>Ga0307478_10002210_pt1 | contig 15646 bp, 11 predicted proteins | sample atmos_gasesECM4C_2_FD_203713 | JGI IMG/M metagenome (GOLD analysis project Ga0307478, IMG submission 203713) | Hardwood forest soil microbial communities from Morgan-Monroe State Forest, Indiana, United States - atmos_gasesECM4C_05 | ecosystem: Environmental > Terrestrial > Soil > Temperate...
AGATTCGCGGGCTTGGACATGGATTCGAGAAAGTTGGCTTCCTCCGGGCTCTGCGGAGCCGGACGCGCAATTTGGCGAATTCCGAGCAGTCCGCCGTGGCCAGTGAAAAGATGTTCGAACCCGAAATTCACTTCGAAGTGGCCATTCTCTTTCCAGAAGCCGTCATCGTAACCTTCTCCATTGCACCGCAATTCGATAGGTTGCGGCAATTGCTGCCAGCGGGAGGGGTCGCCTTCGAAGACCCACAAATCCCAGTCCGCGCGGACCGCATAGCTGGAATCGCTGTGAAGATAATCTTTGGCAAGTTCTATGACGCTCGGCGCATCGAGCGGCATTGAACGCAAATCTTGCTCGAACACGGGAGTTTCGCTCGTATCCACCGCCTGGATTTCCAAGTACGTGAATCCCGGCCGCTTGGCGGAGAAGGGAACGGTGGCGAGAAAATCGCCGAAACGTTCGAGCATCACTTCTTCGGGGAATTCCTTCAGCCAGATGCTCAGGTAGGACTGATTGGACATGGCGGTTATTATACCGGAGCGGCCGGCTGGAAATTGGAAAAGGGAAAACTAGAAAAGAGAAACGAGAAAAACTGGCGCCGCGATCGGCGGCCGTGATTTGCAAGGTTATTTTTTCTTCGGGGGGAAGTCGTCGTCTTCCTGGGAGCCGAAATCGCTGGAAAGCCCGAGGAGGCGGGATTTCAAGGTGTCGCCCATGGTCCCCAGGACTTCGGAACAGGTCTCGCGCAAGCGTTTCTCAGCGGCTTTGGCGATGGTATCCAGGACGGCCTGCGAGTGCTGGCCGAGCGTAGTGGCAGAAGCCAGCAGCCAGGAATTTGAGGCATTTTCCAGGCGCGCCTTATAGGCTTCGATGGATTCGTCGTTGGTTTTCTTTAGCTGCTCCATCCACTCTTTCTTTTCCGCCTCGCGCCGCGCTTCCCATTCTTCAATCAGGGGGATCAGCTGCGATTGGAGGTGTACGCCGGCCTGCTCGACGCCTTGAATCATGCGATCGTCGAGGACCTTTTGATATTCAGCGAGCGAACCTTCGCGAGTGAATTCCATATCCGAGCGCGTTTTCTCGAGCGCTTCCCGTGAAGCCTGTTCAAAGCGGCGCAGGGACTCAGTTGTGACGCGATGCACTTGGTCGGTAAAGCCAGCGGTGGCCATCTGCGATGTTTCGTTCATCTTGTCCCGCTGGCGAGTGACGATTTCCTTCGCGGAGTCCTCGATCTGCGCGGTGCTGTGCTCGACGTAGGTGCGGCGGTAGTGGTCAAGCTCTGACGCGAGGAGGCTGGAAACTTCGGCGGCGCGGTCACGCAGAACAGTGGAGGATTGCTCGACGGCCTTTTCGAGCGAAGTCTGCATCGTGCTGTGCGCTTTCTTCTGGTACCAATCGGCGGCTTTTTGCAAAGCCTCGTATGTTTGGTGCTGCGCCTCCGTGCTGCGCTGTTGAATCTCTTCTTCAACCTTGGAAGCGACTTCACGGCAGGACTGTTCGATTTCAGCAGGAACGTTGCCTATTTCGCTGCGCAGTCGCACCAGCGCGTTCTGGATGGCTTGCTCGGAGGCCTGTACGGTCTGTTCGCGAATCGTGTCTTGCAGCCGGTCGGCGCGGTCGGTTGCAAGCTGCATTTGCGCGCTGACTTCATCCTGCAGCTGCGCCACTTGCTGAGCGGTTTGCTGGACTTGATCGCGAACAATCTCTTGCAGGTGCGTCACCTGCTCGGAAGCCTGTTGCACCTGGCTGTGTACGGCTTGCTGGAGATGATTCACCTCGTCGGCGGAGTGTCGAATCTGCTCCTGGACGTGGTGTTTGGTTTGCTCGGCGCGGTGCTCGGCTTGCTCGAGCTCGGCGACGGTGCGGTGAACCTGATCGAGGCGTGGCGTGAGTTTCTGCTCGAGGTCGATCGAGACACGTTCGAGAATTTTCTGCGCCGAGGCTTGGAGAGCTGGCTCAATCTGCTGCGCGCGGTCGGCGATAACCTGATCCGCTTTACGCGACATTTCCTGCTGTTGCGAGGCGAGCAGATCGTCGAGCTGCTGGCGCGATTGTCGCAGCGAATTCTGAACGGTTTCCTGAAGCTGGGCCCGGGTTTCCTCGGCGCGACGGCGTTCCTGCTGGAGCCCGGCGCCGAGAGCTTCGATAGTGGAGGCAGCGCCGGAGATTGCCTCGTCCAATGAGGCACGCAGCACTTGCGCGCGCGCGACGGCATCCTGCTCTGCCTGAATCGAAGCAGCGCGCGACGCTTCATTGAGCGACGCCTGCAAGGCTTGCGTGCGCGTCGCGGCGTCCTGCTCGGCTTGAGTAAGAGCCGACTGCGAAATTTCGCCAAGTTTGTCGCCCAGTTTGTGCGATGCGTTGGCCAGCGCCGCTTCAAATTCAACGTTCCACTGCTGAGCGGCAGTGTTAGCGTCGGCTTGCGCTTGCTCGATCGTCTTGCTGCGAACTGTCTGAGCGGTTTCTTCGAGATTCTTGCGCCACTGTTCGAGATGGTTCTGGGCAGCTTCGGGCGATGAGAGGATTTCGAGAGACGGAGTAGAGGCTTCGCGGTCGCGCAGCGCACGCTCAACCGCCTCTTCCACCGACTGCTTCAGATTGATCGTCGCTGTTTGCTGAGCGGCCTGGAGCGCCGCCTGTTCTGCGGCGTGACTCACGGCCTGCTGCACGGCGTTACGGACCTTCTCATCGAGCTGTGAAGTGGAAGTTTCTGTCGCTTTGCGCGCTTCTTCTACAATCGCCGCTGTGCGGTCGGTCGCCTGCTGCACGACTTTCTTGACCGCGGACTCGGAGACGCGATCCATCGAGACCTTGATCGCTTTCTCGACTGTGTCGTGCAACTGCGCGTCCAGTTGCTGTCGCGCGATCGTCATTTCTTCGGTGATTGCCTGTTCCGCGCCGCGGCGCAACGTCTTGTCCAGATTTTCCTTAGCTGCGGCGACCATCTGCGATACCTGCCGGGCCAGCAAGGCTTGCGTATCGGGAGCGGGCGTCGGAGGTGGCACAACATGGATCTTGTTGTCAGCAGGTGCGGCTGGAGTAGTCGGCACCGAAGGCGCGACTGGAGCTGAAGGCGGCGGCGGAGTGACTTTCGAAGGCGTAGCCGGCGTGGCCACCGAGCCGGCCGGTGGCGCTGGAATCTTGACGGGTGGCGCGGGAGCCTCGGCTCGCTTTTCAGGAATGGATGGAATGGGCGGCGGAATCGGCGGCAACGGTTGCGGGGACACGGAGGCAATCGGCTCGGCCGTCGGCACGACGTCGGTTGGCAGAGAAAACTCGGAAATTAATTCAAAGGTGTCATTCGTACCACTTGCCCAATCTTCAGGCGGGAACGCGATGCCCCAAACGTTGCCGGGAGCTTCAAATTCGAGACCAATTTGGAATAACTCGCGGACCGTTCGCGGACGCTGCACCCACACCACGCGGCCCTGGGTGGAGAACGGTCCGCCTTCGGGTCGAGGAATATCGAGCTTAACGATGGAGTTCTTGGGAACGTAGTGTTTCGACTGGTACTTACAGCCGTGACAATTCACCATCACGGTGGTGGTGCGCTCTTTGAACGGCTGGCCGAGCGCATCTGTCCCAGTTACCGTGATCGGCACGGCTTGCACAATGCGCGTGCTGCGGCGCTTCTGTGTGCCGGGATCAGCCGACTGTGCGGAATCGTTCAACTGCTCCTCCGAAGGGCGATTTCTAAGGGTAGCATTGTAGGAGCCATGCGCCAGCCAGGGAACGGGAATTGTGCGAAAAGGTAACTTGGAAGCACTAGAGCTACCCGTACATTTGGCAGGCGATGGCTAAAGCCAATTCTGCGCGCGAGTTGCGAATCTCCGCGATGATTCGAATCGCAAGGGTCGCAATCTAGCGGACCGTCGTAGTCCTTTCGGAAGGACCGAAGATGGCGTCTTTGATTTCTTTGGCGACCCAAATCGGGCCAACCAGAAAATAAATCAGGCCTTGGAAGAATGCTGGCTTATTTCCCTCGATGCGATGGCCGGCCAACAGCAGAATCCATCCGCCGACGAAAAGCGCGAGGCCGATGCGCCAGTAGGTGAAAATCGCCAGAAGGATTCCCGCCAGGATAATCGGGATGCCAATCCCATGGAGAAGCTTGTTCCAGACGTTTGTGTGCTCGTGATCGTTCTGGCTCATGTACTTTTCTAGGTTGGCCACGATCTAACCTCTCGCGTAGCTCTTATATACGCCCGGCTGCAGCCGCACGCAATGCTTGTCTGCGGGAAGGACCCGTGGAGCCCGCTAAAGACGAAGGCCGATTCCGCGGCGATCGCCATCGAGAAATCGCAGCTGGTGCTGGCACCGTGGCGCTTACTGGCGCGAAATTGCAGCCGGTGCCAGGATCGCGCGGCTAGTTCGCTGGTCAATCCCCGATCATGTTCGATAAGATGGAAAAGTCATATTGATTGAGCATTTTTATTTATAAGCGAGTCCTCTTACATGCGGCGATGGTTGATGGTGGGTGCAGTAGCTGTCATTGTCTCCATCGCAGTGCTTTATGCATTCACTCCAGCGATAAAGGCCGCAATGCGCAAGCGCACCGAGGCGTATCTGCGGGCGCGATTTCAAAGCGACATCGAATTTTCTCATTTTGACGTTTTTCTGTTCCCGCACGTACGCGTGACGATTGACGGGTTAACGTTGCGTTTGCAAGGGCGCACCGACGTTCCTCCGCTGATCCAGATCCAGCACCTCAAATTCACCGCGAGCATCTCCGGGATGCTGCGCAAGCGGTTTACGATCCGCGACGTGGAACTGGACGGGCTGCAGATCCATATGCCTCCCAAGGACAGCGGCGCGCGTCCTAAGATTCATGGCACCGAAACCGATCTGGCGGAGAAGTACCCCGTTCTGATTGGCGAAATTGATGCCAACAACGCGCTGATCTCGATTCTGCGCGGGGATCCCGGAAAGCCGCCACGCGAGTTCCCGATTCACGAGTTGGTGATCAAAGATTTCAGCTTCGATAGCCCGGCGTCTTTCCATGCCGTGCTGACGAACCCAATTCCCAAGGGCGAGATTGATTGCGCCGGACAATTCGGCCCCTGGAGCGCGGACGATCCGCGGCACACTCCCGTGACCGCGGAATATGTTTTCAGCCACGCTGATATGGCGACGATCAGGGGGCTTGCAGGAACTCTGCGGTCGACCGGAAAATTCAGCGGCCCGCTGGATTATTTGAACGTGGAAGGCCAGACAGAGACGCCCGACTTCGCTCTGCGTATGAGCGGCCACCCAGTGGATCTGCACACTGATTACAAGGCGATTGTGGACGGTACCACCGGCAATGTGGTGCTGAAGCCGGTGGTCGCTCATTTCCGGCATACCACGCTCGTGGTAAATGGCGAAGTCGCGGATCTCACCCCGGAAAAGGGCCGCACCATTCTGCTGGACGCGGTCTCGCGCGAGGCGACCATTGAAGATCTGCTCTATTTGACCGTAAAGAACGATCCGCCGATCATGACCGGGCCCGCCAAAATCAACGCAAAGATCGACATCGGAGAAGGCGACGCCGACATCCTGCAGCGCATGACCATTGACGGTCAATTCGGAGTCGTCGATGCGCGATTCACCAGCAGCAACGTGCAGGGAAAGCTCGATACGCTGAGCCGCAGGGCGCAAGGGCATCCGGGTGACCAGGACATTGACGACGTCGTTTCAAACTTGATCGCGAAATTTCGCGTGAACAACGGTGTGGCCAACTTTTCGAAGTTGAGTTTCGGCGTGCCGGGAGCCAACGTCGCGTTAACTGGCAGCTACGGCCTGGACAGCGGTGTGATGGATTTTCACGGGCATCTGCTGATGCAGGCGAAGCTTTCGCAGACCACCACGGGAGCGAAATCGTTTTTTCTGAAGGCCGTGGATCCGTTCTTCAAGGGAAAGAACGGCGGCACCGATTTGCCTATCAAAATCGCCGGAACCAAGGACCACCCGTCATTCGGCTTAGATTTGCACCACGACGAAGATAAGAAAAATTAGCCCCATTTTGAAACGTGGCAAAAAGCCCAGAACTGTCATCCCGAGGGCGAATTTCGCGCAAGGAATCTGCTTTTTCTCATAGTTCCGCCGAAAAGCAGATCCCTCGCTGCGCTCGGGATGACAGCAAGTTGGGTTATCCGTCATACCTGGGTGAACTCAGAGCGATCTGTTTGATGAGACGTTACAAATCGCGGCGGCCTTCCATGGCTTTGCTCATGGTTACTTCGTCGGCGTATTCCAGGTCGGAGCCGACGGGGATGCCCATGGCGATACGGGTGACGTGCACGCCGAGCGGCTTGATCAACTTCGACAGATAAACTGCCGTGGCTTCGCCTTCGGCCGTGGGGCTGGTGGCAACTATGATTTCTTCCACCGTCCCGCCCTTTAAACGCTCGATGAGGCTTTTTATTTTTAGCTGATCGGGACCGATGCCTTGCAGCGGCGAAAGCGCACCGCCTAGCACGTGGTACAAGCCGTCAAATTGCCGGGTCTTTTCAACCGCCTGAATGTTCGTTGCTTCTTCCACCACGCAGATTATTTTCCTGTTCCTGGCGGCGCCGGTGCAGAAAAGGCACGGGTCCGCGTCGGTGATGTTGTTGCAGATCGAGCACTCGCGCACTTTTTCCTTGGCATCACGGATAGCGTCCGAAAGTGCGAAGGCTTGCTCGGGATCGACACGCAGAAGATAGAACGCGAGACGTTGCGCGGTCTTCTGGCCGATGCCGGGCAACCGCTTCAACTCGTCGATTAGTCTTGTCACTGAAGGGGCAAAATCGGGCATGGAACTCCGTTCATGAAAATCGTTTTAAATGAGAAGGGAATCGTACCAGCAATTGGAAGCGATTGGGAGAATCTGACCGGCGCGATCTAATTCCGGCTAGAGTAACCGCTCAGAAGAGGCCGGGAATTTTCAGGCCCGCGACGCCGGGCAAGCCGCCGGAGATTTCCTTCACTTGTTTGGAAAGTTCTTCGTCCACGCGGCGCGTGGCTTCGTTTACTGCGCCTTGAATCAGGTCCTGCAGCATTTCCTGGTCTTTGCTCTTGAAAACTTCCGGTTCGATGCGGACTTCCGTCAGCTGCTTTTGGCCGTTCATCTTCACGGTCACCATGCCGCCGCCCGCCGAGGCTTCGACCGAGAGCTCGTCAATCTGCTTTTCGAGCTTTTCCTGCACCTGGCGGAACTGCGAGAGCATCTGCTGCAGAGCTTTGACTTCCATCAGTTATTCCTCGCTTGGGCGCTTGACGTTGGAAATCTGGCCGCCAAACTTTTCAAGCATAGCCCTAACGATCGGATCCTCTTCGAGCCGTGCACGCAAATCCGAACCCCGTCCTGCTGGCGCTGCTGCCCGGCCGGAATCCAGTTTAACACAGACGCGCAGCGGCTGGCCGATGACTTGGTTTACGGTTGTGCGCAATCGTTCCATTGCCTCGCGCGGCAGCATATCAACTAGCGTGCGGCTTTCGCTGGTGAAGAAAAGTTGAAACTCGCCAGCTTCGATTTGATAGCGGGTCGCTTGATCGAGGAACGACGACAACAGCTTCGAGCCCTGCAACGCCGCTTTGATGGCGTCCATTTGGGCCGAGGCGAGGCCATGAGCGGAATCCTCGACGGCGCGCGCCACGATGCGCGGCGGCGACGACGGGACTGGCGCAGCGGGGCGCGTGACCTCTGACATTCTGGGCTCGGGCATTCTTGGAGCCGGCGGCTGAACCGTTTCTCCGCCCACGGCTTTCAATGGCGGCGCGACGGCACTCGCGGGCACCGCCGAAGCAGAAGAGTTAGCTTCCGGCGCCATGCGCACTGCCGCACCACTAACGGCCGAGACCGAACGCGCGCCCGTAGATGCCGGCGCGATGCGCGAAGTTGTACCACTCGCAGAGCCGCTGGTCCGCACTTCGCCGCGAAGTTCCGCGAGCACTTCTTCGAGCGGCGCGAGCCTGCGCGCGTTGATCAATTTCAAAAGTCCCAGTTCCAGATGCAGTCGCGGATCGGGGGCCCGGCGCAGCTCCGCGTCGGTGGCGAGCAGAGTGTTGAAGAAGCGCGTGAGATCCTCTTCGCTAAATCGTGCCGCTTGATCGGCGAGTCGCGGCCGTTCGTCCTGAGGCGCTGCGACTAAATCGGAATCCGCACCGCAGACGCGCGCGACCAGCAGGTTGCGGAAGTGTCGAATCGCTTCACGGCAAAAATGCTGAAGATTTTGTCCGTCGCCAATCAGTCGATGGACCAGGCCGAGCGCCAGCTCCGCCGATTGTTGCGAGATGGCGTCCACCAGATTGTCCAGCACGCTTTCGGCAACCACGCCAAGAAGTTCGCGGACTTGTGCGTCGGTGATCGCGTCGCCGCTGTAGGAAATGGCTTGCTCCAGAAGCGAGAGGCCGTCGCGCAGGCTACCTTCGGCGGCACGCGCGAGGACGGCGACGCCACCCGGCTCGATGGTTAGCTTTTCTTCGCGCGCGATACGTTCGATTTCTTCGCTGATTTCTTTAAACGTCAGCGCGCGAAACTGGAAAAGCTGCGCGCGCGACTTGATTGTTTCCACCAGGTCTTCCGCACGCGTCGTCGCCAGGATGAAGACCACGCGCTCGGGCGGCTCTTCGAGGGTTTTCAGCAGCGCGTTTGAGGCTTCGTCGGTGAGTTGATGCGCTTCATCCAGAATCACGACTTTGTAGCGGCTCGAAGCCGGCGCGTAACGTACCATCTCGCGCAATTCACGGATCTGATCAATGCCGCGGTTCGACGCAGCGTCAATTTCCAACACGTCCAGTGAAGTGCCGGCGGAAATTTCACGGCAGGAATCGCAAGTCCCGTCCGGCTCGGCGGTCGGGCCTTTCACGCAGTTCAGCGCCTTGGCGAGGATGCGAGCAGTAGTCGTCTTGCCGACGCCGCGGACTCCGGAAAAGATGTAGGCGTGAGCTACGCGATTGGAATTGATGGCATTGGCGAGAGTCTTGGTGACGTGCTGCTGCCCGACAATCTCACGAAAAGTTTGCGGGCGATATTTTCGGGCGATAACTTTATATGTCATTTAGCTCGCTGTGGCTCGGCCGCGACTAGAGGAACTTCGGGTACTCCGCGGCACACGAGACTGACCCGCTACCGTTGCTCCCTTCCGGGCCTGGCGGGGTTTGCGGGGAATCGTTGCACAGAGCCCGAAGTTCCACCCATCGGCAGTCCTTCGCAGAAATTTCCGAGCGCAAAACTGCTTCGCGAAGTCTAGCACAGCGTTTCAATGCACGAAAGATGCCTGCGGATGACGAATGCGTGGCTGCATCGCGATCAGAACTTAGGAAATTTCAGTCACACTAGCGGGCGTAGCTCTGCAAGACATTATTCGCGATGAGTTCGAGCGAGTCGTGAGCTTGTTCTTCTGCTTTTTCGACCCCGGGACGGTCGAGTTGGCTTTCAACCGATTTTGTTGTCTCTTCGATTTTTAGCCAGTCAGCAGGTGCGAAGGACTTCTGCTGTGCCTTTAGCACCAGGAGCCAGCTGCAAGAGCCGGCTAAATCTTTCGCGACGCCGTCCGCGTCTCTCAGTCTCCGAGCGACTTCCATCTGGGAGTTTGTTTCACCGTGCCTGGCGCCTTCCAGAAACCAGAAGTATGCTTCTTGCGCATTTACTCCTGTACCTTGTCCGGTTGCGTACATCCATCCGACGTTGTACATAGCCTCGTTGTCGCCGTTCTTCGCGGCCCTCTTGTACCACTCCAACGCCGTCGCCAAGTCGATCGATGTGCCCCGTCCCACTCTATAGCTATGACCCAACTTATATTGAGCATCGACAAAGTCCTGCTTAGCCGCTTTCTCGTACCAATCATTGGCCGTAGAGAAGTTTTGCGCCATCCCCCGTCCGGATTCATAGCAGTAACCCAGGCGGTACTGCGAACCGGCGTACCCTTGCGTTGCTGCTTGTCGAAATAGCTCGCAGCCCATTTTTTCTTCTTCCGGTTTGCCCGTCAGAAGAAGTCGTAGTCCTTCTTTGTCCCACGCCACGACTTCTGCCGGTACAGTTGAGCTTCGGCTCCTGGCATGTTCGCTCGACGGTCTCTTGCTCAGAGCTGCCCAAACATCCGGATTCCGTTTCAATATAGCGATTGCTGGATTTTCGTTTGGCGTAAACGCGAGATCTTGCATGCCCAAATCTCTGATCGTCGGCTTTGGGCCGTCGATCCCTTCAACGAGGAATACATTGCCACTGGAAAGCTTGTACTTCGCCCCTTGTATCTCCAGCTCGCCGGAATCTGACCAATACCTCACAAGAATTTGTACCTTGCCAACGGACATTTGGATCGTAGCGGGGCTTTTATTCACTTCCCATTTAAAGTCAGTGGGCTCGTCCTCCCATCCAGCACTCCCTTCAAAATAAACCAACAGCGTGACATCCTTCTGATTCGCGTCAGATCGATCTGCGAACCATGCAGACGCAAGGGTGAACGAAACTGGAAATGCTCCAGCTCCTATCGCACGTGGCCCTGATTGGCTCGTTTGACCGAGAGGCGCAAAGACGAGGAAAAACACCGAGGCCGCGATAATTTGTTGTGCAAGCTTCAGAAATCGCATCTTTCGTTTTCGACCTTTATGACAGGCTGAATATCTGGACGCGGAATTCCTCGCGGCGGACCTTGTCCGAGAATAAAGTGCTCGGCCTTTTCCGGAAGTTTGAGGCTGTTTAGTGCGCGCCGCCTTGAGCGGTTTGCGTTGCGTCGCTTTTCAGCGCAGCGCGGGCCGGCGGCATGGCGAAGGCCGTTTCCATCCGGTCGTCGCTGATTGCCGCGAGAGTCGCTAGGGTTTTCTGCGCGTCGGAAGCCTGTCCCGCTTTGGTTTGTGCCTCAGCAAGCAGTCGCAGCGAGAGGGGATTCTGCGCATCTTCCTGCAGTTCCGTGATCGCGCCGGCGTAGTCGCCTTGCGCGAGAAGCACTGCCCCATTGGCGGAGTGATACGAATTTTGCACCGGAATGCTGCGGCTGGTCTGCGCCATTTCAGCCAGCAGCTTGAGCGCTTCTTGCGCCACGTCGGTCTTACCTGCGCCCACGGCGATGAATGCGCGAGTTTGCAAGATCGACGCCAATTCTGTGTCGCGATCTCCGGACAATAACTTGGCCTTGCGAGTCTCTGAAAGATCCGCCCTCGCGTCGTCCAATTCCTTGAAGGCGACGGCGGCACTGGGATTGAAGAGCGCCATGGTGCGATGAATTTCAGCTTCCTGGATGGGTAAGCCGGCCAAGTGCGCTTCCGAATCGACCTGTAAAAATGCTTGATGGGCCAAGACCGGTTTGTTTTCGCGGTAGTACGTCATCGCCCACAGGATTCGATAATCCACTTGAGTCGGCCGCTCTTTCGTCCCCTTGATCGCCACCAAGTATTGTGCGCGCGCTTTCTTTTGGTCACCCATTAGCGCGTAGGTCGTGGCAAGGCCCACTTGCGATGGATTGAAATGGGGATTGATTTCCAAAGCCTTCCGGTAATGATCCAGCGCCGCCGGATAGTCCCCCAGCATGCGCATGATCTCTCCGAAAGAATCCTGCGGGTTTGGTTCGTTGGGCAGGGCAGCGACGTACTCAGTCATCAGCGGCGGCGCGAGACCGGCTTGACCGCTCATCGCATAGCAGTACGCCAGATTGTTCATGGCCGGAAAATATTTGGGATCGTCTTTCAAGAGGCGCACGAGAATCGCCTCGCCGTGCTCAAATGCTCCCTGATTCGAGCAGAGCCATTCTGCGGTCATGTTGGCGAGCCGCTTGTCGTTCGGATATTTTGCGAGTAGATCGTTCATCGCGGAAATGGCGGGCACAAGATCGCCATTCTTTGTGCCGTTCATCCACCGAATCAGCGACTGCTCATCGGGAGACGCACTTTCGATAAACTTCTCCGCCAGCGCGCTCTCCTGCTTTTCCTCTTTTGGATCGGCCGTAAAGTAACCCAACGTGGCATGGCCCAGGGCAAACTGCGGATCGGCTTTCACCGCTTCGCGAAAGAATTCCAGGCCTTCGTCCACGAAGAGCCGGTCTTCGCGCTGCACCATCCCCATTTCGTAGGCGCGTCGTGCCGTAAGCGAGTTTGTCGTTACGGGAATGGTCGCGCTCGCCGAATTTTCAATCGTTTGTGCAGCAGGGGCGGCAGGCGGCGTTGCGTCCTGCGCCTGTGCCAGAGTTCCGGCCAGCAAAATGGCGATAACGATCCAGAGAGAAGAGTTTCGGATTTTCACGTTTCCTCGCATCAAGTTTCGCGTTGTGAATTAATGACCCTTCAGGACGTAACCGGGATCAAAAGGTTGCTTTTCATCAATCTTGACGACCTTCACGCCGCTGGTGATGTTGTACACATCAATCACGCCGATTGCCGCAGCATTGCCGGCCACTATCTTGAGTACTTCGTCATCGCTACCCGCAAAAACAACGGGCACTGTGGATTTGCGCCCGGGATCAGTCAACGCGGCCTTGCCCTCCTCAAACGTCCCGCCGAGCACCTTCTCGATCACGAATTTCATTCCTGGCGAATTCGGCTCGCGAAGGACGATCGTGATGTTTCGCCCATTGCCCCAGCTCGCAGTCTTGGCGCGGAAAATTTTGCCGAGCTCGACGAGTGTCATCTCGTGGACGGGATTGGCAGGATTGACGACCACCGCGAAATCGGTCGCGAAAGTGACCGACGATACTCCCAAGATCAACAAGCAGAAAATCAGCAAACGATTGCGCATCGGATTCTTACCTGACCTTCAATTCCGGGAGTTCACGGAATCTCAGATGCTCGCCTAGCAGAAAGCCTAGCATTCCAGGCCGCCCGCGCCGCGGTGAATGAGGCCTGCGGTGTCGTACTAGTACCGTGCCTGACACGCGGCCCTTGGCGCTTAGGAACACTCGGGGTGGATCGGGGCGCAACCTTCGTTCGAGATGAAGTATCTTATCGGCCGAGTGCAACCTCCGCACTCGCACCGCGGCGCCAGCGGTAACCCCACGAAACGGGGACAGCTCGGCTATGGCCGGAGCAGTCCTCGGCGGAATGAAGTTTCGTTCCCGCCGAGGATAACGGAGGATCCCATGAAGCGTTTTGTCTCGTTCTGTGCTTTGCTGTTAGCGCTACTCTGGCTGACCCCCGCAATACGCGCGCAGTCCAACGCAATTCAACCCGGAACGCAAGTCCGCCTCACGTTGACTGCGGGGCTCTCCACCAGCGTCGCGCACGACGGAGATCCGTTTACGGCGATCGTCGCCGAACCGGTTTTCGTTGGCAACCAACTGCTGCTGCCGGCAGGCGCGAAAATCCACGGCACCGTGACCAGTGTGACCCGGCCGAAGTGGTTTGCAATGGTTCGCGGCGGCGCATCCATGAACCTGGTGTTCAATTCGATCGAAGTGCAAAGCCGCATTTTCCCGGTACAGATGAGCATCCTCTCGCTCTATGCCGGCAGCGCGGACGACACCAAGAAACGCAAGGACCTGAAGACTACCGAAGGCGTGGTGATCGAAGAGAAACGCGACATCAAGGGTGACATTATGACTGGCGGCCTCGGAACGGGAGCTGGCGCGCTGGTGGGAGTGCTCTTCAGCAACGTCGCGCGCGGAACAGTGATTGGGCTTGTCGGAACATCAGCGTACATCATGACGAAAAAAGGCAAAGACGTAGAGCTCCCGGCGCAGACGGGAATGCTGGTACGCATGGACTCAGCAGTGACGCTGCCTCCATCGTTGTTGCACAACGCTTCGTACGCGCCTAGCTTAGGCGGCAAGTAAATTCAGGCAAGCGAAATGTGAAGCGCTGGCTGGCGGCCGGATGTTGAGGCTGGCACGAACTCTTGCGGACACGCGGCGAAATCTGACCGCGTAGAGATCGGATACGTGAGCTAGATCGAGCCGGGCTTGGTAGGGACTTTATGTCGAAAATTGCTGTTCAAGTGGACGTTCGCATCCTTAAGGAACATGCAAGGACCGTCCGGCGTGCGAATTAACGGGACGATCCGGATGGCTCAAGGCGTACGCAATTAGCTGATTTTGCGAGTCGGCTCCTGCGAAACGCTGGAGGCCGCTGGCCAAAGCTCATCGGATTGCAATTTTATGGCTCCCACTTTCCACTGACTTGAATCACGCTCTACGCGAACGACTTGAAACAGCACGGGCGGTTGATCGCGACCGCCAGCATTGTGTGCGCGCAGGACTCGCAGGGCCACAATCGCATCCGGCGCTATTTGCGTGCGCAAACAGAACTTGCAACCACCGTCGCTGACGTTTGATGTTTCGGAGCGTTCGGTGAAAAAGCGGCCTCGCAGATTGAAACCACAGACCTCGATCGAAACCTCCAGGGAGTACCGTTCTTCGCGCACCGGCTCTAAGCCTGGGATGGGTCCGAACCTCTTCCAGCGGTGCGAAATTTGCGCGCTCACGAGTATCTTCCTCAACAACTAGCTGTTTTCACTATGATCAGCTTGAGCTTGTCCAGAACGGATTCTCGCTGGCTGCGCTTATGCGGCGCCCTTGGCCGCGGCGGCCTTTTGTTTGTCAGACCGCTTGAGGAAGCGATACAAACTGGTGCGGCCGATTCCCAGCACTTGGGCCGTGCGCACGCGATTGCCGTGGCACATTTCCAGGACGCGCTGAATGTGAACGCTGCGAACTTCATCGAGCGGCAAAGGACTCCAATTGCCGTGGGCCGAAGCAGCGCGGCGCGGCGGCCGTTGCACATGTTCCGGCAAATCGCCAACGTCAATGAATTCGGAATTGGCGGTGATGGCCGCGCTGGCGATCACATTCTCCAGTTCGCGGACGTTGCCGGGCCACTCGTGCTGCAGCAGCACAATATGAGCGCGCCGTGTGAAGCCCTGAAAGCGCTTGCCATACGATTGGCCGTATTTCTTGACGAAATGTTGGACGAGGATGGGTATGTCTTCGGGCCGTTCGGCAAGCCCCGGAACGCGAAGCTCGATACTGCTGAGCCGGTAGAACAGATCCTCCCGAAAACGTCCGGCGAGGACTTCGGCACGCAAATCACGATTGGTTGCTGCGATCATGCGGATGTCCACGTGTTTTACTTCCGGCGAGCCGACACGCTGGATTTCGCGGTTTTGAATGACGCGCAGGAGCTTCGCCTGCATCTGCAGAGAAGTCTCGCCGATTTCATCGAGGAATACGGTTCCGTTGTTGGCGTATTCGAACAGGCCTGGTCGAGTGTCGGTAGCTCCAGTGAAAGCGCCACGGACGTGGCCGAAGAGCTGGCTTTCCAGCAAAGTGTCGACGAGTGCCGAACAATTACAGACGGCGAAGCGCTCTTGCGCTACCGGACTCATCTGATGCAGGGCGTGGGCAATCAGTTCTTTGCCAGAGCCGGTGGGGCCCGTGATTAGTGCATTGGTGTAATGACGCGAGATTTTTTTCGCCAGGTCAAATACTTCGAGCATGGCGGGACTGCGCCCGACGATGCCGTGGAACAGCAGGTTATCGAGCAGCTTGTCTTCGAGGTCGCGGATCTGGCGGGTGCGCGTATGGGAATCGGCGAGGTCGTCAAGGGTTCTTGTGAGCCGCGCGAAGTCAATTGGCTTGCAGACGTAGTCGTAGGCGCCGCGCTTTATGGCTTCGATGGCGGAATCCACGGAATAGAATCCCGTCGCTAGAATTACATGCATCCCCGGATCGAATTGCAGCGCTTTTTCCAGGAATTCCAGGCCGTC
>Ga0307478_10002211_pt1 | contig 15639 bp, 10 predicted proteins | sample atmos_gasesECM4C_2_FD_203713 | JGI IMG/M metagenome (GOLD analysis project Ga0307478, IMG submission 203713) | Hardwood forest soil microbial communities from Morgan-Monroe State Forest, Indiana, United States - atmos_gasesECM4C_05 | ecosystem: Environmental > Terrestrial > Soil > Temperate...
GCACCCGTCGCAGATCCTGCTGTAGCGCAGGCTTCTGGCCGGTCAGGGACTGGAATTCGCCGGCCCTTTGCGCCATCCGCGTCTCGTCCGGGTCGCAAAAAGCTACCACCTTTACGCCGGGAACCTTGGCACAATCTCTCATGTGGTCACGGCCGCGTCCACCCAGACCGATTATGGCTACGCGGATGCTGTCGCTAGCGGCTGCCGACGCCCGCGCGGTCCCGAGCAGTTGAGCGCCACCAATGGCGGCCGCCCCGGTGATGAAATCTCTACGTCCGATTGACATGGGTTGAACCCTCCACGGTTCGATTGAAAATCAGTCTAGCGAAGCTTCACGGGTGCGCCGCCTAGCCGCAGGCTGCGCTGTGCGGCATCCATGAATTCCATCACCTCGAGCGTCTCCTCATTGGGCACGGGCGGCCGTTTAGTTTGAAAGAATTTCACGATCTCTTCCACCAGCGGCCGGTAGCTGTCGTCGATTTTCGGCGATACCGCCAGTTTCCCTCCGTCTCGGAATACCAGCACACCGTAATCGATGTCCGGCCGAATGGCGCGCACCTCCCCGGTCCTACCGCCTCTCCATTTTCCGACAATCACGTCGGTAGCATCCGTGTGCGTGCGTGTCACCTCTTCGCAACCGGGTCCCATCACCGCATACAATAGCTCCACGACGTGGATCGCGTAATAGGTGAGGTCCAATAGCTCGCGGCCGAGCGGCCCTGCTCCCCAAGCGACCACACCAGCGGTATCGGGGAACTTCACAGCGTCGACATCCTTGCCGTAGCGAAGAGACGACGCGCTGAACCACGCCGCTCTTCCTTTTGCCGCGCGTTCAATTTCCCGGGCATCTTCCAGCGACGAGGCCAGCGGCTTGTCGATCCAGATCGGCTTGCCGCAAGCGAGCGCCTGTTTCAGCTGTTCCAGGTGCTGGCGCCCGTCCACGCTTTCGAGCATCACGCCGTCAACTTTGGCACAGAGCGACGGAATGTCGGGAACAAACTCCACGTTCCACCTGGTCCGAAGCTCATCGGCGAACTTGTCGACTCGCTTATAACTATCCGGCAGATCCTTGCTGCCGCCCTTGAATGCCGCCACTACGCGAGCGCCGGGGACATGCTGCGGGGAAGAGGCGTCATTCAGAAACTTGGTAAATTCGGTGACGTGCGACGTATCGGTTCCTATGATGCCTAGCCGTAAATCGGCAGCGGCGGCGCCAATCGCACACACGGTCAGTAACGCAAGCAGTTTCCTCACTGGGCCAGCCGATCTCCGGCGGCAATCCGTACCCTGTCCCACTCCTCCGGGTTATTTTTCCAGATTTCGATATCCCGCATGGCGTTCTTGCCGAACGGACGTTTATAGACGATGCTGTTTACGAGCTGGTCCGCCGCCTGTTTCCCACCGGTTTTCTGGGCCAGGAGCCAGAAGTACTCGTAGTCCTGCAATCCTCGGCGCTGCGTTTTCAGGCGGATGCTCGGGATAGGCTGTTTATAATTCATCACGGCGCCGCGGTAGATCAGTTGGCCAGAACCGTTGTAGATGCGGTCGGCACTGTCTTTGTAATTCTCAGCCTCGTACCAGGCCGCGAAAGCATTCCAATCGAACTCCCATTCCACCCAACCCGCGCGGTATTTCCAGCCGACCCAGCCGATGCCGCGATTCACCAGCAGATCGAGATCCAGGAAAGTATTCGAGCCGCAGCCGCCGTTTTTCTTCTGTTCATAGATCATGGGGCCATAGAACCACGTGTTCACGCCCTTCTCGCGGAAGTAATCTACGTCGCTGATATCGAAGTCTTCGGTGTGGCACACCCAGAGTTCGACTTCTTTCGAAAGCCGCTCCATTACCGGCCGCGAGTAACCGCCATCCACGCGATACTTAAACCAGCCGCGGCCCATGGCGTCGTGCAATAGTTTGCCGTAATACAACATTTTTTCGTACGCGGCTTCGTTATAGGACTCATCCAGGCCGTCGAGAAATGCGATCTTGGTGACGGCGTGCCAGCGCGGGTCCCGATCGAAATGCTCGCGGACCTGGCGCCCGGCTTCCTTCCATACTGCCTCGTACTCCGGCGTGCGTTGACCCTTCGGCAGCGCCATTGGCCAGACGGTGCTGTCGTCGCCGCCCTTCTCATTATTGAAGGGGAGCATGACGTGATCGATTGGCAATCCATAGCCCGGCCCCCAGTAGCCGTGGGTCTGAGTAAATGCCGAGCCGTCGAGATATGGCGCGAGGCGGCGGTCATACTCGGTCCAATCCAACTTCACGCTGACGCCAGTGATTTCCAACTTCGGCCGGTACGCGTAGATCAGAGGCAAGAACCTGTGTTGGCGCGCCAACTGGTAGTACTCCAGCTCTTCATCGGGAGGCATATTGCGCATGGAGCCATTCCATATATCGCCTGGAATGTGATTTTCTTGCGGCAGCGCGAAATCCCAAACATCCAGTGCCACGTGAACGGTATCGCGCGCGCCCTTCCACGAGATCTCGATATCGCCGGTGTAGCGGCCTGGCGGCGCAGCGTTACGGTCGGCAGGCACGAATAGATCGATCCACAAGGCCTGGTTCTTCTGATCGGGAATGTCGTTGTAGAGGTCGGGAACGGAAAACGGAAAGCCACTGTCCAGGTGTGCGCGCCGTTGCGGAAGCAGAGCATCGGGATACCAGCCGGGGCCGAGCGAGCTGCGTTCATAACCCGTGGTTGCGCGGCGAACGTGTACGTACCATTCTTTAAACACCGCTGCATATTTACCATCTATGCGCGCGCCGTCCGGTCCCACAAGCCCGGGGAAATGCGCATTCACTTCCAGGATAGGCTTCGCCGTTTCCACAATCACCTGAAACGCTACAAACTCGTTCCGCGCCGCTTTCAGCGAAACAGTCTTCGCCGGCGCACTCCACACGGAATTGGCGGCGCGCATATCGCCCGCCGGGTAATCCTTGTGAATGTCGGCACGCTCCTCGAACACCTGGCCCGTAACCGGGTTGACGCGCACGCCATCGCTGACCGCCCATAGGCGTATGGCGGGCGTCTGCGCCGCAAGGCGGGCTAGGAACACGGCCCCAACAACGATCCATAGACGGCGTGATTTCATCGTGGTCTCGACCGGGAATCATATCGCATTCAAGTTCGTCCAGGCTGGCATGTCACGCTCCGGGAGACGCCCAACTCACGCACATCTCCATTGGGCAGGTCCGGACGCTACGGTATGACCGGAAGCAGGATGTAGGATTCGCGGCCTGCGGCGTGGTGTATTTCGTTTTCGGCTACTACCGGGCGCGCCTCATCGTAATTGCGGCCACCTGTGTTCAGGTTGCGATCGAAACGCGGGAAGTTGCTGCTTGAAATCTCCAGCCGAATCCGGTGGCCGGCGGGAAAGTAGTTGCTGGTGGAATGCAGATCGATCTGCAACCGGTAGGATTCGCCAGGTTTCATCCACACCGAATGATCGAAGCCGTCGCGGTAACGCGCGCGCAGTATCCCGTCCTGTATGTTGAAAGCCCTGCCGTCGGGATAAACATCCACGAGCTTTGCGGTGAAGTCCGTATCTTTGGCGCTCGATGAGAGGTACAGAACTGCCTGAATGGGGCCGGTGAGCTCAATTCCCTTATCCAGAACGGCGGTACTGTACACTAGCACATCGGGCCGCTGCTCGACGGCCGATTGATCCTGCGCGCCCTCGGAGTTGGTCGGAACCGGGTTTTCGGGGTCGTAGCGGAAGTGATCGGAAGCCTCGCCCTCGGGCGCCCTCACGCTCAACACACCGGTGCCCCCGCGCGTGTTGGCATGGCCGTCACTGTGCAAGTAATACTTCGTGAACTTCGTTCGCTTCAGCGGCCATTCATTCTCCTCACGCCAGCGGTTGGCGCCCATGACATAGATCCGGACTTTCGGATCGCGGGTAACGCCATTGTCCGCACCTTTCAACCAGTGGTCGAACCAGCGCATGTACAGATCGTCGTAGGGGAAGCGAGTGTCGCCCATCTCGCGCTTACCCACGAGGGTATGTTCGTTTGCGGACTCCCAGCCGCAGTGCGTCGACGGCGCGATAACGACGAACTGATTCTCCCGCGCGCTTTCGCTTTCGCCATTCCTGCGCATCAGGTTCATTAACTCGAACGTCTCGTTGACCACGGAGTCGTACCAGGAGCAGACCTGTAATCCCGGCGTGTTGAAGTGGTGTTTTGCATTCACATAACCGACGTGATCCCACCAAGGATCCATCGGCTCGTGTGACACGAAATCATCGAAGTCAGTGGGCGGGCCGCCAGCCTTTTTCAGCATGTCGATAAGTGGCAGGGTAAGGAACATGCGCTCGATGTCCACCTTCGGGTTTGCCGGATTCGGATCGATCTTGCTGCCCCATGTGAGGAACCAGGGCGCGGCTTCGGCCAGCCCAACCGCACCTCCCTCGCGGAGGTCCGCGAAGCGATAGGCGCCGCCGCCCGCCTGAGGAATCATGGCCGTGTGATGCGAATTCCGAACTTTGGCGAGCTCGAGCTGATCTTCCGCCAGATAGGAGCATCCATACGTGCCGATTTTTCCGGTGGACCAAGGCTGAGCTGCGATCCAGTCAAGCGTGTCGGAACCATCGCCGGTGTCATTGGTGGACAGAGTAAAGTGTCCCTCGGAATCGAATTTACCCCGAACGTCCTGCACGGCTACCACATAGCCTTGTCCGGCAAACATTCGGGCGGCGCTCGTCCGGTTCTTGCGGTTATAGGGAGTGCGGATCAAGATGGCCGGAACCTTACCAACCGCTCGCTCCGGAAAATAGAGGTCAGTGGCCAGCTTAACCCCGTCGCGCATGGGCACGCGAACGTTGACCTCAACGCGAACTCCATATCGCGGTGCAGGTGCGGCGGCCCGCGCCGGCACGGTAGTCGTCAGGACCGTCCCCGCCATGATGAGGAACGTCATGTATCTCATTTTGCCGCCTGTTTTCATGCAGACCCTCCCGGTTGTACGCAGCTACTGAGAAATCGCCTCACTTACATTACTCTGTGACGGATCGATGAAAAACCAAGCAACCATTCCGGTCAACACCAGCGCGCTCGCAAAGTAGAGTCCACCCGACCATCCAAACCGAGCCGCGATCAAGGGCGTAATGATCGGACCAAGCATGCCGCCGATGTTCCCGCCACAGTTCATAATTCCGCTGGCCGAGCCCGCGCTCGGCCGGCCCACCGCAATCGCCGACGACCAGAACGCCCCTTCTGGGGCCATGGCGCAACCCACCGCCAGCGAGAGCAGGAATATCGTCGCCGGCACGCCCCATCCGCCCGCGCCTGCATAGAGCAAAATGGCGCTCAAAATCATACTCACGATCGGCACCAGGCGCTTTCCGCTCTTCACGCCGAAACGGCTGACCGCCTGATCGGACACGAACCCCCCGACGGGTGTCATGATCGCCATGCTCACAAAGGTTGCCGTAGTGGCGAGTGTGGTTTCGGCACTTCCGAACTTGCGGATCTCGCCGAAATAATAGTAGATCCAATAGTAAAAAATGTATTGGAAATAGTTGAGCGCGAAATATGAGGCGGTGATAAGCAAAAGATCCCGATTGCTCAGCAGCGCCCGCCACTCGTTCGCGCCGGAACCGGCAATCGACCCGTGAAGGTTGTCTCGCCCGGGCATTGAGACATGGAAGAGCGCAACGGCAGCTAGCGCAGCGCATCCCGCGAAGAGGAAGCAGCTTCGCCATCCCAGCGCGCCGATGATGTGCGAGTAAGCGACCGGAGACAACGCCGCGCCAACGCCTGCGGCGCTTACGATAACAGCCAGCGCGCGGCCCTGCCGCGCCGGTCGAATCCACGCGGAAATGATCCGTCCGCACGATGGATAGAGCGGTGCAGTGCACGCTCCGAAAGCAATGCGAACAACCAGAAAAGCGGGTACAACCCCCAGCCAAACACCCAGGCCGGGAACGCCGGAAAGTGCGGTCAACCCAGTGAACAAAGCAGCGCCTATTCCACTCGCAACCAGCATGAAGCGCCCGCCCAGCCGGTCCGCCAGCCAGCCGCCCGGTGTCATGAGCAGGGTGTAGCTGAACAGATAGGCCGAATAAACCCAGCCCATCTGGGTTTCCGTTAGCTGGAACTCTTTCATGATTTCAGGACCGGCGATCGAGATCGAGACACGGCAGAAGTAACTCGCCGCACTTAGTCCGAATAACAGCGCAACGATTCTGATTTGGGTCGATACGGCAACATCAGTGCTGGCGCTGTTTGCTCGGATCGGAGTCATACTAGCCCGCGCTCGCCCGGCGCCAGCGCCAACAAACTGGAGCGCGCAAGCCCCTCAGCCTAAAATTTCTTTGACGACGCGGCACTCGTATTGCGAAGTCAGTTTTTCTTTCAGGCCGTCCTCTTCGTAAACCAGCCGCTGGTAGTCAAGCCCCAGTTGGTGCAGCACCGTCGCGTGCCAATCGGCGACGCTCACCGGATTTTCCGTAGCCGCGAAGCCGAACTCATCGGTCGCGCCGTAGGTCAGGCCCGGCTTCACACCGGCTCCCGCCATCCAAATGGAAAATGCGCGCGGATTGTGGTCGCGGCCCGCGTCTTTGGGATCGCCGATAATCTGCGAGATGGGCATCCGGCCGAATTCGCCGCCCCAGATCACGAGGGTGTCGTTCAGCAGTCCCCGCTGTTTCAAATCCTCCAGCAAGGCGGCCACTGGCTGGTCCGTGCGTGCGGAGCAATCGCGCATGCCCCTCTCGAGCTGCGAGTGATGGTCCCAGATCTGAAAATTGATGTAGAGCTGCACAAACCGCACGCCTCTCTCAATCAACCGGCGCGCCATGAGGCAGCGGCGTCCGTACGAATCCGTCGGCTCCTGCCCCACGCCGTACATGGCGCGCGTGGTCTCGCTTTCCTTAGAAATGTCGAGCGCATCACTGGCCGAAAGTTGCAGCCGCGCGGCCAGTTCATAGCTCGAAATCCGGCCATCCAGCTCCATCTGCCCCGGGTGGTTCCGCTTGTGAATGGCATCCAGGCGCGAAAGAAGACGCCGGCCCGCCTCAGTAAAGGCATCCGGCTCCGGATCATCCGGCCGCAGGTTCAAAATCGGCGATCCGTGAGTGCGGATGCGCGTGCCCTGGTAAATCGGCGGCAGAAACCCTGCTTGCCAGTTCTGGACGCCGTTCACCGGCAGGCCCAGCGGGTCGTCGAGCACAACGTACGCAGGCAGGTTCTGGTTTTCCGTCCCCAGCCCGAAGATAGTCCAGGCGCCCATCGACGGCCGGCCGGGAATTGTCCGCCCCGAATGAATCACGAATAGCGCCGGCTCGTGATTCGAATGCAGCGTGTGCATGGAGCGGATCATGCAGATATCGTCTGCATGCTTCGCCAGGTTTGGCATCAGCTCGGAAACCCACATGCCGCTCTTGCCATACTGCGCGAACTGGAACGGGCTGCGCATCAGGCCGCCGGCCTGCGCGGGCGACGTCACATCGCCGGCAACCTTGTCGAAATAGGCTTCACCATTATGCTTGTCCAGCGCCGGCTTCGGATCGAACAGGTCCATCTGGCTGGGCCCGCCGTTCATATACAGGTGGATCACCCGCTTGGCCTTCGGCTCGAAATGCGGCGCGCGTGGCTTCAGATCGTAAGAGCGGCGGTGGCCGGCAGGCAGATCTGAGTCGTCCGGCAGGCTTGTGGCGCCATACACGTCACGGTTCAGCAGCGTTGCCAGAGCGGCGCCCGACAGGCCGTCGGCGATCCGTTCAAAGAAATGACGCCGAGTGACATGCAGTGGTGCGTAATGATTCCGTTCCATATAATGCCTCAATCGATATAAAGAAAGGCTGCCGAATTCATGATCATGTGACAGAACTTGACCAGTGCCTTGTGATCCGCCTGCTCGCCGCCGGCTAGTCGTCTTAGTTCAGCCATGCTGTCCAGGCTAGCCTTTTTCTCCTCCGGTGACGGCGGCCGGCCAAGCGCGATCCAGTATGCCTGTTCGATCCAGTGCGCCGGATCATCGCCGGCCTCCTTTTCCACGCGAGCGGCGAAGGCGTCTGCCAGCTTTCGCACCACGCCATCGTTCAACAATCCCAGTGCCTGCGTCGCGACATTGGAGCGCGATCGCTCCAGGCACGCGGGGTTGAGTTGCGGAAAATCGAAGCTCTCGAATAGGGTCGGCGTCTCGGAGCGCCGCTGCTGCATATAGATGCTGCGGCGCTGGCCGTGCTCTCCCGCGATCGGCTCCACTAGTCCGTCGTCACGTACGAACACCGGGTCGGGCGGTCCGTAACGCCTCTCATCCAGAAGGCCGGCAATCTGAATGAAGGAGTCGTTCAGCATCTCAGCCGACATGCGGCGCATGCGCATGTGCGACAACAGCATGGCATCCGGATCCGCCTTGTCCAGCTCCGGCGTGACCGCCGAGCTCTGCCGGTAGGTGCTCGATGTCATGATCAACCGGTGGACCGCCTTCATGCTCCAGCCCTGCCGGACGAAGTTCACCGCCAGCCAGTCGAGCAGTTCCGGATGCGTGGGCGGAGTGCCGGCATGTCCGAAATTTCCGACGCTCTTCACGATGCCGGCGCCGAAATGCTGCGCCCAAATCCGGTTCACAATGACGCGCGCGGTGAGCGGGTGGTTCGGCTGAACCAGCCACTTCGCGAGCGCCAGGCGCCGCCCGGTCGAATGTGCTCCCGGCCACGGCGCGACGATCTTGTACGGCTCGATACCGGCAGAAAGCTCCGAGGGCACACCGGGATTCACTAGCGGACCGAAGCTCGCCGAATTCGCCCGGCGCAGCAGGTAGGTAGGAGATGGCTGTCCCCGGTCCCAGAGTGCGCGGATCTTGTCTTCCGGAATCAGCTTCGCTTCCTGGATTCTGATCTCACGGTCCGTGTTGTTTGCCGCCTCACGATACGCCGCGTCTGCCGCTATCAGGTCCGCAGGCTCGATCTTTAGCGCCGCCTCAAATTTCTGGGCGAGATACTTCTGGACTTCGGTCCGCGCGTCTGGCGCGGTCGCGGTAATCTCGCGCAGGTCGGCTTCGATTCCCTTGGGCAGCTTGGAAAGTCTTTGGTCGAGAATTTTCTTCTTGATCGGTTCAGCCTTGCTTTCGAGGGCGGACTTCAGCGCCGCAATCTGGTGTTCGATCTCGCTGTTGTGGTCCTCGCGCTGCTGCGCCCGCGCCAGCAACTGGTACGGCGTTGCGTCCGGATCGATATACGGGAGTAACCGCCCTGGATCCTTGTCCTTGTGCAGCGGCGGTACCCAGTCGTGCTCGTCGTAGGCGCCCTTGAATAGCGCGGCCAGCCGGTAATAGTCGCGCTGCGGCAGAGGATCATATTTATGGCTGTGGCAATGTGCGCACCGGACCGTCAATCCCAGGATCGCGGAGCCGAAAACGTCCAGCTCGTCCGAAATCACGTCCAAGCGGTCGTCTACGTAGTCCACTGGCGGCTCGTTAGTGGAATCCTGCGCCATGCGAAGAAAACCCGTGGCGATCAAGTTGTCCATCAGCTCCAGCGTGATCTTGGGCGCGTGCTCGTAATCCGCGAGTTCGTCTCCCGCGATCTGCTCCAGCAGGAAACGGTCATACGGTTTATCGGCGTTCAGAGAGCGGATCACGTAATCCCGATACCGCCAGGCGAGCGGGCGCGGATCGTCGGTGGTCATCTTGCCGCCTTCGGAATCCGCGTAACCTGCGGCGTCCAGCCAGTAGCGAGCCCAGTGCTCGCCGTAACGCGGCGACTTCAGCAGCCGGTCAATCAGCTTCTCATAAGCGCCGAGACTCCGGTCGGCAAGAAACGCTTTCACCTCCGCGGGCTCAGGCGACATGCCGGTGAGGTCGAAGGTCGCGCGGCGGATGAGCGTCAGTTTGTCGGCCTCCGCTGAGAGACTTAGACCTTTAGCTTCCAACTTGGCCAGGACAAAGGCATCAATCGGATTGCGCACGAGGTCGGCATGATGCACCTGTGGCACGGCGGCTGCTTGCGGAGGCTGGAAGGCCCACCACTGCCGATCCTTGGCCGAGACCAGGGGATCCTCGTCTGTCGATGCCAGATCCGGCGGCTCGGGAACTTCTGGCGCGCCCTCGGCGATCCAGCGGGCGATCTTGTCCAGCTCGGCCGGCGCCACCGGCTTGACCTTGGCGTCCAGCAGCATTTTCTTCGGCGGCATTTCGCCGGACTTGATCTTTTGGACGATCAGGCTCTGGTCGGGTTTACCGGAAACCATTGCCGCGCCGGACTTCCCGCCTTTGAGCATCGTGGCTTTCGTGCGCAGATCGAGACCCGCTTCCTGCCGGCGAAGTCCGTGGCAAGGCGTGCAGCGCAGGTACAGAATCGGGATGATGTCGTCCTGCGTGACCGCCTCGGCAGTTTCGACCGGCTGAGATTCGGACCTCGCGCCACTCTCGATCCACGTTCGGATCACCGCCAGGTCTGCATCGCTGACCCGTGTCTTCCCGCCGGGCGGCATCTTGCCGTCGTGGACCATCTGAAACAGCCGGCTCTCGTCCGGTTTCCCCGGCACGATCACGGCTCCGGACTCGCTGCCCTTGCGCACGCCTTCGAATGTGCTCAGGTTGAGATCTTTGATTTTCAGCGCGGAGCCATGACACCCCAGGCAGGTGTTGGCTTTTAGAACGGGCAGCACGTCCGTCTCGAAAACCGGAGGTTTGCCGGCAGGACCCTGGAAAGCCCAGGCAAGGTTTCCAGCCACCCAGACAAGGAGGGCGGCGCGTCTACTGCCTCGGTACAATGTATCGTTTGCGATGGACACCGGACCGCGTTTACCGCATCAGTATGTCATAGCCGCAAAACGTGTGTCAAACAGGAGATTGACGTTTCAATACAGAGATCAAGTCTCTAGGTATCCACAAAATCAATCACGGCCGGCCGGATCCGAAACCCCCGCGTTTTCACAGCGGTCCAGGCGAGTCCCGCGGCGAACCACAACCCGCCCGCCATCTTCGCCGGCAGCGGTAGGCTCCACCAGATCCAGAGGCAAAAGAGGAAACCCAGCCCGGCGCACGCCGATGCCACAAGCGGCTTTGGCTTCGACCGGATGGCCGCCAGGTTCACTCCCATGAATGCCAGGAACGCCCCGAAATTGATGAGTTCAGCCGAGCGCTCGTAGCTGAGGGCCAGCGCGCCGGCCAGTGCCAGTGCGCCGATGATCCAGATGTTGATAACCGGCTGGTTGCGCTTCGTATCCAGGCGTCCGAAAATTCTCTTCGGCAGCATGTCCTCGCGCCCCATGCCATACAGCAGGCGCGCAGCCGCCGCCAGGCCCGTCAACCCACTGCCGAAGCAGGCCACAATCAGCACTGCCGCCATGCCATGGAACAGCAGAACTCCCCCGGCACGCAGCGTAACATCGAGAAACGCGGTCTCCAAATTCGCGAAGGTCCGGTAATCCGGCCAAACGCGCTGTCCGAGGTAGACCTCGACGGCGCTGAAAACTCCGGTAATAAGGCAAACCAATACTGTGGCCAACGGAACCGTGTGGCGCGGATTCCGGGTCTCCTCGGCCAGCGTGGTCACACCGTCGAAGCCAATATAAGTCAAGGCGGCTAAGGAAGTTGCGGTCATCACGGCCCGTAGATCGAAGGTCGCCGGGTTATAGAAAGGTTGGGGAGAGAGGATGCCGGTCCAGCCGCCCAGATGCCACAGGTAGCGCACCGCCAGGATGACAAACGCACCCACAACCGCGCACATCGCGGCCAGCAGGATTGTGTTCGCCCGGGCAAGTGAGCGCACTCCTCTCAGATTCAGAGCGATCATGCCAACGGCAAGAATGATGGCCCAGATCGCATACGGAACTTCGGGGAGGAGGCGCTGTACGGTCAGCGCGCCGTAAATTACGTTCACGACGGGAATGATCAGGTAGTCGAGAAACATGGCCCACCCGACCAGGAATCCGGCATACGGCCCGAATCCGCGGCCCACGTAAGTGTAGGCGGAACCGGCCGATGGGTAGAGGGCGGCCATGCGGCCGTAGCTCACGGCGGTCAGCATCATCGCCACCATGGCGATCAAGATGGTAGTCACGGCGTGGCCGTTGGAAATTTTCAGCGCCACTCCGAAAATGCCGACCGGGGCAATGGGCTGGATCAGCACGACCCCGTACACCACCAGGTCCCAAAGTGTCAGGACGCGGCGGTTCACCACGATAGAAAGCCGCCGTCCAGGATCAGAGCCTGCCCGGTCATGTAGTCGGAGGCGGACGACGCCAGATACACAATCGTGCCCTCGAGTTCTTCCAGTTTTCCCATCCGGCCCATGGGCACCTTGGCCAGAAGCTTGTCACCCAGTTCCTTGTTCTGCTCGAAAGCCCAAATGGTCTGATCGGAGCGGAAAAACCCGGGAGCCAGCGCTACTACCTGCAGGCCGCGCGGCGCCCACTCAACCGCCAGTTCCCGCGTCAAGCCTAACACGCCGGCTTTACTCGTCACATAGGAAGCTTGCGAAACACAACTGGAGGCGCTGATTCCATACATGGACGCAATGTTGATGACCTTCCCGGAACCCTGGCGCAGCATCTGACGGGCAGCGCATTGCGCACAGAAGAAAAGCGCCGTCAGGTTGGTGTCGATGACGCTCTGCCACTGGCCGCGCGTCATGTCTTCGGCGTCCGCCAATGCCGAGATGCCGGCGTTGTTGATCAGGATATCGACCTTGCCGAACTCCGTGACCGATCGCTGCACCATGCTTTCGACATCCTGGTGCCGGCAGATGTCGGCCTGAACCGGCACGACGCGGCGGCCGTATTGCTCGAGGTCGAGGGCCACGGCCCGCAGCCGGTCCATGTCGCGCGCTGCAATGATCAGATCACAACCTGCTTTGACCAACCCACGCGCAAAGCTCACTCCAAGTCCTCGTGAGGCGCCGGTCACGATGGCCGCTTTGCCGGTGAGATCAAACTGCGAGAACAGGCTCGGATGCATAGGTTAGTAAGACGCCTTTACAGGCTCCCGTTTTGAAGCCGACTGCATGATGGCAAGGATCACCGTTGAAACGCGCATGCCGTCGTCGAGTGTCACCGCAACTGGCTTGTCGTCCGCGACACAATCGACGAAGTGGCGGATGCTCTCGTAGACGAAGCCCACGTGACGGCCGCGGATGAGCGGGGCGTCTATAACGTCGGGGTGGTCGCAGTGGCTTTCCAGGTATCTCTCAATCAACTGGTTGTGGGTGAGGTCCATGTTGAACATACCCTTGCTGCCGACGATGCTCACCTTAAAATCGTTGTACGAGGGACTGGTATCCGGCATGATCCAGTGATTCTCGATGGTGGCGACCGGCCCACCCGCAAATTCGAGAATGGTCTGATAGATATCCGGAACATCCACGCCCTTGGCGCGGAGAACTCCGGAGCGGGAGACGGAATACACGCGGGCAACTTCGTCGTGGAGCAAGAAACGGAGCGTGTCGACGGTGTGGCTGCCGAGGAACCAAAGGATCGAGCTTTTTGCGGACCACGACAGCATTTTCAACGGCACATAGAGAGTGTTATTCAGGCGCACGTAGGCAGAGACAAGTTCGCCGATGACGCCGTTTTCGATGTCGTTTCTGGCGACGACCAGCGGCGGGGACCAGCGGTTGTGGAAGTCGACCATAAATTTCACGCCGGCCTTGGTCACTGCATCGGCGATCTGGTCGAGATCCTGGCTGGTGGTAGCCAAGGGCTTTTCGACGATGATGTGCTTGCCGGCACGCGCCGCGGCGACGATGGGCTCGCGGTGAGCGAAGTCAGGCGTCACGACGGCGACGGCGTCGATCTCCGGATCGCGCAGCATCTCGCGGTAATCCGTGTAGACCTTGCGCGCACCCCACTGGTCGGCGGCTTTGCGCGCGCGGGCTTCATCGACGTCGCAGACGGCCGCGAGCGAGGCGCGATGATGGGTGGAGTAGGTCTCCGCATGCACATTTCCCCAGGTTCCGGTGCCAATCACTCCACATCTTACTTTTTCCATAGTTTGATCAGGCCGGCAGCGCACGTTTGAATATGCGGAGCCAGTTGCCGTGCATTATCCCTTCAATGTCCGAATCCGAATAACCGCGCGATTTGAGAATACCGGGCAGCTTTTGCAGATCGGCGATGGTGTTGACGTCGTGCGGCGTCTGTTCAGCGCCGAATTCCCCATCCAAATCGCTGCCCACGGCGACGTTGCGCGCGTTTCCCGCCAACTGGCAGATATGATCGATGTGATTGACGACATCTTCCAGGCTTACGACGGAATTGGGCGTTGCGCCGGTTACGAATTTCGGATAGAGCATCCAGATATCGAGTACCGCACCGATGACGGCGTCACGCTCGATGAGGTAGCGGAGCTGGTCGTCAGAGAACTGGCGGTCACCGGGAACCAGAGCCCGGCAATTGTTGTGGCTGGCCCAGATGGGACCGTCAAAGATTTCGAGCGCCTGCCAGAACGCATCGTCGGCGAGATGCGTCACGTCGAGCGCCATGCCGGCCTCGCGCATCGCCCGGAGCAAATCGGGGCCACGAGGAGTTAGACTGCCGGGTGAACCGGTACCGTGAGCGTAGCTGCCGACACCGAAGTGTGAAATGCCGGCCGCGCGCAGACCTCGGTCCCACCAGAAGCTGACATGGCTGGGAGAGAGAATCGGATCCGCGCCTTCCATGCTGAGGATGTAGCCGAGCGGACAATGATCGGGCCCGGCGCGCCACTCGCGCAGGTGAGACTCGACGTCGCGCCACGTGCGCAACTGCCTGAGTTGGCCCTCGGATTCCAGAATGTTGTAGTAAGCGAGCTGGCCCTGCGCCATGGCGGAAGCGATGGTCTGGTTTTTGAAATCAATGTTGGTGGATCCGTGAGGATTGGAGCGGGCAATCACGGTGGCGATGGAGATGGCGACCTCTCCGCGGCGCATGTCGGGCAGAGCTACGGTATTGGCGCCGCGGCCCTGCTCGGGTAATCCCTGTTCGCAGCGGCGGATGTCGGCGACGGGCCGGGTAAGATCGCGGTTCCAGTTGACCGCGTTCAGAGATAAGTCGAGATGAGCGTCAACCAAGAGCATGGGATCACGCGCGGCGGGACCCGCGGATGGCCCGGTCGCCGATGTCCACGGGGTACTGCAAGGCCAAGCGGCGCACGTCGTAGTTGAATTTTACGAAAAGTTTCTGCCACCGTTTCGCCTGGGAAGGAGAGTATTTGTAAAATCCACGCAGGGTGGAAATGCCGCGCCCGCCCGCTTCGACGACTTTGCGCATCAGCGGTGGAACCCGGGGACTCGCATTCAACTCGGGAAGAAGGTGCTTCATGACCTTGTAGTAGCCCTCGACTCCCATTAAATCCATGTACCGGAAGGGCCCGGCGAACGGAATCCACCAGCCGACATCGTTGCGCAGGGAGCGGTCGACATCCTCGACGGTAGCGACGCCGGATTCCACCAGAGAGCAGGCCTCCCGGAACATGGCGTACGAAACGCGATTGGTGATGAAACCGCGGATGTCCCGGCGAACGAGCGACGGCTCCTTACCCCAATGCTCCGCCAGGGCCATAACCTGTTGCGTGTATTTTTTCGAGGTGCGCTCGCCCGCGATGATTTCCATGAACCGCGTAATGTGCGCCGGTTCGGCCCAGTGAATGCCGACGAAACGGCCGGGATGAACAGCACCGCGCTGCAGGATGCTGATGGGGATGGCAGAAGT
>Ga0307478_10002212_pt1 | contig 15625 bp, 13 predicted proteins | sample atmos_gasesECM4C_2_FD_203713 | JGI IMG/M metagenome (GOLD analysis project Ga0307478, IMG submission 203713) | Hardwood forest soil microbial communities from Morgan-Monroe State Forest, Indiana, United States - atmos_gasesECM4C_05 | ecosystem: Environmental > Terrestrial > Soil > Temperate...
CCTGAAGAAACTAAAGAAGCGAATAACCAGGAGACCAGCAGAGACAAAAAGCGTGTCGTGAACCGAGATTTTTCAACAGCCACAGCTGTTTTCGCTATATCCGCCTCCCCCGCGACTTTTCAACCAACTCCGGGTTTCATCTACCAAGGACGGAGGTGGCAAATGTTGAAGAAAAGTTTCCTGGCGGTGTTCGGATTGTTACTGGCACTGGCTTTCGTGAATCCCCCGAAGGCGCATGCGGGAGTCGCGATCGGCGTAACCGTCGGCGCGCCTGTGTACGTGCGGCCGGGTTATCCGTATGCGCCGTACGCGTACGTCGCGCCAGTACCGCGCCCGGTGTACGTGTATCCGCGGCCGTATGTGTACCCACGCTCGTATTTCTACGGACGGGTTTACGAGCGCCCGTACTGGCGGCATGAGGGTTGGGAGCGCCACGAACATTTTGAGCATCGCGGCTGGGACCGTCGCTAACGGGACAGCACATCGTGCCACAGGATTAAGACGGGCGGCCTGCGGGCCGCCCGGTTGCTTTCTGGAATGGTTCCTGCTCGTGGAAAAAGAAGATGACAGGGACAAGAGACTGAGAGTGATCTGCAACTCCGACACAAACCCCGCCCAAGCGGAGCTTGGACGGGGCACCCGCAATGAACACGGGTCTACTGAGGCGTTCAAGACCCATCCCGCGCCCGGCTAGGCACTCAACCCGCTCCTGGAACTCTGCTACCATCCCAACAAGATGGCGGCGAAAGCCCATGCGAGATCCAAGCGCGCCGCGAAAAAGAAGGCGCGTCCCAAGCCGGCCCGCGATGGGCGCCCGCGCTCCGAGTTGGTCATCATCACCGGCCTGAGCGGATCGGGCAAAGCATCGGCCCTCAAGGCATTTGAAGATCTGGGCTACTACTGCGTCGACAATCTCCCTGTCGACTTGATTCCCCGCTTCGCCGAACTCGCGGTGCAATCCCTTGAGACGCGGCGTACGGCGCTGGTGGTCGACGTTCGCGAAGGCTCGAAGCTCGAAAAACTGCCCGCGATTGTCCGCTCGGTGCGCCGCCTGATTCCCACGATGGTGATTTATCTCGAAGCCACGGATGCATCGCTCATCCGCCGATACAGCGAGACGCGGCGCCCGCATCCCTTCGGCGCGAACACTCCCGTACGTTCATCGCTAAGCGCCGAGCGCCGGCGGTTGAAGCCCATTCGCGCCATTGCCGACTGGGTGGTCGATACCTCGAAATTCAACGTGCACGAACTGCGCGCGCACCTGACCGAGCGCTTTCAAAAGAAATCCAGCGACAAGAACATCCTGGTATCATGCGTGAGCTTCGGCTTCAAGCATGGCGTCCCCGAAGATGCCGACCTGATGTTCGACGTTCGCTTCCTGCCCAATCCGCACTTTGTGCCCGAGTTCCGTCCACTGACCGGGCGCCACCCGCGCGTGGCGAAATACATTCGGTCATTTCCGCAGACACAGGAGTTCATCAACCGCATCTCAGAGTTGCTTGTGTATCTCCTGCCGCACTACGTGCGGGAGGGAAAGAGCTATTTGACGATCAGCTTCGGCTGCACCGGCGGCCAGCACCGCTCGGTCATGATCGCGGAGGACGTGGGCAAACGTCTGCGGAAGGCGGGATACCGGGTGAAAGTCGTGCACCGGGATAGTTAGAAGGCAGTCGCTGGTCGCCAGTCGTCAGCTGAGAGTGGATCAGCGCTCGCCGTCAGCTAACAGCCATCAGATGCGAGCGCCGCTAGCGACTGAAGACTGGCGACTGAAGTACAATTCCAGTTTGCGCCCACTCCACATTATCCTGACGCCCACCCGGTACAGTCCGAACCGGGCAGCCCTTGTCCGGGACGGTGTATGCGGCAACTGACCCGCCTTTTGCGCTACGCGGCGCCTTATTGGTGGCAAGTCTTGGCGTCGGTGATCCTGATGGCCGCCGTCGGCTTTCTCGATGCATTTCGCCTGTTGCTGATCGGCCCCATTCTCGACCGCGTGCTCAATCCCGACGCGCCTTCCCACGAGATGAAGTTGCTGCCGATTCCTGGCACCCATCAATCGATTCATCTCGAACAGTTCGTTCCCTCGCATTTCCATAATCCGTGGACGATCGTTGCCTTTGCGCTCATTGCCTCGACCCTGTTGAAGGGGATTTTCGACTACGCCGGCACGTACCTGGTCAGCTACGCGGGGTTCGGCATGATTACCGACCTGCGCGACAACATGTACAACACGATTCTGCGGCGTTCGGCAGCGTTTTTTCAGAAGCACACCACCGGCACGCTGCTCTCCACGCTGATCAATGACCTGGAGCGGGTGCAATTTTCTCTTTCCAGTGTCCTCGGGGAATTCCTGCAGCAGGTGTTCACGCTGATTTTCACCGTGGCCGCGGTCATCATGCTGGGAGGCCACCTGGCCTGGGTGCTCCTGCTGTTTTTGCCGGCGATTCTTTTCTCATCCACCAAGATCGGCCGGCGCGTGCGTCATACAACCCGCCGCGGCCAGGACAAACTCGCCGAGATCCAGAACATTCTGCATGAGACCATCACCGGCAACCGAATTGTGAAGGCGTTCGGGATGGAATCGTGGGAGGTTGCGCGATTCCGCATGGCAGCGAAACGATTGCTCCGCGCGAACCTGCGCTCGGTGGCGGCGGCCGCTGTCAGCTCTCCGCTGATGGATACGTTCGGCGCCATCGCGATCGCTTTGTTGCTGCTGCTCGGGCGCAATGAAGTTCGGTTAGGGGCCTTTACTCCCGGAAGTTATCTGGCATTTATCGCGCTGGTGTTCAAGCTCTACGATCCCATTCGCAAATTTGCGCTGTTCAACAACAGTTTTCAGCAGGCGGTGGGAGCTTCGTCGGAAATTTTCAAATTCACCGACAGCGAAGACGACGTCCGCGAGAAGCCCGGGGCCAAGCCGCTTCCGGCCTTCAAGAAGGACATCGTGTTTCAGGCGGCGAGCTTTTCCTACGAACGCGAGGGGGATGGCGCCCGCGACATTCTGCACTCCATCGATCTCGAGGTGAAGGCTGGGGAGGTCCTCGCCATCGTGGGCTCGAGCGGTGCGGGAAAGAGCACGCTCGTCCACCTGATTCCGCGATTCTTCGACCTGACCGCAGGCAAACTTCTCATCGACGGCCGCGACGTGCGCGATGTCACGCTGGCCTCGCTGCGGGCGCAGATCGGCATCGTGACCCAGGAAACCGTGCTCTTCAACGACACCCTGCGTAATAACATCGCTTACGGGCAGCCGCAAGTCTCGCAGAAGCAGGTGGAGGCGGCGGCGCGCGCGGCCCTGGCTCACGACTTCATCACCCAAATGCCGAGTGGCTACGACACTATTATCGGCGAACGTGGCCTGCGACTTTCCGGTGGCGAGCGCCAGCGGATTGCCATTGCCCGCGCCATCCTGAAGAACGCGCCCATCCTGATCCTCGACGAAGCGACCTCGGCGCTCGATAGTGAATCGGAAGCCCTGGTGCAATCGGCTTTGCAGAACCTGGTCCTCGGACGAACCGTGTTTGTGATTGCGCACCGGTTGTCGACGGTGCGCCGCGCTGACCGCATCGTGGTGCTGGAAAATGGGGCAATCACCGACGTCGGGGCACACGAAGACCTGATGAAGAAGCTCGGCACCTACCGGCGCCTGTATGATTTGCAATTCCTGGAAGTCGAGTCACGTCCTGCCTCGGTAGGAGACTAGCTTATTGCTGGTGGCTCGTAGCCAGTGGCCAGAGCAAGTGGTTCGGACTGAGAACTGACAGCTGAAAAACTGAGAGCCGGTTCCTTATGCCTCTCCGCTCCATGACCGGGTTCGCGCAAGTCAAAGGGCAGATCAACGGCAAGCTGAACTTCACCTTGTCGCTGAAGTCTGTCAACCATCGTTTCCTGGATCTCCACTTCCGCATGCCTTCAGAGAGCGACGGGCTGGAAATGAAGTTACGCCGCCTGCTGAAGGAAAAAATCGCTCGCGGACACCTAGAACTGACCCTCAGCATTGATCGGGGCACGAGCGACGGATATGGCCTGAATCGTGAGCTGGTAGGAGGCTACATCCAGGCGTTTCGCGCGGCGGCGGCGGAGTTCGGCCTGGCGGCTGAACCCGACCTGAACGTGATCCTGCGCATGCCCGGAGCGATGGACGCTTCTTCAGGGGCTGCTGGTGGCGAACTCGAAGCGGCCGTCCTTGGGCAAATCGAGGAAGCGCTCGCCCGCCTCAACCAGATGCGCGAGGAAGAGGGCCGCGGCATCGAGCGGGAACTGCGCGAACGCATGGAACACGTCCAAAAAGCGAGTTCCGGGGTCGAACGCCATCGCCACGCCATTCTTCAGGGGTATCTGGACAAACTGCGCTCCCGTATGCAGGAACTGATCGGCCCACAAGCTGACTCCGAGCGGCTTCTGCAGGAAGCTGCCCTGCTGGTCGATCGAAGCGATATCCAGGAAGAGCTGGTGCGCCTGCAAACCCACATCCAGCACTTTCTCGGGCTGTTGGACGAAAAGGGGGAGGTTGGCAAGAAACTGGATTTCCTGCTCCAGGAAATGAACCGCGAGGCCAACACGTTGCTGTCGAAAACCTCGGGCCTCGCCGGAGACGCCCTCAAGATCACGGAAATGGGCTTGACCATGAAGTCGGAGATCGAGAAGTCGCGGGAGCAGGTGCAGAACGTCGAATGACCGTGTTCATCATCTCAGCCCCGTCGGGTTCCGGAAAGTCCACGATCGTCGACATGCTTCGTAAGCTGGTGGAGGGGTTGGATTTCTCCGTCTCCTATACCACCCGCGCCCCGCGGGGCAGTGAACAGAATCGCAGGGAATACTACTTTGTGCCGCGTGCCGAATTTGAGGCGATGGTGGCTCGGGGCGAGTTCCTCGAGCACGCCGACGTGTTTGGCAACTACTACGGCACCGCGCGGCGTGTTTTGGAGGAAGCCCAGCGGAAAGATCACGACCTGCTACTCGATATCGATGTGCAGGGCGCCGCCCAGATTCAGAAGTCGATCCCGGAGGCGGTAAGCATCTTCGTGCTTCCCCCCAATCATCAAAAGCTCAAGTGGCGTTTGGTCAATCGTGGCACCGATGCGGACAAGGTGATCCGTCGCCGCTTGGCCACGGCCCGCCGGGAGATTGAGAATTACAAAAAGTACGACTATATTTTAGTGAACGACGACCTGGAACAGGCCGTCGACGAGATGAAGGCGATTGTGCTTTCCGAACGCGCGCGACGCTCGAGTCGCCCGCTGACCGATGATGACCAGGCGAACCTGAAAATCGCAGATCAGCACCGCTTGGAAAACATGCGGGATCGGATCAAGCCCATCTTGGATTCCTTCCGCGACGCTGAAGACCAGGACCCGGACTAGCCTCGGATCCTGAGGGAGACGAGTATGAAGTTGATCGAAGGTTTCGACAGCAACTATCGTTACATTCTCGTGGCCGCCCGCCGCGCCCGCCAACTCCAGGGTGGTGCGCCTCCGGTGGTGGAAACCAGTTCCCGCAAGCCCTGCCGCATCGCCCAGGACGAAATCCGGGCGGGCAAAGTGAAGTGGGTCATTCCCGAGACGCCCAAGTCGGCGGTGGAAGTCGCCAGTGAGGCGCTCGAACAGGGCGGCCGCACCGACGCCTAGCCCTCCAGGCCCGCTCGCCACACCGGTACCCTCCCGGTGCGGTGGTCCATGTTCAAAAGTTCCTCTACCGTCATCTAATAGAGAGCGAACTCTATGAAGGTTGCTCTTGGCGTGAGTGGCGGCATTGCCGCCTACAAAGCGGCAGAGATTGTGCGACTGCTGCAGGATCGCGAGATCCGCGTCCAGGTCGTCATGACCGAGGCCGCGCAGGAGTTTGTCCGGCCTCTTACCTTTGCCGCGCTCTCCGGAGAAAAAGTGATCACCGGGATGTTCGACGCCGGCAATGCTGATCCGAACATCGACTCGGCGATCGAACACATTGCGGTGGCCCAGGCCATCGATGCGCTCGTGGTAGCTCCAGCCACGGCCGACATTTTGGCCAAGTTCGCGCAGGGCATTGCCAACGACTTTCTGACCACGCTCTTTCTGGCGACGACGGCCCCTGTGGTCGTTGCGCCCGCGATGAACGTCAACATGTGGAATCATCCCGCGACCCAGGCGAATCTCGAAACGCTGCGCAAGCGCGGCGTGAAGGTCGTCGAGCCCGACAGTGGCTATCTGGCCTGCGGAATGGTGGGTCCGGGCCGGCTGGCTGCCAATGAGACTATCGTTGCGGCCGTGCTCGACGTACTTGGCGCCGCGCAGGACCTGGCCGGGGAAACGGTGCTGATTACGGCTGGCCCAACGCGCGAAAAAATCGATCCGGTCCGCTACATCACCAATCGTTCGAGTGGCCGCATGGGATACGCTCTTGCCGAGGCGGCTTTGCGCCGCGGCGCCCACGTGCTGCTGGTGAGTGGGCCAACGTCGATTACGCCGCCCGACGCAGTCGAAATGACCCGCGTCGAGACCGCGGAACAAATGCGTGAAGCCGCTTTGCAGCTGTTCCCTCAGGCAACCATCGTGATCAAGACTGCGGCGGTTTCCGACTATCGCCCCAAGGCCGCTGCCGGCCAAAAGCTGAAACGCACCGGGCCGATGTCGTTGGAGCTCGAGCCGACCACCGACATCCTGGCTGAGTTGGCTGGCAAGAAAACCAACCAGCTGATTGTTGGGTTTGCGGCCGAGACTGAGAACGTGCTGGAAAACGCGCGCAAGAAACTGGCCAAGAAAAAGCTCGACGCCATCGTGGTAAATGACGTTTCGCAAGAAGGCGTCGGCTTCGACTCCGAGCGAAATGCAGTGACCATCCTCACCCAGGATGAAGTCGTTGAGGTTCCCGAAACCACCAAGTGGGAAGTGGCGCAGCGGGTGCTTGACCAGGTTGTGAAACTCCGCAAACAGCGCTCAGTAGCGGTGAAAGCCTGATGGCGGCCGCTCTTTCCGCGGAAGTCAAACGGGCTTTGGCGGAGCGCCTTCGCTTCTACCACGAACTCGGCATCTACGATTTTTATCGTCGCGACGAAGTGTTATCTGCCGAGCCGCCTGCCGCGGTTCTCAGTACCTCAGTCGAATCCCGAGTCCAGCCAGAACAGCGAGAGGAAATGTCCCCCAGACGATCGACAGCGGTCACCCCGGCCGTAACCGAAGGAACAAGATTCCAGGTCGTAACGCCTCGCCCAGAGGAAACCGTTACCGATCCCGTGAAAGCACTGCAGTTGATCCGCGAAGACCTCGGAGACTGCACGCGCTGCCGCCTCGCCAAGCAAGGGCGGAAGCAGATCGTGTGGGGCGTGGGCGATCCCGGGGCGGATCTCATGTTCATCGGCGAGGCGCCGGGCGCTGACGAAGACCAGCAGGGCGAGCCTTTCGTTGGCCGGGCCGGGCAACTGCTGAACAACATGATCAAGGCCATGGGCCTGGACCGTGAGCAGGTCTACATCGCCAATATCATCAAGTGCCGCCCGCCCAACAATCGCACGCCCGAGCGCGACGAGTGTGACACCTGCTCCCCTTTCCTGATGCGCCAGGTTGCGACGATCAAACCGAAGGTCATTGTCGCCCTGGGGGCCGTTGCAGCAAAAACGCTGCTTGCCATCAACGACTCCATGTCGAACCTCCGCGGGCGCTGGTACGAATTCAGCCCAACCGGCGTGCGCAGCAACGATCCCTCCTGGACCGGCGCCAAACTCGCCGTTACCTATCACCCCGCGTTTCTGCTGCGCGATCCGCGTCAGAAAAAGGAAGCGTGGAAAGATTTGCAGATGGTGATGAAAGAGTTGGGATTGAAGCCGCCGGCCAAGGCGGAGGAGTAAGCGGGGAGATTTCATTGCAGATTTCAGATTGCAGATTTCAGATTGCAGATTGAACATTTCAAGATTGCAGATTTTGGCTTTCTTTCGTTCCAGCTCGAGCTTTGCAGGTCATCGAGATTTTCAATCTGAAATCTACAATCTGAAATCTGAAATTGGCGATCCGCCTTCCAGTCGGCTATGGCTTTAGCTTCGGCCTCTGCTTATAGGTCCCGCTTTGCTTCACTCCGAGCTAAGTTGTTGAAAATCCATAAAAGGGTCATGCTGGCGTCCAAAACCACCCGGCAACATCGCGTACAATGCCCGCCAATTGCGTTTAGAAGCCCTCAGAGGGCCATCCGAGGGCCAGGTGATGGTTGGGGTTGCCCGAGGGCCTGGAAGCTCACCTCAGGCCCTCCCAGGCCGTTATGTTATCTATTAGTTAATGCGACCAGAAAGGTCGGAATTGAAAATGGCAGGTCTTAGGCCTTAGGTCCTGGGGGTTAGATTCAAGGCCAGTCCTCAGCTCATTCGCGATCCCAGTCGACGACCGACGACCGAAGACCGACGACGACCGACGACTGACGACTGACGACTAAATATTCCGCTATCAGCCAACGACCATCAGCCATGAGCCGACTTACCCGATTCTCCCCGTGGCAATCCCTTGGGCCCAATCATCACGCCCGCGCATGCGCGCGTACTCGGCGGCCGCCTGGTGGTTGTACACCACCCGCTCGAGCGACACGTTCCAGCCATGGCCGTCTCGCTCGAGGATGCCGTAGCAGGCGTGCGGAGAAAAGTTCTGCATGCGGTAGCGGACCGGATCGACATCGTCATACGCGGGGACGCCGATGCTGCCCGGATTTACCACCAGTTGTCCGCTGGCAAGTTCGACCACGCGTGGAATATGTGTGTGCCCGCACAAGACCACTGACTGGCGTACGCCCTGGAGCAGTTCCCGGATTGCCGCCTCGGAGCGCACCTCGGGCAAGCCGTCCATGATGTCTTCGAGGAGGTATGCAGTATCGTTTGCCGGCGTGCCGTGGCAAAGAAAAATATCCTCCTCGAGGACAGCGGTCCGCGGCAGCGTGCTCAGCCAGTGAATTGGCTCTTCGCCCAGGTCGCGAATCACATACGCGAGCGTCGGGATGAACGCCAGATCACGCTCGCTGGCTTCGAAGATCAACCGGTCCTGGTTGCCCTGGATCGTGATCAGCACGTCTTCCTGCATGAGCCGTTCGTAGGTGGCGTGCGGTTTGAGCGGACCGTATAGACTGTCGCCCAGGTTTACAAATTGCTCGATGCCGTGACTCTTGGCATGCTTGAGAACCGCCTCGAGGGCCCAGATGTTGGCGTGAATATCGGCGAGGATGGCGAGACGGGCAGTCACGTGAGCGGATACGATTTTGATTATCAGCGTACCAGAAACTCAGGACGCAGGTCTCAGCGCACAGATCTCAGGTCTCAGGTCGCAGGTCTCAGGTCTTACTTCTCAGGTCCAACCGTTATCAGCATCAGCGCTCGCAGCAGAGACAGACCTGTTTATGGTTCCCCGATCCGCCTCGCAGCCTGTCGATCGCGCGTCCATCCTGATACGCTATCCAAAGAATTTACGCCTGGCACCCGAGACCTGATACCTGAGACCTGAATTTCAATTCTGCGATGTCGCTCTGCCCGTGCCGCTCGACACGGCCTTTTCTTACCGTGTGCCCGATGGCATGGAGCCGGCGGTGGGCGGGCGCGTGCTCGTGCCGTTCCGCCAGCAGCGCATGAGCGGAATCGTCGTCGACTTGCACGACCGCAAACCCACGGTCGAAACCAAGAACGTCGTTAGCGTGCTCGATCCCGCACCGGTACTCGACGCGCAACTGATGCGGCTCGGTAAATGGATCTCGGATTATTACCTGGCGCCTCTTGGCGAAGTCTTCCGCACCATGCTTCCTCTCAGCGCCGAATTCAAGCGCACGATCACTTACCGGATTACCGAGCAGGGACACCTGGCTCTGCATCTCGGGGGAACCTCAGGGTCATCGGCCCGCGCGCGGCGCACGCCCGAAGATCAATTGGCGGAGTTCCGTGTGCTTGACTACCTGGCCAATCGGGACGAGCCTGCACGCGAACAGAGCCTGCGCAGCGCGACCCATGTCAGCCGCGCGGTGCTGTCGGGCATGGTGCGCAAAAAATGGCTGGCGCGCGAAGACGTTTCGAATGCACGCGATGCCTCACGGATAGTGAAGATCGCCATTCTGCGCGCTCCGACCGGCGAGGATGCCAGCCGCTCTACCGGGAACGATGGAGCGACGGGCGTCCCCGCCCGTCGAGCGAAGCTCAATTCAAATCAACAGGAGCTGCTCGACGCCCTGGCTGCTTCCGACGGCCGCGCGGAAGTCGAATTCCTGCAGTCACTCGAGGTGCCCCGCTCAACTCTGAATACGCTGGTCAAGCGCGGCCTGGTCGACATCGTCGAGGAGCCGGCCGAGTTTCACGTCTCGCGCGTGAAGGCGCGACCATCACCTTTCGGCTTTGAATTCAATTCTGCCCAGAATCGTGCGCTGCACCGCATTCAAGAGAGCATTGCCACACGCAAGTTCAGCGGCGCTTTAATGCACGGAGTGACCGGGTCGGGCAAGACGGCGGTTTATCTCGCCGCGATGCGAACGGTACTTGAGGCGGGACGTTCCGCGATTCTGCTTGTCCCGGAGATTGGCCTTACACCCACCGTCGCTGCCGATCTGCACCAGGTGTTCGGAGACGAGGTTGCCATCCTGCACTCGGCCCTTTCTGATCAGGAGCGCGCCGAGCAGTGGCACCGCATCAAGCGCGTCGAGGCCCGTATGGTGGTGGGCACGCGCTCGGCGGTCTTTGCCCCGGTGTCCGACCTTGCTCTCATCATCGTCGACGAAGAGCAAGATTCTTCCTATAAGCAGGAAGAGACACCGCGCTACCACGCGCGCGATGTGGCGGTGATGCGTGCCAAGATGGCGAACGCCGTCGTCGTTCTCGGATCGGCCACGCCATCGCTCGAGTCGTACTACAACGCCACGAAGAGCAAGTACGCCCTCATCGAACTGCCCGACCGGGTGGAGCAGCGTCCCTTGCCCGAAGTCGAACTCATCGACATGAAGCAGGAATTTCGGGAAACCGGGCAGGAGCCGGTGATCTCGCGCAAGCTGGCCGAAGAAATCCGCGAACGCCTCGAGCGCCGCGAGCAGGTGATGATCCTGCTGAATCGGCGCGGCTATTCTCCCGTCGCGCTGTGCCGGGCCTGTGCAAGCCGCATGGAGTGCCGCAACTGTGCCGTGACGATGACTCATCATAAAAAGGATCAGCGCATGGTCTGCCACTACTGCGGATTCCAGGCGCCAGTCCCAAAAGTCTGTGGCGAGTGCGGCAGCGAGTACGTCTATTTCCTGGGCACGGGTTCAGAGAAGCTCGAAGAATTGCTGCACGGCATGTTTCCCAGCGCGTGCATCGCCCGCCTCGACCGCGATACGGTACGCGGCAAGGACGACTTCGAGCGCACCCTCGCCGCCTTGAACGAAGGCGAACTCGATCTGCTGGTAGGCACCCAGATGATCGCGAAGGGCCACGATGTTCATGGGGTCACGCTGGTGGGCGTAGTCGGCGCCGACATTGCCCTCGGCTTGCCCGACTTTCGCGCTGCCGAGCGCACGTTCCAGTTATTAACCCAAGTCGCCGGACGCGCCGGGCGCGGCCGGACGCCCGGCAAAGTCGTGCTTCAGACCTATTTCCCCGATCACTACGCCGTGCAGTACGCAGCGCGGCACGATGTTGTAGGTTTTTATGAGAAAGAACTGCGCTTCCGCAGCTGGATGCACTACCCGCCGTATTCCGCTCTTGCAAACGTATTGGTCCGCAGCGACCGCCTCGACGAAGCGCTGCAATGGTCGGGCTTGCTGGGAAAATGGTTCGACAAATCGCGCCACGAAGGCATTCGCGTGCTCGGGCCGGCAGCCGCGCCCATTCTGCGCCTCAAGCGCGACTACCGGTACCACTTCGTGCTGAAGTCGGCGAGCCGGGAGAAGCTGAATGGCCTACTGCGCACGATGCTGGCCTACGCGACCTCCCAGAAAATCCCGCGCACCCAGGTGATCGTGGATGTGGACGCGTTGTGGTTGATGTGAAAGGGCAGGTCTCAGGTCTCAGGTCTCAGGTCTCAGGTCTCAGGTCTCAGGTCTCAGGTCTCAGGTCTCAGGTCTCAGGTCTCAGGTCTCAGGTCTCAGGTCTCAGGTCTCTATGTTGATGTGCTTTTCTTGGTTGTCCCTTAACATCCTTAAAATTGTCATCCTGAGCGAAGCGAAGGACCCATGCATTTTGTCCGCGCTCGTCTCACTTCTCATTTGGAACACGGGCTCGCAGAATCGCTCTCCTTGCGCCTCCTGGGAATCGGTCAGAAGATCTCAACCACAGAGGACACAGAGGGCACAGAGAATGATCTAGCTCCTCCGTGTTCCCCTGTGCCCCCTGTGGTCAAGCTTTCTGTCAGGGTGCTGCCCCGATCTCATGCGCAGGACGGTGATTCAGCATTTTGTCGGAGGCCAGGCGGCAGCAGGCGCGCATTGAGACGATTTCTCTATCGGGCCGACCATTGTGGAGATGTCCGGATCGCCGTCACAACGTTCACGGTGCCCACGATCTGTTAGACGTCGGGCGCCGATTCAGTAGTTGCAAGGCGCTTCGGCTTTCACCGCCCCCGAATGAGCGCCTTCAGCGAACTGCGGTCATGCCCGTCCTCGATGGTCGCTACTGGTTTCGGACTCAGGGTCAGCATCAGCATCAGCAGCGCGAATCCCGCAAGCAGCAGCCGCCTGCCGGAAACTTTCGGCCACTCCGCCACTTGTGGATGACGAAAGCTGCTGATTTCCAGCAAAATCGCCCACACCAGCCACCCGGCCCATCTGTAGACGGCAAGCGGAATGAGAACCAGGATGGTCAGGCGCGAGATGATGCGATGCGCCTGCGGCGCGATCGAGAATACGATATGGCCGCCGTCGAGTTGGCCGCCCGGCAACAGGTTCAATGACGTAGCGAACATACCTCCCCAGGCGGCCAGCGCCATCGGATGCAGCAGCAAGCTCGACAGCGGCAGACTCGCCGTTCCCGGCGAGAATCCCAGGAAAGTCAACACGTGCTGCGCCAGAGAGAAGATCATGGGGTACTGCATCAGCAGGGCGTCGGTCGTGGGCGGCGCCGGTGCCGCCACTCGCGAGAACGCAAGTCCAGCCAGCAGCACGGGGCAGGCCACGACGAATCCGGCAATCGGCCCGGCGATTCCAATGTCGAAAAGCGCCCGCCGCGAATGAATCGGCGAGCGAATCCGGATGAATGCGCCCATGGTCCCGATCAGCGAGGGAAACGGAATGAAGAACGGCAAAGTGGCGTCGACGTTGTAGTAAACGCAGGCCAGATAGTGCCCCATCTCGTGCGCCAGCAGGATCAACATCAGGCTCGCCGAGAAGGGAATGCCCAGAAGCAGACGCGACGGATGGTGCCAGACCAGGTCGACGGGGAAGAGTCCAATATAGCTGTCGTCTTCGTCTGCCAGGGCCGCGCGCTGGTGCAAGTAGTTGTATTCGAAATGCGAACCCACGACGAGGGTCGTGAAAATGGTGGCAAGCAGCAGCAGGGCATGCAGCCAGTAACGCTGGCGACGCCGGGGCGCCAACACCACAGTCATCGGGGCGTAATACTCCAGGGTGGAACCGGGAAAGGCTGGGGTCGGGTCAGACATGGGAGCTTTGTCGATTGTAAGGCAGTGGGCGAGCGATCGGCTGATGTGGCGCGAAAGCTCGTTGCCGGATTTCCTCGACCGCAGTTCTCTCGGCGACAAGGATCGGACGAAAGGACGAGCTGGTCGTCAGAAAAGTCCGGCGGCCGGCCCTAAGGGCAAAGACCTGTCACCCGTGGCCTGCTTCCGTCCGCCCGCCTCTAATCAATCGACTGCAGTTCCTTGCCGGGCTTGAAGCGCACGGCTTTGCCGGGAGGGATGGAGACTTCAGCGCCGGTGCGCGGGTTGCGGCCGATGCCGGTCTTGCGCGGACGCACGTTGAAGACGCCAAACCCTCGCAGCTCAATACGATCGCCCTTGGCGAGCGACTTCTTCATGCTCTCGAAGACGGTCTCAACCGCCAGTTCGGCTTTGGTTTTGGTAATGCCGGTCTTGTTGACCACTTCGTTGATGATGTCGAGTTTGATCACGGTCGGCTCCCGTCCGCGCTCTGGGGATATACCACCAAGTGCTTGATGCTAAGGGAGATATGGGAGATTGTCAACGGCAGCCAGTGTCTCGTAAGATGACAGCAAGAAGCAGCCCAGCCGAAGTTCCAGCCAAGAACGGTTTCTGATTGAGTAATTGGGAAATTGAGTAATTGTGTAATTTGCTGAGGTGCACACGGTCGGAGTAACGCAATGGCCACCAATTCCCCAATTACGAAATTCTCCAATTACCCAATTCTTTCTAAAGGGAGCTCCATGCTGAAGAGTGACCGCTGGATCCGCAAGATGGCGCACGAGCACGATATGATCAACCCCTTCTCCGAGAAGCAGGTGCGCGAGGGCGTCGTGTCGTATGGCTTGTCGTCTTACGGATACGACCTGCGCGTGGCCGACGAGTTCAAGATCTTCACCAACGTGAATTCCTCCATCGTCGACCCCAAGCACTTCGACGAGAAGTCGTTTGTGACCATCCGCTCCGATGTCGCCATTGTCCCGCCAAACTCGTTCGCGCTGGCACGCTCGGTCGAATACTTCAAGATTCCCCGCGACGTCTTGACCATCTGTGTGGGCAAGTCGACGTATGCGCGCTGCGGCATCATCGTCAACGTCACTCCGTTTGAGCCGGAGTGGGAAGGCTTCGTGACTCTCGAGATCTCGAACACCACACCGCTGCCCGCGCGCATCTACGCCAATGAAGGCCTCTGCCAGATTATCTTCTTCCAATCCGATGAAGTCTGCGAAGTGAGCTACGCCGATCGGAAAGGCAAGTACCAGTCGCAGAAGGGGATTGTGCTGCCGAAACTCTAGTCGTCAGTCGCTAGTCTTCAGTCGTCAGCCGGGTGCCCCACCCTTCCCGCGTTCGATACGGGAGGGTGGGATTCCACGGCTCCATCCTCCGTGGGCTTTTGCCAACGACCAACGACTACCGACCAACGACTGCTTTTGCCGACGACCGAGGACTGACGACCGACGACGTATCCCCTACAGCGAATTCAAAAACACCAGCACCTGCTGTTGCTGCGCCGGCGACAACCCTTAACGAATGTTTTCGATCACCTCGTGCGCTTCGCCACGATGGCGGTTGATCGCGTCGGTTAACTTCCGACTGCAGATCGTGAAGTGTGTCTTTGTGCGCAGCCCCACAGCGACGCCGTGCGCAGTTTATTGATGGTGTCGGCGGGGCCGCCTTGCACGATGCCATCGCCCATCCCCACGTCATGCAGCAGGAAGTTCCGTTTCTAAGGAGTTATTCTGGGTAAGGAGTTATTCTGGGTAAGGAGAACTAGGAAGGCGGGAGCTTATTCCCGCGCCGGGGAAGATTTTTCGAAGGAAAAGTTGGCACCCTAGCGAATGAGGTCTCGCGTGGAGACCTCATGACCGCCGGTAGAGGAAATTGGTGAGGTTCCGTTTACGGCCAGCGCTTTGCGGTCTCTTCCCAGCTAGCTGTCCGGACCGGCTGAGGGTTCTGATTCACCGCGGCTTGCTGCGGAATCCGGATGGTCTGCGTAGGCTGGCTGGTTGCCAGGGTCGGTTTCGGTGTTTCTGTCCCCAGTTCTTTGCCGTCCTCGGGGGAGAGCAATGGAGCCA
>Ga0307478_10002213_pt1 | contig 15619 bp, 18 predicted proteins | sample atmos_gasesECM4C_2_FD_203713 | JGI IMG/M metagenome (GOLD analysis project Ga0307478, IMG submission 203713) | Hardwood forest soil microbial communities from Morgan-Monroe State Forest, Indiana, United States - atmos_gasesECM4C_05 | ecosystem: Environmental > Terrestrial > Soil > Temperate...
GCATGGGGTCGTTCGACTGCGTTCGGCTGGCGCCTCACTTCGCAAACGATGACAGAAGAGGAATGACGACGTTGTGGATTCGATCGTAGGACTAATCAATTAATGATCATAGGAGTAGTGAATCAATTAGGAGCAACGAATCACGGCCGTGGAGAAGAAGTTGGATGGGGCCAGTGGCGGAATCGAGGGGCATGGGGTCGTTCGGCTGCGTTCGGCTGGCGCCTCACTTCGCTCACGATGACAGTGAAGAGGAATGACGACGTTGTGGATTCGGTCATAGGAGTAATCAATCAATGATCATAGGAGTAGTGAATCAATCAGGAGCAACGAATCACGGCCGTGGAGAAGAAGTTGGATGGGGCCAGTGGCGGAATTGAGGGGCATGGGGTCGTTCGACTGCGTTCGGCTGGCGCCTCACTTCGCTCACGATGACAGTGAAGATTGATTGACGTTCAAGATGACAGCGACGGGTTGATTGACAGTTCACGGTGACAGGTCTGAGGTGAGAGGTCTGAGGTGACAGGTCTGAGGTGAGAGGTCTGAGTTGATTGACAGGAAGGACCGGAGAGGGACAGCGAGATTGGATGACGGTGAAGATTCGTTGGGAAGGAGGATTCGACGACGAGCGGGTCCCACTCCTGGGCGAGCGGAGCCTACCTCCGATCGAGACGTACCGCGCGTGATGACGAATCGCGCGTTGTTTGGAGCGCGGCTAGTTGCCGGAGGCTTGGGATTTGGAGCGGGGGCAGATGGCGGCCAGGGCGGCTTCGAGTTGTTCCTGGATGTCGATGTCTTTAAAGATGATGAACTGGGCGCGAGTTTCGGAGGTGTCGAATCCGCTGGAGCGTCCGGTCAGAATGACGATGGGGATGGTGGCCGTGGCGGGATTGCTTTTGAGGGCAGTAATGAATTCGCTGCCACCCATGGCGGGCATCTGCATGTCGGTGATGACCAGACCGGGATGGGAGCGGTCGATAATCTCGAGGGCTTCCTGACCATCGGAGGCGGATTCGACAGCGAAGCCACGCTCCTCAAGGAAGCGGGAAACGGTATGCCGAATCACCATGGAATCGTCGACCACCAAAGCCAGAACTGGCATTGGCCCCCTTACACGGACAAGAATCTCCGTGCCGGGTATTAGAGCAGAGCGTTTCGGGAGTCAACAAACACAAACCGTGAATGGGGATTACCTCCGTCATGCGAACCGATAAAGAATTCCCCCAGGTGTCGCATTGAGGGTGCATTGGGCGCTTGGAGGGGATCAGGCTTCGTCGGATTGCGTGCTTTCTTCGATGGCCATGTCCTTGAATTCACTGGATTCAAAGACTTCTCCGCATTCCAGACACTCGACGTATTCGGTGTCCTCATCGCGGCTAACAATCTGCACGCGGGGGTGCTTACACGAATTCATGTTCCTTCTCTGCGAGGGGGGTTGCGACGGCGGTTGACTTCATAACTCCGGAAGGCGTCCTTGGCCCGCGAGGGGTTCGGGAACCAATATTGCCGGAAATTTGGGGTATTGTAGACCGGCCCGAAAGGAAGTCAAGTCCTCTTCGGTAACGCCTCCGGGGCTGAGATGAGGGGAGGCGCCGGGGTGGTTTTGCGAAATCCGACTAAAAAAGTCGCCATCTGCTAAGCCGTTGGGTGCCTGCCAGTTACAGTTCAGTGAGAGATTTTCGCAGTTCCCTGCGCCGGGTTGCGCGGCGAAGAAGGTCGGGACTACAATAAAAGGCGACCTAAATAGTCGGATTTTAATCCGATCAAATTGGTCGGATTACTTTCGTCAGCATGCTGAAACTGTCCAAGAAGGCGGATTACGGGCTGATGGCCATGAAGCATCTGGCCGAGCAGGCGCACGAGGGTTCGTGCAGCGCCAAGGATGTGGCCGAGTCGTATGGGATTCCGCCCGAGGTGCTGGCGAAGATTTTGCAGCGGCTGGCCCGGGCAGGATTGCTGCATTCGCAGCACGGGATCAACGGGGGCTACACGCTGGCACGAGCGGCGACTGAGATTTCCGCGTACGAAGTGATTCGGGCGATCGATGGGCCGCTGTTTATCACGTCGTGCATCACGGTGCGCGGCGAGTGCGATCAGACCGAGCGCTGCACGATTCGCGAGCCGTTGCGCAAGGTGAATCAGAGCATCGAGGAAGTGCTGAAGAACATCAAGATTGCAGACATGGCCGAGAGCGAGCCCGCAGCCGAGCCGAAGAAGGCGCTGGCGGAGCTGATCACGCTGGGCTGAGCGAGACATTTGAGACACCAGGTTTTTGAGAACGAGGCAGGAGAGAGCAACATGAGTATCGATTTGAATACAGCGACCCAGGAGCAGCGCACGCCTGCTCCCGACGGCATCAAGCTGCCCATTTACATGGACAACCATGCCACCACCCCCATGGATCCGCGTGTGCTCGAGGCCATGCTGCCCTACTTCATGGAGAAATTCGGGAATGCGGCGAGCCGCAACCATCCGTTCGGATGGACCGCAGAGGAAGCGGTAGAGAACGCGCGCGAGCAGGTGGCGAAGCTGGTGGGCGCGACGGCGAAGGAAATCATCTTTACTTCGGGCGCAACCGAGAGCGATAACCTCGCGATCAAGGGTGTAGCCGAGATGTACCGGGAGAAGGGCAACCACATCATCACGGCGGTCACCGAGCATAAGGCAGTGCTCGACACCTGCAAGCGGCTGGAGAAATACGGCTATCGCGTAACGTACCTGCCGGTGCAGAAGGACGGGCTGGTCGATCTGGAAGATCTGAAGCGGGCGATCGATGACAAGACGATCCTGGTTACGATCATGGCCGCGAACAATGAGATTGGGGTGCTGCAGCCCGTCCGCGAAATCGGGAAGATCTGCCGCGAGCGTGGCGTGTTGTTCCACACCGATGGGGTGCAGGCGATCGGCAAGGTTCCGATCGATGTGAACAAGGACAATATCGACCTGATGTCGATTACGGCGCACAAGATTTATGGGCCGAAGGGCGTGGGCGCGCTGTATGTGCGGCGCAAGAATCCGCGGGTGCAGATTTCGGCGATCATCGACGGCGGCGGACACGAGCGCGGCATGCGGTCGGGGACGCTGAACGTTCCGGGAATTGTAGGACTGGGCAGGGCGTGTGAACTGGCTCGCGAAGAGATGGCCAAGGAAGGCGCTCATCTGGCGGCGCTGCGCGACCGCTTGAAAGACCGGATCATGGGCCGCCTGGATGAGGTCTACATCAATGGCTCGATGGACCACCGGCTTCCGGGGAATCTGAACATCAGCTTTGCCTATGTCGAGGGCGAGTCGCTGCTGATGGGGATCAACGACGTGGCAGTGTCGAGTGGATCGGCTTGCACCTCGGCGACGCTGGAACCATCTTATGTATTGAAGGCGCTGGGCACGGGCGACGATCTGGCGCACAGCTCGATTCGGTTCGGCATTGGTCGCTTCAACAACGAGGCGGAAGTCGATTATGTGGCGGACCGGGTGTGTGAGACGGTCGAGCGCCTGCGCGAACTTTCTCCGCTGTACGAGATGGCGAAGGAAGGGATCAATTTGAAAGACGTGAAGTGGGCTGGAGAGTAGAAAAAACAAGTTTCAAGGTTTCAGGGTTTCGAAGTTTCAAGGGGAACCCGGCCGGAGCAAAGGACGACTTTGAGACTTGGGAGATTTGGTTTTTACTTTGAAACCTTGGAACAGTGAAACTTTGAAACGTTAGGAGCTTTTTTCATGGCATACAGCGATAAGGTTCTCGATCATTATTCGAATCCCCGCAACGTGGGGTCGCTCGACAAGAACAGCCAGGAAGTGGGCACTGGTCTGGTGGGCGCCCCCGAGTGCGGCGACGTGATGAAGCTGCAGATCAAGGTGAATCCGGAGACGCAGGTCATCGAGGACGCGAAGTTCAAGACGTTCGGATGCGGCTCGGCGATCGCCTCGTCTTCGCTCGCGACCGAGTGGGTGAAGGGCAAGACGGTGGACGAGGCGCTGCAGATCAAGAACTCCGAGATCGTGAAGGAGCTCTCGCTTCCTCCAGTGAAGATTCACTGCTCGGTGCTGGCGGAAGACGCTATCCGCGCGGCGATTCATGACTGGAAGAAGAAGAACGGCGCGGCCGATGAGAAGGCGCCGGTGGCGGCGACGAGCCAGGCTGGCCATTAAGAACGGCCAGACGCAGTCTGTGGTGTTCACCCATCACAGACGCGTTGGGTACGTGGAGCTAGGCTCATGAGCAGCATGATGGAAGAAACGACCAAGACGATCGCTCCTCCGGCAGCGGGATCCCCGATAAAAGGGATCCAGGTGACGGAGAAGGCTGTCGCGAAGATTCGCAGCGCGATGGCGAAGGAAGGCATTTCTGCTGAGGAAGGCGGACTGCGCCTGGGTGTGCAGGGCGGCGGGTGTTCGGGGTTGAGCTACAACATCCGGTTCGACACGCAGCCACGCGAGCGCGATCGAATCTTCCAGTTCGGCGAGGTGCGGGTGTTCGTCGATCCGAAGTCGTTTATCTATTTGCACGGCATGATCCTGGACTACCAGGAGACGCTGCTGCAGCAGGGCTTCGTGTTCGTGAATCCGAATTCGACGAAGTCGTGCGGGTGCGGAAGTTCTTTCACGGCCTGATGAAGTGCGGGCACTCCGGCCCGCAAGGGGTGGAAACGAATCCAGGTTCTGACACCACGGCGCCACCTTGCCTCGACCGGAGCGAATGTATTCCGGAGGCGCAAAGGATGAGCGGTCGTGGTGAATTTGTCTATGGCGAATCCTGAAACCAAAGCGACCTCTTCCCTGATCATGCCGGGCGAGGTGACTTCGACGTGCTGGTCGTGCGGAACGATGCGGGCAGAGCATTTCTGCAGCGCTTGCGGGAAGGTGCAGCCGCCGGTGCCGGTGGACTATTTCACCTTCTTCGGGCTGCCGCGCAAGCTGAATGTGGATGTGGCGTTGCTGGAGAAGGAGTTCTATCAGCTGAGCCGCAAGCTGCATCCGGACCTTTATTCGGGGGCGGACGCGCGCGAGCAGGAATGGAGCCTGGAACAAAGTTCACAGCTGAACGACGCCTACCGGACGCTGAAGGATGCGATCAAGCGCACAGAGTATCTGCTGCGACTGGAAGGCGTGGAACTCGAGGAGCAGTCGAAGGCCGCCACTGAGCAGGCGCGGGCGAGCGGGCAGGTGAAGAAGCAAGTGGTGCCTCCGGATCTGCTGGAAGAGGTGTTCGACCTGAATATGCAACTGGAAGAACTGCGAATGCAGAAGAAGACGGGCGAGGATGATCCGGCGCTGATCGAGGAGATTGGCCGGCAGAAGCTGGAACTGGAAGAAAAGCACGAAGCGCTGCTCGAAGAATTGAAGGGGGACTGGGGCGAGTGGGATCGCGCCATCGATAGCGGCACGGAAGCAGATCGGCTGAAGATTCGCAACAAGATGGTGGATGTGCTGAACCGCCGAAACTATTTGAGGAACCTGGTAAGGGATGTGAATGAGGTGTTGGAGAGCTAGCACTTGGCCAGCAGCCAGTAGCTAATAGCCAGTAGCGAAACCATGGCCACCGATCGCATCGTCGGAATTGATCTTGGGACCACGAACTCCCTGGTGGCGTTCATGCAGGGGGAGACGCCCATCGTGATTCCGGGCGAGGACGGACTGAACCTTGTCCCGTCGGTGGTGGCGCTGGGAGAGAGCGATCAGGTGATCGTAGGCAGCGCGGCGCGGAAATATCTGATCGAGACACCGGAGCGCGCCGTGTATTCGATCAAGCGGCTGATGGGGCGCGGGGTCGAGGACATCCAGGAGGAACTGAAGCTTTTTCCTTTCCGCATGGCGGATGATCTTCAGCCCGGCGAGGTTTTGCGGATCAAGTTGGGGAACAAGACTTACACGCCACCCGAGATTTCTGCGTTCATCCTGCGGCAATTGAAGCGCAACGCAGAACGCTACTTCGGTGCACCGGTCACGAAGGCGGTGGTTACGGTGCCGGCGTACTTCAACGATGCGCAGCGGCAGGCGACGAAGGATGCGGGGCGAATTGCGGGACTGGAAGTGCTGCGCCTGGTGAACGAGCCGACGGCAGCGTCGCTGGCTTATGGGCTCGACAAGAAGAAGAACGGGATCGTCGCAGTGTACGACCTGGGCGGCGGGACGTTCGACATCTCGATTCTTAAACTGCATGACGGCATTTTTGAGGTGATTGCCACCAACGGCGACACCCACCTGGGCGGCGATGACATCGACAATTTGCTGATCACGATTGCGCTCGACGATATCCGCGGAGACCTGGGACTCGACCTTCGGCGGAGCGGCGAGGCGGTGCAGACCATTCGCAAGGCGGTGATTGAGGCCAAGATCGCGCTGTCGGCGCAACCCGCTACGAAGCTTGATATCGAGTTGCCGGGTGGCAAGCACTATCAGCGTGAGATCACGCGCGAGCAGTTCGAGCAGTTGATCCAGCCGATTCTTGACCGGACGGTTGCGCCCTGCAAGCAGGCGCTCAAGGACGCGAAGCTCAAGCCGGAAGAGATTGACGAAGTGGTGCTGGTTGGGGGATCGACGCGCATTCCGAAAGTTCGGACGCTGGTCCAGGACCTGTTCAAGCGTACGCCGCACACCGATCTGAATCCCGACGAAGTTGTTGCACTCGGGGCGGCGGTGCAGGCGAACATTCTGGGCGGCGGTTCGGAAGCGACCAAGGAAATGCTGCTGCTCGATGTAACGCCGCTTTCGCTGGGGATCGAAGTGGCGGGCGGCGTGACCGACAAGATCATCCTGCGCAACTCGACGATTCCGGCCTCAGCGACGCAGTTCTATACCACGCAGGTAGACGGCCAGGCCAACGTAGCCATTCATGTTCTGCAGGGCGAGCGGGAACTGGCGAAAGACTGCCGCTCGCTGGCGCGCTTCGATCTGAAAGGCATTCCGGGGATGACGGCGGGGATGCCGCGCATCGAGGTGAAGTTTTTGATCGATGCCAACGGAATCCTGCATGTGTCGGCGCGGGAGCAGCGCAGCGGCAAGGAAGCCGAGATTGAAGTACAGCCGAGCTATGGACTGACTGACGAGCAGGTCGAGAGCATGCTGCTCGAGTCGTTCGATTACGCGGAAGAAGACTTCCGGCAGCGCCAGGTGATTGAGGCGCGCAATGAAGCGGAGACGATCCTGAGCGCGCTTGAAAAGGGACGGCGAAGTGCGGCGTGGGGTCAGTTGACGTCGGAAGAGCAGCGGCGCATTGCGAAGCTCGAGAAGTCGCTGAACGAAGTGAAGAAAGGCGACGACTACGCGGCGACTCGCAAGGCGATCGATGAGCTGAACCAAGGCACGATGCGCTTGGCTGAGTTGATGATGGATAGCGCGGTTTCGACTGCCCTGAAAGGCAAGAGAATGGATGAGGCCGATCCGGGGGAAGGCCCCGACGCGCCGCATCCAATGGCGAAGGCAGAATTTGAGTAGGGCAGGTCACAGGTGACAGGTCTCAGGTCTCAGAAAAAGCAAACCATCGGCGTTGACCGGTTTTCCTGAGATCTGACAACTGAGGCCCGACACTTTTCGGAGATTTCTAATGGCTGACGAAAAAACCAAAAGCAGCGGCAGTGCAGCGACGATCGACGCGCCCGGCGAGAACACCGTTCAGGTGACGTTCCTTCCCGAGGGGAAGACGGTGCAGTTCGAGCATGGCAAGTTGCCCTACAAGGATCATGGCAAGGAGCAGTCGTTGCTCGATGTGGCGCTGAATAATGGAGTCCGGCTGGATCATGCCTGCGGCGGAAATTGCGCTTGCACCACCTGTCACGTGTGGGTGAAAGAAGGCGCGGAGAATCTTTCTGAGATGGAAGATGACGAAGCGGACCGTCTCGACATGGCGGCGGATCTCCAGCTAAACTCGCGGCTCGGTTGCCAGGCAGTGATTACCAAGCCGGGCAAAGTGATCGTGGAGATTCCGGCCTGGAATCGGAATTACGTTTCGGAAGAGCATTGAAAGAAGCAGCTTTTAGCCATTAGCTGTTAGCCGAAAAGCGGATCGCAATGGTTGAAACCCCGGATTCCAACTAACCGCCAACGGCTAAGAGCAAATTGAAGGAGTCCCATGCCGAAAGAACTCACCTGGACTGACGCCGAGGATATTGGCATTCTGCTCTCGGAGAAGCATCCGGAACTGGATCCGTTGGTGGTGCGTTTTACGGATTTGCATCGGTATGTGACCGAACTTCCGGAGTTTCGCGACGACCCGCAAAAGTCGAATGAGGCCAAGCTGGAAGCGATCCAGATGGCGTGGCACGAGGAGTTTCTGGACCGCACGCAAGGGTAGGTTCGAGAGCGGGGGCGTTTTTTCGGCGATCGGCGGAAGCTACGGCTTGCCCCTCGACTCGGTTTCTAAGTACTTTTAAGCACCTACCTTCCTTGCATTCAGAAGGCGGGAGTTCGAGTGCGCAGGGCAATGGCTGGTGCGGGCTGCTTGTCTCGCAAGGTTTGCAAGCCCTTTACAAGTTAATGACAACAAAGAACTGGGGCTGGCCTAGACTCCGTTTGACTTGACTGATGTGCCGGGCGTCCGGGTGGAGCAGGGGCCTGCTCGGAGCTCGGGCGCCCGCGCACAGCAGGTCACGGATTTTCTCTCACAAAGCTGAAAGGGCGACGCTTCTCGGGGAAGCGCGCCCTCTTTTTATTTCCAGTTGAAATTATCGGCGCTCGGCACACGGCGAGGGCAAGATGCCCTCCCACCCCAGCAAGCCAAGGACGCTCGCTGGGGACCCCGGCCTCACGACAGCCGCCGTGACCCTTCGACTCCGCTCAGGGCAGGCTGCCGGCGCTACAGTTGTTTTCCGCAGTCTGCGAAGCCGGTTTGTTGGAAGACGCCTTCGGCGAACCGGAGGGCGCACCCTGATAAATAGCCCAGACTCGCGTGTACGCAGTTAGCGGAATCGCTAACCGACGGTTGCGGGAGTGGGTTCCTCAACCCCGGCCTCGCGCAGGAAGCGTGCGGCTTCTTCGGGTGGCGTGGGGTTGATATAGAAACCGGTGCCCCACTCGAAACCCGCGGTCTTGGTCAGCTTGGGCATGAATTCGATGTGCCAGTGGTAATGATCGTTGTTGGAATCCTGCACCGGCGAGCTGTGAATCACCAGATTGTAGGGTGGGTTGTCGAGAACACGGTCGGCCTTCATCAGCAGCGTCTTGAGCGCCTTGGCCAGATTCTGGAACATATGGGAAGACGAGTTTTCGAAAGCGGACTCGTGTTCCTTGGGCAGGATCCAGGTTTCAAATGGAAATCGAGGCGCGTAAGGTGCGAGGGTGATGAAGTCGTCGTTTTCGGCGACCACACGGGAGCCGGTTTCGGTCTCCTGGCGGATCAGATCACAGAAAACGCAACGTTCCTTGTAGATGTAGTACTGCTTGGCACCCTCGATTTCTTCGACTACGTAGATGGGAAGAATGGGGAGCGCGATGAGCTGACAGTGTCCGTGCTCGAGCGAGGCGCCCGCAGGTTCGCCGTGATTCTTGAAAATCAGGATGTACTTGAAACGCCGATCCTTCTTCAGGTCGAGGATGCGATCACGGAAAGTCCATAGCACGTCCTCGATGCGCTTGGGCGACATGTTGGCGAGCGCTTGCGCGTGATCGGGCGTCTCGATGATGACTTCGTGGGCGCCGATGCCATTCATCTTGTCGAACATGCCTTCGGCCTGGCGGCTCAGGTTACCTTCGATGCCAAGCGCTGGAAATTTGTTTGGAACAACGCGGACAGTCCAGCCAGGAGCATCGCGTTGTGGCGGGCCTCCGTTGGGATTGGGACGATAGGCCTGGATTTCGGGCGGAGTCTTGCTTTCGTTGCCCGGGCAGAAGGGGCAAAAGCCCCCTCGGATTCGGACTCCCTCGCGGACGAAGTCGGTAGGACGCTTGGCACGGTCGGTCGAGATAATTACCCAGCGGCCGACGATTGGATCTTTCCTGAGTTCCGGCAATTACTAAATCCTTTCAGTAGGACGGATGAAGATGACATTTTACGACACCGGGAAAGCATTTTTGAACAATTCGATACTCGGCGAAAAGCGCGGAGTGTCGTAGTAAACACTGATCACGTCGAAGCGCCAGGAGACGCTAACCGGCAGGTACCGCAGGTAATCGCGAGCCATGGCGGCAAGTTCGCGCCGCTTTTCGCGGTCGACGGCCGCCTCGGCCGGCTTGACGTCGTGCGTGGTGCGAGTCTTGACCTCGATGAAGCAGAGCACATTCTGATCCCAACCGATCAGATCGATTTCCCCGCGCCGGCGCGGAGAGCGATAGTTGCGGGCGACCATCACATAGCCTTGCCCTCGCAGGTGGAAGTAGGCGTCCTCTTCTCCACGGCGGCCGGTGCGCTGATGCCTGGGGGCTTGTTCGTCCGCACGGGCGCCGAAGCGGTCGAGCAGGCAGATGGTGATCCTGGTAAATCGCGCGAGCACCGAAAGCAGCCTCTGCCCCATGCTAGGGGGATTCGATTTGGCGAGGAAGTGACGGAGCTTACAACCGTAGGTTTGACTCATCACACCGGGGCAGGCCCTGGCGTTTCAGGAGTGGCCGGAACAGGCCGAAGCAGCGCAGGCTTTTTGCAGCATGGAGAACTCGTCCGTTCCTCTCGATGGATCATGTAGAACGCTAGTCGAGTAGCGGGGCGCAGAGGAAGCGCGAGTCAGCCCTTCACCCGGAGCGCAACCAAGGATGTGGGGAGATGACTGCGCACGGACGAATCGCCGCCAAGGGCCTGGGCAGCAAAAGTCAGATTCCAGATAAGCGTGTAATGCCAGGCTTGCTTCCGTCCGGCAGGGATATCAACGGCGTGCTTGAACAGATTGTAAGTGTGATGCGATTTTGCAACAGTTAAGCCACTGACTCCTTATTCCAGACAAAGGAGAGTTTTGCCGAGGTGAACCATGCCAGAACTACGGGCTGGTCTTGTGAAACAGTTTGCGGCGAATGTCCGGCCAGAATTCCTTTAGTTCGTTGGACAAGCCGTCGTAGAGAATCAGAAAACCCAAGGTCGTGGCGTTTCGGGCGGCGGTACGGTCGTCGGCGGTATGGTAAATATTGGAAATTGCCGCCGCCGCGGCATTGCCGACGGATTCTGAATAGTTGAACCGCATGGAGCCTGAGTCGGTGCGGGTCACAAAAAGCCGACTCCATCCGTAGACAAAGCGGTGGGAAAAGCCTCCCTTCCCCATCTGGAAGTAGCGCGGATCTTCGTGAAGTAAACTCGGAAAGACGGCGGTCGTCATGTACGTACCGATGCTGTTGTCGGCAAAAGAAGCACCATAGCGTTTGCCATAGGCGTCCCATCCCTGTCCCCAAGCCGATGGATCGTTCCTTGCCTGGGCAATCGCCGAAAGAGCGCCGTTGAAGCCCAATGCACCCCAATCGAATACACCGGCCGTCGCCAGACGGAACTTCTGCCCGCTGGTAAGCGGCTGCAAAACTTTGGCTGTTTCGACCGTGCCATAGTTCGGTAACACCGCGAAGATGCGATCGTTGACAGTTCCGGTTTCCTGTTCCAGCTTGCTTTTGCCGATCGCCTCGTCCGGCTTACTCGGGGCTTGATCGGACTTGGAGTCCTTCGGCGCCTCGATCGGTGGATCAGGTGTGGGGGGTGGCCGCGTGGGCTGCTGCTGCGCAATCACCGGAGAAACTATGATCACAAGGGTAGTCATTAGGGGAACCAAGAAATGACCAAAAAACTTATTCTGTCTAACCATTGGGAGAGGTGATTGTCTCATTTTGTGAAACCCAAGTCGACCTGATGAAACGCAGCTGTGGTTGTGCGCAAGAGTTTTCAGCGCCGTCACTGGGCGAGACCGTCGATCTCGTGGCAAATCCTACCGAATGAACCACTTCCACTCACGTTTCTTTGGCAACGGAACTGCCCGCATTTCGCTGCCATCCCTCGTCGATCGATCAACCCGATACGGAGGTGCAACAAACGTGAGTTCTCAGCTCTGGTTCGGCGCTAATCTAGTTTGCCTTCGGCGAGCAGTCCTGTGCGCCAACTGCGAAGTCATCAGTGAAGGTAAGAACGGTCAGTGCGCTGGGTGCGGGAGTCAGGCGCTGCTGAGTCTGAGCAAATTGCTGGGTGGTTCAGTCGGTGCAGAAATGCCGTGTCTGACGCTTTCCGAGTCTGATCGCGTTGCCAGCGAGGAAGTCTACTTGCGCTTTCTGTCAGCTGCCTAGACAGTCGGAGCGGTCTGCAGGCAGGAAGAATCTCTGGGTGCTCATTTCGTGTCAGATAAAAAAGGGCACACTATCCACGGTGTGCCCTTCCTTTTCGGCCATGCTGTAGTCAAATCTTCGTAGCCATATCTACTGGAGGCTGGCCACGATTTCGACTCGCTCGTGGGTGAGATTCTGAGCGATTTCTCTTGCCACTTCCTTCTCTCTGTTTGACTTCAACAGTTGACGTCCGTGGTTTGCTCCTTGCACCCAGATCTGGGACAAGAAATACTGCTTCCCATAGCGATTGAAAACCAGCTTCGTCTGATTCGCACGCTCGAGAGTTTGGGCGAGATTGCTGCCCACCATCATGCTCGCGTTGCTATCTCGCGCCTGCAATAGGAGCGTTTTGCTATCACCGCTACCGATGGTTCCGACGTCGTACGTTCCGGCTGGAAATGTCTTATTTCCAACCGCGAAGTTGAAAGGAATATCCGCGCGCACATGCACCGTCTGTGCGATTGCCGACCCCGCTACCAGGAGCAGGCTCAGCAGGCTAACTACACTGAACGCTTGCCGTTTCATAGATCCTCCTCCGGTTCGAGAATGATGGAGGCCGCACATTCACACTTCGGCGATCTTGCGTGCGTTCCCCTCTCCACACCCCACAACCGTTGATTTGAATTTCGGTCGCTAATGTGTGTGCATGCGGCGTGCCAGATCTGTGTCTTGGCGACTTGCTCTGGAACAACGAGAACTAACTTATTGATTGCGGGAATGATCCGCCGCGCGAGCCAAGGAATCGGCAAAACCAATCGTTGTGGGCAACGGTCCGTTTTCAACCCAAACGGATAGTGAACCAACCGAAAGGTTAGTCTTGCCGGAGATGGTTTCGGTCCGACGCTCGCTGAAAGAGTCTCGGCTTGGTTAGGCCACGAGTCAGGTGACTGGAACCCCCTGATGCGCCGCATTCTGAGAAATAACCGGCAGGCAGGTGCAGAATAGGGACTCTTTTCTGTTTCAGAGCAAAGCCAATTCAAGACTTCGATAGACGAAATAGCCGCGCTGATCGAGTTCAATTTGAAAACAGCGGCGAACGATCTCAGGAATTTTGACGAGGAGCTTCTCCGTCGGGCGCGACTTGAAATCGGACGAAAGCGGGATAGGTTGCACGTTCGCCCGTTCCGACGCAAATTGCAATGGCCGTGTCAGGTCACAAACGCATTCGGTGTTTCAGCGGTACAATATCGTGGACGAAACCGACTTGAAGGATGCCGTCCGAAAGCTCGACAGCTATATGGGCGCGAAGCGAAATGAAATCGATCAGCAGAAGGAATCGGGCGAAGCCGCGTTCGGTGAAAATACGGTGAAAAACAGGCGATCCACTGACGTAAGTGATTGAGGCCCCGTAGCTCAACTGGATAGAGCATCAGACTTCGGATCTGAGGGTTGGGGGTTCGACTCCCTCCGGGGTCGCCAGTTTCGCCCAGTATTCATCCATGTTTTAGCGACATTCCCCTCCAGAGTGACTCAGCTGCAATCTCCATGTCATCCCTGTGTCATCCCTAAAATTGCGGAGGTCCGCTGTGGACTGGCGGGGAGTGAATTTCAGCTCTCTGATCGTCGAAGGAACAGATCGCCAGCTTCAATGAGCGCAATCGCCTGCTTTCATCAACCGTCATAGGTTGTCCTCGTCATCCCATTCGTACCCACATGAGTTGCATGTACAGATTTTTGCGTGGACAGCAATAGGATCGCTTAACGAAGATGCAGCGTTGGTCAATGGCTTGTCGAGTTCGCGGCAGGTGACGTCTGCGGAGTAGCACTTCAGGCAGCGCGGCTGCTCTTCCTTTGCTGCCGCTTGTTCGTCGATGGTTTCCCGGAGTTGCTGTATTACCGGCGTCTTCCGCGCTTCACTTTCTTGCGGATGAGGCGCTATGTCTTCAGCGCCAAGTGAAAGACCCAATTCCTTCACTTCCTCCTCGTTGTGGCCGAGCCAGTGTGCAACCTCATGCCAAACCACCCGTTTCACTTCGGCTTGCAAATCTCCCTTTGAGCAGCGCAGAATCGGACCACGAAAAACAAAGATTAAATCGGGGGCTACCCGCACAAGGTTGTGCTGCCGTTCAGTCCTATGTACGCCACTGTATAACCCCAACAGTTCAGTTCCACGACGCCATTTCCTCTTGTGCGACATGTCCTGAAATACGTCCTCAGGAGGCTCGTCAAGCACTTGAATGCCGGGAAAATCTGGCAGCTCCCTGATCTTCTGCGGCAGGGTGCGGTAAGCCCAATCCACCATTTCCTCAAAAGTTTCGGGATTTGCGGCGTCGGCCATTGAGGCCAACTCTACCATTGGAGCATGTTCTGCGTCTTGCGGAAGGCACTGACTACGCGCAGCGTAATTGTTGAAACATCTGTTCGCGACAGTTGAGAAAAAGAGGAAGCTTGAATCTCCCTCCTTAGCCGATAGCATTCGATCTTGTGATGACCCACTGACGGTCTGCTTCTGCTAGGGCCGTTCTCTTCACGCAGGCCCTGGCAAGAGTCTTTAGCACGGAGCGGGGATCGCATCCGTAAATTCCAGCGCCCCAGCAAGCGTTTGCTTCCACCACGGCCCATCCACTATTCGTAATCACGCCCACGTCGAGAACGCCAGCAGGAGGAAAGCTGACCCGAGCATCTTGGAGTACTTGGTTAGCAAAGTCTAGGGCGTCTTTCGACTCGGATGGCGATGCAGGCCAAGTCCCGTCTTCTGTTTCCACAAGGTCACCATTGCGCGAATAGATCGACATCGCAGCAACCCGTTTTTCAAGCGCGAAGCAACGGAACTCGCTCTCCCACGACACTGGTTCTGAAACAAGTACCGGACTTATTGCGCCAAGCGACTCGATTTCTGGAAGTTCGCTTCCCATCGCGTATACCGTTGCTTGGAAGCATTTGTCGTCCGCTGGTTTTATGAAGGCTGGGCGATCTATGTTTCTGGCTGCCGCCAGATCAGTAAATTGAATCTCACGTCGCCTCAGATCGAAGGGTAGCTCGGCAACCCATGAAAGCTGCGGCTCAATGAGTGCCAGTTGCAGTGCGTCGGCAACCACTGCTGCAAACAACGGTTCTCCATAGGGAATTACATCTCGGCCAGCAAGGTCATCAGGAGGGCGCCATGTACGCAGTCGTTCCACGTCCCATCCCAATTCGTGAGCGGCGCTCCGCAGCGCCATTGAGTCAGGCGTAAATCGAGGGGAGAGAATGAGCGTCTTTGCCATCAAGCGTCATGCTATCAAGTCCCCGTAGATTGTTGGCTTAACATCGTTATAGCATTCGTTGACGCGGTTTTTGGCGAACAAAAAACGCGAACTTGCGAGAACGCCTGTGTCTGTTGAAAAAGTCCCTCAGTTGATGCTTGTGGCCGTGTAGGGTTCACGTTATAAGCAGGCCAGTGATGCTGCTATTCACCATACCATTG
>Ga0307478_10002214_pt1 | contig 15609 bp, 12 predicted proteins | sample atmos_gasesECM4C_2_FD_203713 | JGI IMG/M metagenome (GOLD analysis project Ga0307478, IMG submission 203713) | Hardwood forest soil microbial communities from Morgan-Monroe State Forest, Indiana, United States - atmos_gasesECM4C_05 | ecosystem: Environmental > Terrestrial > Soil > Temperate...
GGCCGAATATTCGATATCCTGAGTGATCATGTCTGGTTCCTCTGTCTCAAGCCAACCTGCTCTGGCCAATCCGCCAATGCTCCCTTACCTTGACGTTCATGCCTCGTTCCAGCCCCGGCGTCGCCGATGTTTCGGCTGCCTTCGTTCACGACTCGGCGCCCGCGCTATGGACGCCGCACCGGCCGCTGCGGCCGGAAAAGAGCGAGGGCGGCCGACCGTTCGAACTGGTTAGCGACTACGCGCCGGCAGGCGACCAACCGGCCGCGATCGCCGAACTGGTGGCTGGCGTTCGAGCGCGTGAGCGCGATCAGGTGCTGCTGGGCGTCACCGGCTCGGGCAAGACCTTCACCATGGCGCAGGTCATCGCCGAGACCCAGCGCCCGGCGCTCATTCTGGCCCACAACAAGACGCTGGCGGCCCAGCTGTACAGTGAATTCAAGAGTTATTTCCCGAACAACTCTGTTGAATATTTTGTATCCTATTACGACTACTATCAGCCGGAAGCTTATGTTGCGCGCACGGACACCTATATTGAGAAGGATTCGTCGCGCAACGAGCAGATCGACCGCATGCGCCACTCGGCCACCCGGGCCATCCTGGAGCGGGACGATGTGATCGTGGTCGCCTCGGTCTCCTGCATCTACGGCATCGGTTCGGTGGAGACCTACACGGCCATGACCTTCACGGTCGGCGTCGGCGACAAGGTCGACCAGCGGCGCCTGATGGCCGACCTGGTGGCTCAGCAGTACAAGCGTAATGACAACGCCTTCGAGCGCGGCACATTTCGCCGCCGCGGCGACACCATCGAGATATTCCCGGCCCACTATGAGGACCGCGCCTGGCGGGTGAGCCTGTTCGGCGACGAGGTCGAGGCGATCGCCGAATTCGACCCCCTGACCGGCAAGAAGACCGCTGATCTGCCGTCGATCCGGGTCTACGCCAACAGTCACTACGTCACCCCAAGGCCGACACTCATCCAGGCGACGAACGCGATCAAGACCGAGCTTAAACAGCGCCTCGACTGGTTGGTCGCCAACGGTAAGCTGCTGGAGGCGCAGCGGCTTGAGCAGCGAACGACCTTCGACCTGGAGATGATCGAGGCTACCGGCAGCTGCGCCGGCATCGAGAACTACTCACGCTATCTCACCGGCCGCCGACCTGGCGAACCGCCGCCCACGTTCTTCGAATATATTCCCGACAACGCCCTGTTGTTCGTCGATGAGAGCCACCAGACGGTGCCGCAACTGGGGGCCATGTATCGCGGCGACTACAGTCGCAAATTCACCCTGGCCGAATATGGCTTTCGCCTGCCTTCGTGTCTCGACAACCGCCCGCTCAAGTTCGAGGAGTGGGAGGCCATGCGGCCGGCGACCCTGTTCGTTTCGGCGACGCCGGCAAGTTGGGAGCTCGAGCGCGCCGGGGGCGTGTTCGTCGAGCAGGTTATCCGGCCCACCGGCCTCATCGATCCGCCGGTGGACGTGCGTCCCGTGTCCAAAGACGGTTTCTCACAGGTCGATGACGCGATTGCCGAATGCCGCGAGGCCGCACGGCTCGGCCATCGCAGCCTGGTGACCGTGCTCACCAAGAAAATGGCCGAGGATCTCACCGAATACATGCACGAGCAGGGCCTGCGGGTCCGCTACATGCACAGCGACGTCGACACCCTGGAGCGCATCGAGATCATCCGCGATCTTCGCCTGGGCGCCTTCGACGTGCTGGTGGGGATCAACCTGCTGCGCGAGGGCCTGGACATCCCCGAATGCGGTCTGGTGGCCATCCTGGACGCCGACAAGGAAGGCTTCCTGCGCTCGGAAACCTCGCTCATCCAGACCATCGGCCGCGCCGCGCGCAACATCGACAGCAAGGTGATCCTGTACGCTGACCGGATAACCGGATCGATGGAGCGGGCCATGGCGGAGACCGCCCGCCGGCGCGACAAACAGGCCGCCTGGAATGCCGAACATGGCATCACGCCGGAAAGCATCAAGAGCCAGATCAAGGACCTGCTGGCCAGCCCTTATGAACGCGGCGACCGGGTGACCGTGGACGCCGGCGTCGCCGAGGACTCCAAGCCGTTCCTGGGCAGCAACTTCCAGGCCACCTTGCGCGACCTCGAGGGCCGGATGCGGGCGGCAGCCGCCAATCTCGAATTCGAGGAAGCGGCGCGGCTGCGCGACGAGATCAAGCGCTTGAAGTTGCTCGATCTCGAGTTCGCCAGGGACGCATTGCAGGACTGAGGTCCAGACCGGGTCGGCGCATCCCATCAGTCGCTCGCGCGTTTGTTCCGGCCAGGGGGCGCCACGCGGAGTTCTCCCATGAAAGTTCTCACCCTTTCGCTCATCCTAGGGGCAGCAGCGGCGGTGACCGGCTTGGCCCCTGCGAGCATGGCCAACGCCCAGCCCGTTGAGCACGAGGTCGCCTCGCCCACCCACGGCGACTGGACCTTGAAACAGCGAGAGGACTGGCTGAAGGAGCGCATCGAGCGCTCGCGCGATGACGGCTCGCTGGCCCATTCCGAATATGACCGGGTTCGTCACGCGCTTGACGATATCCGGCACGACGAAGACCATATGCGCGATCACCACAAGGGCCAGCTGACGGACAACGAGAACGCGCGCCTCGAAGCGCGCCTGGATGACGTCGCTTCGACGATCCATTGGCTGAGGGCCGAGAATCTCGAACGGCCTTGGTAGTCCAAATCAGAGGGGCGGTGTTGTGGAGATCAGCCAGCCTCCGGCGACCAGGAATCCGAGCCCCGCGGCGCGAGAAACCAGCCGGCCGGCCGGCTGGATCCTCTCGATGAGCATGAAGGCCGAAATACCTGCGATCCACAGGACGTTCATGACCCCGCCGACGAACAGCAGCGCCATCAGCGCCCAGCAGCACCCCACGCTGTAGGCGCCGTGGCGCAGGCCCTGCAGCACGGCGCCCGCGGGGTCGCGGCGGAATCCGCCGTGCCGCTGGATGAACATCGCCGGTGACTGGCATTGCGCCAGACAAACGTTCTTGAGCGGCGTCCATTGGTACAGCCCGGCCACGATCAGAACGACGCCGCCGAGTACGCGGCTGGCGCTCGCCATCTTCGGGTTGAGCAAGGCGGCGCGGTCAAGTCCCCACTGGGCGATCGTAGCGGCGAGCGCAAAGCCAAACCACGCCAGAAGGGATCCGGCGACGAACCAGCCGGTAGCGACGAACACTATGCCCTCGGCGGCGGACTGCTCGCCGACCTGCAGGTGTGTCAGGATCATCGGCGCGGCGGACGGCGTCATCATCCCCACCGTCAGCACCGCCCACATGGCGAACACATAGCCGGCTTCGACCAGGCTCCACGGCGCGTGCGCTGGAACCATGTCCCGAGCGAGGGATGGGATGATCCGCATGTCGGACATCACCATGGCGCCGGGGTCCGTGGCCGCCGCCAGCCACAGGATATAGCTCCAAGCCAGGGCGGTCAGCGCCGCCAGCGCGACCGCCACCACCACGCGATCACGTTGGATCGCCCGCTCGAGGATAGAACCAGCCACAGACCGTCAGCTGACGACGTCAGCGTCAGTGAACTGACGCGAGCGGCCGTGGGCGTAATTACGGTGAGAAAGGTTCCGGCCCTGAAGATGCCAACTGACCTCAGTCATCGCCGCCTCCGTAGGTATTCTTCGGCGACCAAGCTATCATTCGGGCAGGCGGCTAGAAAGCCGAAAGCCGAGAGCCAGCTTGCGCCCCTCGGCCAAAACCGAGGGGCGCTGAGCCTTTAGTCGCTTAGTAGGAGCCGGCGATCTGGATGATCTCGCCGGACTGGAGGTCGATCAAGACGATCTCGTCGCCAAGGAAAACCCAGGCGGTTCCATAGGGCGCAGGCGGCAGACCATAGTCGTAGGGATCGGACACGTAGTAGCTGCGCAGTTCATAGGGCACCACGACGCCAATTGACCAGTCGTAGCCATACCAGCGCGGATCGACCTGGTAGTAGCCCCAGCCCGGCGCGAACCAGAAGCCGTTGCGGTGGCCCGCATAGCCCTCGAAACCCCGGCGGCCGCGCCACCAGTCGCCCGATAGGCGGCCGCCGCTGCGGCTGCCCTGATACTGGCTACCCTGATATTGGCGGGAACCCTGATACTGGCCGCCCTGATATTGCCGGCTCCCCTGGTACTGGCCGCCCTGGTACTGGCCGCCCTGGTACTGGCGGGTTCCCTGATACTGGCCGGTGTTCGGGCGCGTCGGTGCGGATTGACCGCCCTGGTAGCCGCGATAGCCGCCATATTGGCCCGTCGTCGTAGGAGCCCGATAGTTCGGGGCCGGCCGATTCTGGGGCGTATAGTTGTGCGGCCCGGAGGCGGCGCCCTGCGGGGCCTGATAGGTCGGAGCGGCGCCCTGGCCGCGGCCGGCCGGCGGCGTATAGGTCCCCTTGGCGGGCGCGCCACTGGGGTGCTGCGATTGCGGCGCGGTATGGTTGCGATGGTCCTGCTCCTGATCGGACTGGGCCAAGGCCGGTCCGGCCAAGACCGCCACCGCGGCGGCGGAAAGAATTAGGCGCTTCATGATGCGTCTCCCAAAAATCTACAGGTTTCCCTGTTGGAAGCCGCTTCTAGGCGGCCACGCATGAACCCGGCTTGAACGCGCCACGGCGCCTGTCGTTCATAAATCTGGATGGAGGGCGGCGTGCGCCTGCGCGCTCAGAGCCGGTGGGGAAGCACCACGCCGGTCAGGATGGCGGCGTACTGCATGCCCGCCGCGGCGATCACGAAGCCATGCCAGATGGCGCGGCGGAAAGGCAGGCTTCGGCGCACATAGACGATGACGCCCACCGAATAGACCAGGCCGCCCGCCAGAAGTAGGATCAGGGCCATCAGGGACACCGTCGCCAGCAAGGGCTTCACGGCCACAACCGCGATCCAGCCCAACGCCAGATAAAGCGCGACCCAGAAGCCCCGGCCAAGGCCTGGCAGGAACAGCTTGCCGGCCACGCCCGCGGCGGCCAGGAGCCACACCGTGACCGTCATCCCGATCGCCCAGGCGCCGGACAGGCTCTGGGTGGTGAACGGGGTGTAGGAGCCCGCGATCATCAGGAAGATGGCCGCATGGTCGAGCCGGCGCAGCAAGGGCCATCGCCCCGGGCTGGCGAGGTTGTAGGCCGCCGAGCAGCCGAACATGGCCATCAGACAGGCCGCGTAGACCCCGATGGCCGCGCTCTGGCTAAGTCGCCCCAGTCCGAGGGACAGACCAAGCAGGGTCAGGCCGCCCACGCCGCCGGCCGCGAGGCCGGCCACGTGCACCCAGCGGTCCGCGGTTCGTTCCGCGGCGCTCGAATAGTGCGGCATTGCTATGCTGGGCTTGAGTTCCACGTCAGGGTTATATTCGATCTAGTGGCGATAGCGTTATAGAGTCGCTGCGCTGGCCTTCAAACGGAGTTCGCGATGCGCGTTTCGACGACAGTGATCCTGCCCGTGCTGGGCGTGTTGTTGCTGGCCTCGGGGCCGGCGTTAGCCGCCGATCCGGCGCCAGCGGCCGCGCCCCCGCCCGCCGCGCCGGCGAAACTGGTCGATACGGTCGACGACAATAAGGTCATCTGCAAGACCTTGACCGTCACCGGCAGCCGGCTCGGCGCAAAAAAGACGTGCATGACCAAGGGCGAGTGGGCCTACCAGCACAGTTCCGCCATGGACGCATTCCGCAACAACCATCCGTGGAACCCTACTGCGCACTGACGGTTTGTTGGCTAGCTTCAGGCCGGCAGCACGCCCTCAAGATCGTAGCCTGCGGTCTCGGCCAGACGCAGCAATTCCCGCCTGTTCAGGTGGCCGGCCGCGAGTTCGCCCATCGCCCAGGTCATGATGGAACGCGCGCCCGAGCGGCAATAGGCTAGGGTCTTGCCGCGGCTGGCCAAGGCGGCTACCGCCGCGATCTGTTCTGTCGTCGGCCGGCCGACGACAGGAATGTGGGCATAGTCGAGACCCTGCTCCTTGGCCGCCGCCGCCATCTCCATCGAGCTAGGCTGGTCTGACGCCTCGCCGTCCGGCCGATTGTTGATCACGAGTGTAAAGCCTAGCGTCTTCGCCGCCTCCAAGTCGGAGGGGAAGATCTGGGGGCTAACGGCGAATGTCTCGGTCACTACGCGGAACATCGACTTGTCAGCTCTCACGTTTGGCTTTCCCCGCGCCTTCACCATCGATGGTCATGAAGAAGGCGCCCAGTACCCCCTTGCTGATCACCACCTTGGAGCCCTTGCGCGGACTTCGCCCCAGTTCGATTGCTTCGGTCTGCCGCCACACGGCCCCGTCTTCCAGGGTGATGACCCACTCGCCTTGGGCATTGCGCCCAACGCCGGCGGCGATTTCGGCGATGTGGTTGGCTTCCTGGACCTTCTCACCGCGTTCGAGGAAGGACAGGGACGGCAAGGTGAAGCCGAATGCCTGCCGGCGAGCCGCCCGTCGTTGCTCACGGTCGATTGCGACTAGGTCTCCATTGGCGCTAGCGGTTTCCATGGCTGCAGCGGTCTTGTCGTAACAGGCCAGTCTCTCGGCGTTGTCGGTCATTTTTCGGCAGTCGAGCAGGCGCTGCACCACCGCCGGGTTGGCGAGCGGCGGCTTGGCGGCGGCAGCGCTGTCCCCTGCCCCAGCAGTCAGGAGAATTGCGATTGCAGGTAGCATCGTGTGTGTCCGTGGCATGGACCCCTCTCGGCGCAGCGAAGTTAGAGGTCATTCAAGACCGCGCGGGGCAAGCGCGCAATCACATCTTCGCCACGACCTGCAACCCCCATTTCAGCTTTGACACGGCGAAATATTGCGTCGGGGCCGCGCGATCGCGAAATCTGTGACCGGAAAGTGACAGGCCAACAACGATCACCATTACAGATGCGTAATCCGCGTTGACCGATTCGCCCGCCCCATCCTAAGTGCGCTTCAACCGGGGGGGATTTTCTGCCCGGAAAACTTGCGCTCGCTCCCGAGCGCCGCGCGAGCGGCGCCTTTTGGGCTGAATGGAGGGATTCTCACTTGACCAATCAAACCATGCGTACGCGCCTGATGGCGTCGTCCATGATTTCCGGCGCAGCGATCGCCGCCTTTTCCGCGACCAGTGCTCTGGCTCAGACGGCCCCGCCGGCCGCGGCGACGACAAGCGTTCAGGAGCTGGTGGTCACCGGTTCGCGCATCCCTTCGAAGAACCTGACCAGCGTCAGCCCGGTCACCACCGTCAACGCCCAGTCGGTAAAGTTGCAGGGCACGACCAACATCGAAGACTTGATCAACAACCTGCCGCAGGCGTTCGCCGACTTCGGTCAGTTCGAGTCCAACGGCGCCTCTGGTACAGCGACGCTCGATCTGCGCGGCCTCGGCAACGTGCGCACCCTGGTCTTGGTGGATGGCAAGCGTCTTCAGCCGGGCGACCCCCTGGTGCCGGTGGCCGACCTCAATATGATCCCGCCTGCCCTCATCGACCGGGTCGAAGTGCTGACCGGCGGCGCCTCGGCCGTGTACGGTTCGGACGCCGTGGCCGGGGTCGTGAACTTCATCATGAAGCACAATTACGAGGGCATCCAGATCGACTCCGAGTTCTCGGTCGGCGAGCATGACAACAACAACCAACTGATCCGCAAGGCGGAGACTTTCGGCGCCAACAGCTTCGGCTTCCCGGCCGTCCCCATCCCAGGCGGCTCGGTTTGGGCCGGCGAACGTTACACGACGACCATCACCGGCGGCGCCAACACCCCCGACGACAAGGGTAATGTCGAGTTCTATCTGGGCTACACGGACATCCAGCCGGTTCTGGAAAGCAAGTACGACTGGAGCGCCTGCGGCCTAGCGACCAACACCAGCAACACTACGCAACAGTATTGCTCTGGATCTTCGACCGACGCGACCGGGCGTCTCGCCCCGACCAACGGGCCCAATGCTGGCGGAAACTTCGACATCCTCCTGCCGCCCAAGTCGTCAACCATGCTGACGGGTCTGTCCGCCGGACAATATTATAACTTCTCCCCGGTGAACTACATTCAACGTCCCGACGTCCGTTACACGGCGGGTGAGTTTTCGCACTATGAGATCGCCCCCTGGCTCGACCTCTATTCGAGCTTCATGTTCATGGACGACCATACGGTCGCCCAGATCGCTCAGGGGGGTTCGTTCTTCGGCGACGTCACGTTCACCATCCCTTGCAGTGACCCGCTGCTGTCATCGGCCCAAGCGGCCACGCTTTGCGGCACGCCAGGACAAACCGGATACCTTGGAGCGAATGGGAACGCCACGGCGTCCATCGGCCGTCGCGACGTCGAAGGCCCATTCCGGACCTCCGACCTTACCCATATGGACTACCGGATCGTGTTCGGAGCCAAGGGCGATATCGGGTCCGGATGGACATACGACGTCTCGGCCCAATATGGCCGCTCGGTCCTCACCGACATCACCGGTGGCTATTTCCTCACTCAGAACCTGATCAACTCAATCGACGTGGTCTCCAATCCGGCGGTCGGTGGCGTCGCAGGCATTGCCGCGGGCGTTCCTGTGTGCCAGGCGGCGATCCCCAATCCGCTAACCCACGTCGCGTCGGCGCCGACCTGCCTGCCCTGGAACATCTGGCAGACCGGCGGTGTCAACGCCGCTCAGCTCGCCTATCTGAGGGGGGACGCGATCTCCACCGGCTTCACTTCGGAACAGGTGGTAACCGGATCCATCACGGGCGATCTGGGCCAATATGGCTTCAAGTCCCCATTCGCCTCGGACGGCGCTGGCGTGTCGATCGGCGCGGAATATCGCCGCGAGTTTCTGCAGACCAACTTCGATGCGCCAATTCAACTTGGACAACTGTCGGGCTTCGGCGGCTCGGAGTTGGATACGGTAGGGTCGCAGACCGACAAGGATATCTTCGGCGAATTGCGCCTACCCTTGGTCCAGAACATGCCACTGGCCAAGGAGCTAACGCTTGAGACCGGCTATCGGTATTCGAACTACACGTCCGGCGGCAGCAACAGCACCTACAAAGTCGGCGGCGACTGGCAGGTGGTTTCCGACCTCCGGTTGCGCGCTTCCTACGAGCGCGCGGTGCGGGCGCCGAACGTGAGCGAATTGTTCCTGCCGGCGGCCCCCGGTCTGGTGGCGCTGGACGACCCCTGCGCGCAGAGCCTTTTCGGACTCGCGCCGGCCTTGAGCGCTGCGAGTTGCATCAACACCTTCTCACATTCATACCCTGGCATCACGCTGAACCAGTTCGTGAACGGTGGCTATGCGCTCGCCAACGGCACGATCTCCGGACCGCTATATGGCGTTACCCCGCAGTGTCCGGCTGTGCAGTGCGGCGCCTTCGCCGGCGGCAACCCAGCGCTGACGCCGGAAACCGCCAAGACCTTCTCTGTCGGCTTCGTGTTTACGCCGACCTTCTTCCGCGGGTTTAGCCTCAGTGTCGACTACTTCGACATCAAGGTGCTCAACGCGATCGTCACGTTCCCGGCCACAACGATCGTTGGCAACTGCGCCACTCTGGGGATCGCCGCCGACTGCGCCTTGGTTAATCGCAACCAGGGCCTGAACGGCGCCCTGTTCGGCGGGGAAGGCGCAGGTTCGGTGACCCTGCCGCTGGTCAACGCCAGTTCGCTGTCCACCCGCGGCGTCGACGTCAACGCCGACTATCGCACGAGGATGAGCGACTGGCACTTGCCAGATTTTGGGTCGCTGAGCTTCAGCTTCACCGGCACTTATGTTGATCGCCTTGTCACGGCTTTGCCCGACGGTACGTCGTATAATTGCGCGGGTCTCTACGGCCTCACCTGCGGGACGCCGACGCCGAAGTGGCGCCACCAGTTCCGTGTGAGTTGGACCACCCCGTGGAACCTGACCCTGTCTGCCAACTGGCGGTACATTGGGGCCACTTCTCTGGACTTCAACACCGACCAGCATGACTTGCAGATCTACGAGCCGGGCCAAGGCACCATCAGCGGCAACGTCGGCGCGTCGGCTAAGGACACCAATCCGACCGACGCCCATATCCCGGCGTTCAGCTACTTTGACCTGGCGTTCCAGTACAAATTGCGCGACCGCTATACCTTCCGCGGCGGCGTCAACAACGTGTTCGATAGGACTCCGCCGATACTCGACACCAACAGCTTTGGTATCTCGGCTCCGCCCTTCGGCAACGCCAACACCTATCCGCAGGTGTTCGACCCGCTGGGCCGGGTGTTCTTCATCGGCCTGACCGCCGACTTCTGATCGACGGTCAGACAAGGCTATCTTTGCGGGCCAGGTTCGACCTTTCTAGGTCGGGCTTGGCCCGAACCTTTTGTGGGACATGCTCGTCCGTGGCTGTCGCTTGCTTGCCCTGGCGCCGACCATTAGCCTGACAGCGACACCCAGACACGTCAGGACGACCCATGACCACCACGCCGCCCGTCGGCACCCTCGGGCCTGACGCCGCCGCCACGCGGCTGTCCCGGATCGCCGAGGTGTCCAGGCACGATCTGGCCAAGGCCACCAAGCTGGCCGCGAAGGCCAAAGCCGACGGCGTAAGATCGCCCCTCGTGCACCATCTCGTGGCTCTGGAGCTGAAGGACGCCAGCCGGTTTGACGAGGCGATCGTCGAACTCGGGCTGGGATTGGAGCTTGCGCCACAAGATCCCCGCCTTTTGACAACCGTGGGATTCTGCCTTCTTGAGCTCAATCGACGGCAGGAGGCGGCGCAGGTGTTCGAGCGGGCCATGAAGCTGGATCCGGGATCAGCGGAGGCAGCCTACGGTTACGGTTGGACCGCGGAGCGTCTCGGCGCCCTGCCATCAGCTGAATCGGCGTTCAATCGCGCGGTGAAGCTCGACCCGAACCACGCCGACGGCCTGGCCGGTTTGGCGGGTCTGGCGGTCCGTCGCCGGGAATGGGCTGTGGCCCGCGATCTAGCCAACCGGGCGATAGCCGTTTCCACCCGCCAGACCGACGCCTTGATGAATCTTGCGCGCATCGACATCGGCGAGGAGAACTTCGAGCTGGCCGAGCGCCGTCTCAGAGATATCGTCACACTGCCAAACCTGCCACCTCTGGCGCGCGCCAATGCCTGGATCATGCTGGGCGACGCGCTCGACGGGCAGGGGCGTTTTGAAGCGGCCTACGACGCCTACGCGAAGGGCAAGTCCGAGCTCCGCGACCTGTACGCATCGGAATTCGGCGGATCGGAACGGCCGACGTCGCAGGAGGTCGTGAGCGCCATGCTTAAGGAGTTCACGGCGACGCCGGCCGCCGCGTGGACTTCACCACCAAGCGGCGCGAACCGAAGCGCTGATTCTGTTCACGCCTTCCTGGTGGGATTTCCGCGGACGGGAACCACCCTGCTCGAACAGGTGATCGCCACCCATCCTGAAATGGCCGCGCTGGGCGAGCGGCCAACAATGATCGATGCGGAGTCCGAATTCCTGTCGCGGGCCGGCGGACTAGCCCGACTTTCGAGTGTCATGCCCGATTTGCTGGAGCCGTTCCGGCAGGCCTATTGGCGGCGCGTGCGCGGATTCGGCGTTGATCCGGCAGGCAAGGTCTTCGTCGACAAACACCCTCTGAGCACCATCCGACTTCCATTGATTTACAAGATGTTCCCCGATGCGAAGGTCATTTTCGCGATTCGCGACCCGCTCGACGTCGTGCTGAGCTGCTTTCGGCGCAGCTTCAACATGAACGCCAACATGTACGAGTTCAACAGCCTAGTCACCACCGCCCGGTTCTATAACGCGGTCATGACGGCCGGAGAGACGTATCTGGAGCGACTGCCGTTCGCCGTCCACCGGGTGCGGCACGAGGAGATGGTGGAGGATTTCGACACGGCTTCGATTGACCTGTGCGCCTTCCTCGGCGTCGACTGGACCCCAAAACTGAAGGACTTCGCCAACACGGCGAGGTCCATCGCCACGCCCAGCGGAGCGCAGGTCGCCAAAGGCCTGAGCGCCGAGGGCGTTGGGCATTGGCGGAACTACGCCTTCGCCCTCGAACCCGTCGCCGGCATCCTCGCTCCGTGGGTTGAGAAATTCGGCTATTCGTCGGCCTGACGAGCTATGGCAGTGAGCGCCTCTGCCGATCGTAAAACACTCCTTAAACCGGTTTACGCCGCGGTTCGCGCCGGTGACATGGTCCTGGCGCGGCGATTGGCCGTGCAAGCGCTCGCCGCGGGGGTTGAACACCCAGTACTGCTTAATCTGCGCGCGCTTGACTACGAGGAGGCTGGGCGCTTCAACGACTCCCTCACGGATTTGCGCCGGGCCCACTTCCTGGCGCCCGACGACTTCACCATTTTGAACGCCTGCGGCCTGTGCCTGGCGAAGATGGAGCGCCCGGAGGAAGCGCTGCGTTGCTACGACCAGGCTCTAGCCATAGAGCCAAGGTTCGGCCAGGCCTGGTTCAATCGCGGCTGGGCGCTGGAGCGTCTGGGCGAGACGGCCGAGGCAGCGAGAACCTACGCCAAGGCGGCGGAAATCAACCCGGAAAACGCCCAGGCCTGGGCCAACCTGGCGTTCCTGGCCGCTAGGCGGGGCGACGCGCCCGCGGTGCGGGAGACTGCAAGTCGCGCACTTTCCCTTCAGCCCGATCATCCCACGGCCGTTCTCGCCCTGGCCTCGATCGAACTTGAGGATCCGCCGGCGGCCGAGCGACGGCTTCGAGCGCTTCTCAGTCAGACCTTGGCGCCGGTCGACCGGGCGATTGCGCTTAGTCAGCTCGGCGACGTGCTCGACGCTTTGGACAAGCCCGCCCAGGCGTTCGACGCCTACCGAGCTGGCAACGCCTTGCTGCGCAAGGAGGCCGCGAGCCGCTTCGAAGGTCAGGAATCCTTGGCGGAAACGCTCGGCTGGATGAATTCCTGGGCGCAGCGCCTCGACCCGAAAGACTGGGCGGTCGAAGAACTCGACCCAGGCGAGGGCGGCGAGCGGAGCCATGTGTTCCTCATCGGGTTTGCCCGGTCTGGCACGACGCTGATCGAAAGCTTCCTCGGAGCCCATCCGGACGTCGTATCTCTAGAGGAGCGGGAGACTTTTCGAGCGGCGGTGTTGGCGTTTTTGGACAGTCCGCGGTCCCTAGATCGGTTGGCTTCCGCGCGGGGCCGGGAACTCAAATCGCTGCGGCAGGACTACTGGCGACGTGTGCGTGAGTTCGGCGTCGAGCCAGCCGGCAAGATTTTCATCGATAAGAATCCGTTCAATACCCTCAAGCTGCCGCTGATCATCAAATTGTTCCCGCGGGCAAAGATCATCTTCGCCTTGCGCGATCCAAGAGACGTGGTCCTGAGCTGTTTTCGCCGACGCTTTGGCGTTAATTCGGCGACGTTCGAGTTCCTCGACCTGGAACGGACCGCGGCCAGCTACGACGCCACTATGCGCCTGGCCGAGACTCTGCGCGAGAAGCTGCCAATTGACGAATTCCGACTCGCTCATGAGCAGCTGGTCGCCGACTTTGAAGGCCAAGCGCGCCAAGCGTGCGACTTCATCGGCGCTGAGTGGAGGGAGGGCCTGGCGGACTTTGCCGGCCGGGCGCAACGAGGAGAAATCGCCAGCGCCAGCGCCGGCCAGATAGCCCTCGGACTCTACGCCGGCGTGTCGTCAGAATGGCGTCGATATCAGGTTCAGCTGGGGCCGGTGTCGAGCACGCTGGCGCCGTGGGTCGAAAAGTTCGGCTACCTAAGGGAGTAGTCCTCGCCGGCCTCAGTCCCAGTTCGCGACCGCCCCGCCATAGGTGCCCACCGCCGCCAGAGTCGCCGCCACGAGCCTGCGCTCCTCAACGGAGAGCTCCGGCCGCCAGATGTCGAACAGAAGCACCACCCTGACCTCGCCGCTTGCGTTCCAGGCCTCGTGTTCAATGGAGTCATCAAAGATCAAGGTTTCGCCCTGGATCCAGTGACGCGTCTCATTGCCGACCCTCAGGCCACCCTCGCCCGGAACAATCAGCGGCAAGTGACAGATCAACCGTGCGTTGGTGTATCCGTTGTGCGGCGGGATGCGGACGCCGGGGTGCAACAGGGAAAACAGCACCGCCGGCGTCCGGCCAGGCGCATCCGTCAACGGAACGGTCCTGAGAGCCTCGAAAGTCCGTGGGCAGCGCTCGCGGGCGGCCGCCACCACTTGGCCGTACCTGATCAGGTAATAAGCGCTCCAGTCACTATTATCGAGCAAAGCGCCATAGGCAGTCCTGGGCCGATTGGGATCGGTCCTCACGTAGGGGCTGAAGGCGTCACCTTCACCAAGCACATCCAGCAGTTCCTGGCGAATGATGGGGGTTTCGGCTTCCAAGGCGACGAGCCAGGGAAATTCCGCTCGTTCATAGAACTGCCGGTGAGGCAGCTCAGGATAGAAGAACGCCGTTGGCGCTTGTTGAAACAGTCGTCGCTTGCCCAACAGCAGGTCGAGCCCGTGGCTGAAACGCCGGCTCGATGTTTTCGGATCAAACCCCGCATGCGCAAGCGAAGTCAGAAGGTGCGTCTCATATGAATCGGCAAAGCGAGCGCTCTCACGCTCAGCGCGACGAACTTCGCTCTTTAGGTCCGCCGGCAGTAGGGCCACGTCACCGGTCCGCGTAGCCACGGCGCGGTAAAAGGCGTGGGCAGCGCGCCCATCTCCGACCCTGGCGAAGTAGTCCGCTTTCATCATCAGCGCTGGCAGATGATCAGCGTTTATGGTCAACACCCGATCAAGAGCGGCCATCTCACCAAGCTCATCGCCTAGCCCACGGCGCGCCAACGCCAGTCCGTACCATGCCTCCGCGTCGCCGGGATCGGCCGTTACCGCCCTCTCCAGCAGGGAGCGCGCGGCGCCGGGGTCCTGGCGGCGCAAGGCTTCCATCGCTGTCTGTCGCAGTTGGCTGGAATCGGTCGCGGCGGTCACGGGTCTTCAGATGGGAGCGGCGTCGCGTGTATATCGCTCCACCTGAACCGCACCAAGGTTTGCTTATCCGCTTTAAGGTGGCGAAGCGGCTGCCGGCCGGCTAAGGGCGAGTATGGCTGGCGCCGATCGGAATCAAACTCTCGCCGCACTCCAGGAGGGAGCTGACCGCGCGCTCCGGAGCGCCAACCCAAGCTCCGCGCGCGAACAGTTCCAGCGGGCCATAGCTCTTGCGCCGGACCGCGTTGATTTGTGGATGGGCTTGGCGGCCTGCCAGAGAGTCCTTGGCGATCTGAGCGCAGCCCTTTCCTCGGTAGAACGCGCTTTGACGTCGGAGCCAAGATCCTTTCCCGCCCTGCTGATGAAGGGTTCACTGCTGGAGGCGCTCGGCCAGGAGACGCCCGCGGCGGTCGCTTACGACGCCGCGGTCAAATTGGCGCCGGCGGCGGAATCTCTCGCCGAACCGACGCGACGGGCTTTGGCCCACGCGAGGATGGTCCACGAACAGCGGGCAGAGCAATTGGTTGCGGTATTGAGAGCCGAAACCGGATTGGCGGACAGGGGAGCGAAGTCGACCCTTGACCGTCGACTGAACGCTTTCATTGAGGCCGTGGCTGGCCGCCGCCGAATTTATCACCAGGAGCCGGTCCAGTTTCACTATCCGGGCCTGCCGGCGATTGAGTTTCACGAGCGGTCTGAATTTCCGTGGTTGGAAGATCTCGAAGCGCGGTGGGAGGATATCCGATCTGAGGCGCTAGCGGTGTGGACCGAGGGTTCGCCAGACCTTA
>Ga0307478_10002216_pt1 | contig 15601 bp, 12 predicted proteins | sample atmos_gasesECM4C_2_FD_203713 | JGI IMG/M metagenome (GOLD analysis project Ga0307478, IMG submission 203713) | Hardwood forest soil microbial communities from Morgan-Monroe State Forest, Indiana, United States - atmos_gasesECM4C_05 | ecosystem: Environmental > Terrestrial > Soil > Temperate...
CCATGAGAATCCATCCCATATGGGCCCACCATTTGCCCTCGATGGGCGAATGCGGATCGCCATCCACATCCGAGTACTGATGATGAATGCGGTGCGTAGCCACCCAGAAGATCGGCCCGCCTTCGAGGGCGAGCGTGGCGCAGACGGTCAGGAAATACTCCACCCACTTCGGAGTCTTGTAGCCACGGTGCGTGAGGAGACGATGATAAGCCATGCCGATGCCCAGGCTGCCTGAAACCCACCACAAGAACATGGCGACGAACAATGCCTTCCATGTGAAGAAGAAAAGCGCCGCCACGGCTCCCACATGAAACAGCCCCATGAATACCGCTGTGACCCAGTTGATTTCGCCGTTTGCCGCTTGTCGTTTTTCCAGGCTTTCCAATTCCATATCCAAAGTAGTTCCTCGATCGGCTGGTCTCGAATCCTCTACCGCCTGATCTAACGTATCAAGGGACGGGGGTAAAGCACTGTAATACTTGTGTAATAGCAAGACTGGCGGGCATTACGGAGGTGCCTGAGGAAGGTAACAAAGAGGGCGCGGATTGACGCCGCGCCCTCCTCGAACGAACCGAACTCCAGGTCACTACTAGCCGATCAAGCGTTTCAGGCACTCTTCGGCAGCTGCTTCATCGCTTCTTCCATCTCTTCCATCGTGACATCGCGTTTGTGGGTTCCGATCGACCACTTGTGGCCAAAGGGATCGGCCAGCTTCCCATAGCGATCGCCCCAGAACATATCTGCGACCGGCATCTCGACCTTTGCTCCGGCCTTCACCGCGCGATCAAACGCCGAGTCCACATCTTCGATGTAAATGTGAAGTCCCATGCCGGCGCCGCCAGTGGACTGCGGTGACAAAGCTCCGAATTCCGGGAATTCGTCGGCGAGCATGAACACGGAATCGCCGATGCGTAGTTCGGCATGCATGATCTTGCCGTCCGGTCCTTTACTGACGCCTTTTTCGACCGCGCCAAACGCCTGCTTGTAGAACTCGATGGCGCGAGCGGCATCGCGGACCGTCATATATGGAGTGATGGTGTGGTAACCCTTGGGAACAGCTTCAACAGTCATGGTCTCCTCCTCGTGCGAAATCCGGCGGCACGAAGTTTACACCCAAAAATGAGACTTGGCTGTGAAAGCAGTGTTAAAACAGCTCGCCAACGAGGAGTTGCGTCCCGCCGCCCCAGCCGAATCAGAAGAACCGGGTCACTCCCTCTTCCATGACTACCACGCGGTCCTCGATCCCAGCCGAACGCGCCTCCTGCCCCAGCAGTTGCAGAGGCTCATCCACCGGCTCGTGCGACAGTCGGAAGGTTCCGTAGTGCATGGGCACCATCCAGCGCGACTTCAGGTCGAGAAAGGCGCGGGTAGCGTCGGCCGGACTGGTATGCACGTTGCGGAAACTGGGTGGGTTGTAGGCGCCAATGGGAAGCAGCGCCAGTTCCGGCGACAAGCGGCGGCCGATCTCGCGAAAGCCTGAAAAATATGCTGTGTCACCGGCGTGATAAACAGAGTGCTTCCCGGCCTTCAGCACATAGCCGCCGTAGCCGCGGTGCGAATCCTTTAGAATCCGCGCTCCCCAATGTCGCGACGGAACGTGCGTCACCGACAAACTGCTATGCCGCGAACTGTTCCACCAGTCAAGCTCGATGATCTCGGAGAAGCCCAGGTCGGAGATCAGGTCCGTCACATGGCTGGGAATGACGATGGCCGGGGCCGTTCCGCGGACGCGCAGATTGTTCTGCACAATGGCCCGCAACGACGGCCGGTGCAGATGATCGAAGTGCGCGTGCGTCACCAGCACCAGATCGATGGCCGGCAAATCGCGAACCTTCAGCCCGGGACGCCGAAGACGCTTCAGCACAAACAACCAGCGCGCGAAGTTAGGATCGATCATCACGCTCTGCCCGCCGATCTGTAGGAAGAAGCTGGAATGCCCGATGAAAGTTACGCCCAGCTCGCCGTTGGAGGCAAGACGTGGGGTGTGCGTCTCGCCGCAGAGCGGGGTTACCGCCGAGTGCCGCACCAGGCGCCCGAACTGCGACGCGCGCTTGCGGAGCGCGGGATTGCGAAGCGTTGCCTTGATCACCCTAAGATGCCCATCCTGTGAGGCCCGTCCTAAAGCCGCGCCCTATTTATTTAGATGAATGCTGCCAGCCATCAGGCCCATTTTAGATCAGGAGAGAAGTTAGGGTGCGTAATTCCTGCGATTCCCCCCCGGAAAGCAGTTGGCGCGGGCGCGTGACCGGACAGCAAAACAGACAAAACTGATTTAAGGCACGACTCTGGGCTATCTTGCTTGACCTCAATCCTCTCGCTCATATCTAATCCGGAAGGTCCTTTCGTTACGAGGAGAAGTTCACTAGGAGAAGTTAAGAAATGCGAGTCGCTTTTTTGGGTTTGGGAATTATGGGGCACGCCATGGCGGCGAATCTGGTCAAGGCCGGTCACGAGGTCACAGTCTGGAACCGCACGCCCGGCAAACTGGTCGAGGGCGCAGGCATGGCTCCCACTCCCTCGGCGGCGGCACAGGGCGCCGAAGTGGTCTGGATGTGCGTTTCCGATACCGCCGCGGTCGAGAAGATATTGTTTGGCCCCGACGGCGTCGAGCAGTCGCTGGCCGAAGGCATGATTATCGCCGATTCAAGCACCATTTCTCCCTCTGCCACCGTTAAGTTTGCCGAACGCGTTCGCACGCGCGGCGTGGCCTATGTCGACGCGCCCATGACCGGATCGAAGATCGGCGCCGGCAATGGCACGCTGATTTTCATGGTCGGCGGAGACGAGGCAACCATCGACCGCCTCAATCCCCTTTTCGCGGCCATGGGCAAGAAGATTTTCCGCATGGGCGAGACCGGCAAAGGCCAGGCGACAAAGCTGGCGATGAACCTGCAGATTGCGCTCATTTATGAGGGCTTTGCCGAGGCGCTCACTCTCGCCACCAAACTCGGTGTGGACCCGAAGCAACTGGTCTCGCTGATCGAGGCCACCATGGTGCGCTCTGGAGTCGTCGAATACAAAGCGCCCTTCGTCCTGCAGCGCGACTTCACCCCTAATTTCCCCCTCCGCCTCATGCATAAGGACATTCTGCTCACCCTCGAAGCTGCAAAAGAAGCTCGCGTGAAACTTCCCGCTCTCGAAACCGTGGAAGAGATCTACGAAATGGCCACGGAAGATGGCCACCGCGACCTCGACTACGCCGCGACACTCACTCTGCTCGAAAAGTGGGCAGGAGTACAGGTGAAGGGCGAAGCGGCGTAATGCGTTGACGCGCCGCAATAGGCCTCCTAATATGGTCGCACACTGGGCGAGCTTCTTCAGGACAGACCAAACCTGATTGGCAAGCATGATCGGCCAAACCATCTCGCACTATCGCATCGTCGAGAAACTCGGCGGGGGTGGGATGGGTGTGGTCTACAAAGCCGAAGACGTGAAGCTTGGCCGGTTCGTAGCTCTCAAGTTCCTGCCCGACGATGTAGCCAAAGACACTCAGGCGCTCGCCCGTTTTCAGCGCGAAGCCAAGGCAGCCTCGGCGCTGAATCATCCCAACATCTGCACCATCTACGAAATTGACGACCAGCACGGGCAAGCGTTCATTGCCATGGAGTTTCTGGATGGCCTGACGCTGAAGCACCGAATCGCCGGTCGTCCCCTGGAAGCTGAGCTGCTTCTATCGCTCGCCATCGAGATTGCCGACGCCCTCGATGCAGCCCACGCAGAAGGCATCGTCCACCGTGACGTCAAACCCGGCAACATTTTCATCACCAAGCGCGGACACGCCAAGGTTCTGGACTTCGGTTTGGCCAAGGTCACGATCGCGAGCAGTTCCTCCGGCCAGATTGCCGCGGAAAACACCCTGACGCGCACCGCCGACGAACCCCACTTGACCAGTCCCGGAACGGCGCTGGGCACGGTGGCCTACATGTCACCCGAACAGGTGCGAGGCAAGGAACTGGACGCCCGCACTGATCTCTTCTCCTTCGGCGCCGTATTGTACGAAATGGCAACCGGGGTGCTGCCGTTCCGCGGCGACACCTCAGGCATAATTTTTGACGCCGTCCTCAACCGTCCTCCGGCGGCTCCTGCGCGCTTGAACCCCGACGTGTCGGCAGAGTTGGAACGCATCATCAACCGGGCGCTCGAAAAAGACCGCGACCTGCGGTATCAGCACGCCTCTGAAATACGGGCTGAGCTGCAAAGGCTGAAGCGCGATACGGATTCCAGCCGCCACGTGCTGACCGTGAGCGCTGATTCAGCTGGATCGTCGCCGGTAGTTACCCAGCCCGCGCACACCACAAGCAGCTCTACCGCGGTAGCCGTCGCGCGCCAGCACAAATTGGGAGTTGGCATCACCAGCCTGGTTGCGATTGTGCTCGTGGCGGCCGCCGCCTATGGCGTCTATGCTTTCCTCCTCCACAACAGATCCGTTCCCTTTCAAAACTTCTCCGTCAATAAAGTTAGCGGAACAGGCGGGGTCACGCTGGTCGCGATCTCTCCCGACGCCAAATACATCTTGACAGTGGTGGATGACAAAGGGCGGCAGAGCTTGTGGCTGCGGAATGTTCCCACGAACAGCAACACTCAAGTCATGCCTCCTGAGCCGTTGCATTACTTGGGCCTGCGCTTCTCTCCCGACGGAAACTACCTTTATTTTGTCCGCGGTGAGCCGGGAGAAGCATTGAAGATTCTCTATCGCGCGCCAGTCCTCGGCGGCACGCCGCAAAAGCTCGCCACCGACGTGGACACGAACATCACGTTTTCTCCCGACGGCCGCAGTCTTGCATACTCGGTGAATAACAACCCGGAACTCGGCAAGTTCCGTCTAGTGGTTCATTCCCTTGAGACCGGCGAGGAGAAGACTCTGGTTACCGGTATCTCGAAACAAATGTTGAGAGACCCGGCCTGGTCGCCGGACGGCAAGACCCTCGTGTGCTTAATCAACGAACCCGCAGGAGCCATAAGCGGCCTGGTGGCGATCGACCCGCTCTCCGGCAAACAAACTCCTTTCTCTCTCTCCAAGTTGGGTTCCTTACGTAAACCCGTGTGGCTGCCTGATGGCAGTGGTCTGCTCGCCCTATCGTCCGACGAGGAAACCCATCACTCCCGCAGTCGAATCGTAGAAATCTCGTATCCCGATGGGAAGACCCGCGCAGTCACTCACGACACCAGCGATTATTCCGACCTCAGTGTCGCGGCCGATGGACGCACCTTGGCGACCGTCCTCCAACAGAGTCACCACGACCTTTTCGTAATGCCCGCATCGGCCTTGGCCAGCAGTCAAATTGAACAACTGACCTCCGGCGCTCCGGTCTCTCACTTTTCCTGGACGCCGGATGGGCAAATGATTCTCGAACAGGACTACAGTCTGTACCTTTTCAATCCGGAATCCCGCAGCAGGACGCCGATTACCTCGCCCCAAGATGGCGGCGCACTCGAGCCCGATGCCTGCTCGGACGGCCGCTACGTTGTGTCTACGATCGCTGGCCACGGCGGAGTGATCGCGCTAAGAGTCTGGCGCATGGATGCCGGCGGCGGCAACCTGAAACAGCTCAGTGATGGCACATTGGATGAAGCGGCGGTCTGCTCCCCCGACGGGAAATGGGTTTACTACTCCGATATTTCTAACGGAGCAAAACTAACTAAGGTCCCTTTGGACGGAGGGAACCCGGAACGACTCACTGAACTTCCCGCCTACCGATTCGATATATCTCCCGACGGCAAGCTGGCAGCTTTTGCCACCTTTGCGTCTGCCAGCGCGGCCAAGGAACAACTGGCGTTAGTGCCCGTTGATTCTGCACAGCAAACGAAACTCCTGGACCTGCAACACCGCGTCCAGGGACCTATCCGCTTCACCCATGATGGCAAGGCCGTCGTTTACTCTTTCCATGACCAGGACGCGGATAACCTCTGGCTTCAGCCTCTTGACAGTTCTCCGGGGAAGCAAATCACCAACTTCAAATCGGAACGCATCTGGGACTTTCACTGGTCGTTCGATGGCAGCAAGCTGGGCCTGGTCCGCGGCCACACCGATTCTGATGTTGTGATCCTGGAAGAGTCGAAACCGTAGGGTGTGACAGGCTCTTTTACAATCTTGGTTAGTAAGCCAGCAGAATCCGCAGGTCGCGCAGGTTGTTTCCCGTCGGCCCAGTCTCGATTGCGTCGCCCAGCGCGCTGAAGAACGGATACGCATCGAACTTCTCGAGCGCCATACCGACTTCCAAGCCGCTCGACTGCGCGCGCATGACCGTGCTTCCATCCGCCACGGCACCGGCCGCCGGACTGTTTCCATCCACTCCGTCGGTTCCGGCGCTGAGTACTGTGATGTTCTCTCGTCCAGTCTTCGCGGCGCACGCCAGTACAAACTGCTGGTTGCGTCCGCCGATGCCACCGTTCGTGACCTTCACGGTCACTTCCCCGCCAGACACTAAGCACACATGCGGGGATTCGTTTCGAAGCTCGCGCAGGCGCTTCAACAAATATTCGGCCGCGAGTTCGTAGTCCCAATCATCGCAAGAGTTGTCCACATGCACGGTGAACCCGGCACGCTCGGCCGCTGCCTTTGCCTGCTCCACCGCAGTTTGGTTCGAGAGAATCGTCCACCAGCGCGAGCGGTAGAAAGCCTGGTCATCGGACTTCGGGGTCTCTTCCAGAGCATTGCGCTCAAAGAGCTCGCGTGTCGAAGGCGGAAACTGCCGCAATAGCCCGTGCTTCTCCGCGATGCGGTAACAATCCTCCACGCTGGTTGAGTCGGGCATGGTGGGGCCAGACGCTAGAGCATCGGGAGTATTCTCGGGAACATCGGAGACCAGCAGAGAAACCTGCTGCGCCGGAAACGCCGATTGCGCCAGGCGTCCGCCTTTGACCGCGGAAAGATGCTTGCGGATGGCATTGATCTCCGCAATGGGCGCGCCCGAATGCACGAGTGTGCGATAGGTCGCGATCAGATGGTCGAGAGAGATCTCATCGTCGATGGGTTGCTCGACGATCGATGATCCTCCTCCGCTGAGCATGAATACGACGAGCGACGCTGCGGTTTGCGCCTCCAGCGCCTTCCGAATCGCGGTTGCCGCGCGGATCGATTCAGCATTGGGCGTGGGATGTCCGCCGCGAAAATAGCGGAAACCGCGCATTTGTGCAGGTGGTTCAACGGAACACGCCACGATGCCTTCGAGCGACGACTCGCCAACTTGCTGGGTCAGGGCTTCGGCCATCGTGTGTCCGGCCTTGCCGATCGAGATCACCAGGACGCGCGAGTAGGCCTGCAGATCGTAAAGGTCTTCGCAGACGCGCAACACGCCGCGCTCGCAGTGCACATGCCGCGCAAATGCTTTGGCGATCGAAGCTTCTGCCAGCGCGTGGCGGAAGATCTCGCGAGCGGTGTCGCGCATTTTTTGAAACCGCGATTCGCGATCGGCATCAGCCATGGGAGGGTTATAAGGACAGCTCTCGCACGATTTCTTGGCGTACCCAACCTTCAATCGTCTCCCGAAGTTCGCGTAACCGTCCTTCGAAGAAATGATCGGCACCTTCAACCAGCACAAGCTTCTTCGGCTCCGGCAGCGACGTAACCAGAGCCTCCAGCTTTGCACTCGGACCAAACGGATCGCGCGCGCCGCTGACAAACAACTTAGGCTTGACGCAATCCTGCAAGAATTCGAGTTTGTAAGTACGTGGCTCTTCCCTGTCGGCGGCCACCGGAATCGCCGGAACGCCCACGCCAATCAGCCCCTTCACTCGCGCATCGGGACATGCAGCTCGCAACCCGACCGCAGCGCCGAAGGAGAATCCCGCAAACAGCAGCGGCAGGTGAAACTCCGCGCCCAGCCAGTTGAGAGCGGTTCGAACATCGTCGACTTCCCCATTGCCGTTATCATGCTCTCCCTGGCTGAGCCCAGTCCCCCGGAAGTTAAAGCGCAGCACGGGAAAGCCAAAGCTGTTCAGCGCCTTCATGGTATGGAACACAACCTTGTTATGCAGCGTTCCGCCAAACAGCGGATGTGGATGGCAAACCACCGCCGCGTGAGTTGCGTTCTCCGCGCCTGCGTTGAGCAGGGCTTCCAGTCTTCCTGCTGAGCCTTCGAGGAAGAGCGACCGGATCGTTGAGTTCTGCGCGATCACAGTATCCAGAGTACATGATTGCGAAGACGTGGCGACTCGCAAAGGCGGTCTTGGTCTATGCGTTCTTAGTTTATGCTCTTGCCATGGACGCTATCACTCTTACTCGCCAACTGGTCGACATCGAATCCGTTACTGGCAATGAGGCGGCGGTCGGAAATTATCTCTATGGAGAACTCTGCCGTATTGGCTATCAGACGCGGCGCATGCCGGTGGAAGAGAATCGCTTTAACGTTTATGCCACGTCGCCGGAGCAGCCGCATCCGGTGGTGGTTTTCTCCACGCATATGGATACCGTTCCTCCGTTCATTCCCTCTTCCGAAGATGCGGCGCGCATCTACGGGCGCGGCTCGTGCGATGCCAAGGGAATCATCGCGGCGCAGATTGCTGCCGCGGAACGATTGCGGCGGGATGGAATTCATGTCGGGCTACTGTTTGTGGTGGGAGAAGAGCGCGACAGCCTGGGCGCGAAAGTGGCCGATGCATATGCCGCGAGTCAACAGCCGAAGCGTTGCAAGTACCTGATCAACGGCGAACCCACCGAGAACCACATCGCGCTGGCTTCGAAGGGGACGCTGCGGGTTGAAGTCACGGCTTCCGGGCGGATGGCGCATTCGGCTTATCCGGAGCTCGGCGAATCGGCTATTGATAAGTTGCTTGAGGCTCTCACTCGGCTGCGGGCGATGCCTTTGCCGTCCGATCCGGATGTTGGTCCGTGTACTTTGAACATTGGATTGATCGAGGGCGGTCGAGCGCACAACGTAATTCCTGATTATGCTCATGCGGACTTGCTCTATCGTCTGGTTGGTCCCTCGCAGGATCTGCGGCGGCAGATTCTTGCGACCGCGGGCGATCAGGTTAAGGTCGAATTTCCGCTGGAACTTCCCTTCCTGCGCTTTCGCACAGTTGACGGATTGCCGACGATGATTGCGGCGTTCACCACTGACATTCCTCGGCTGACGAATTGGGGTGAGCCGCTGTTGATTGGTCCGGGATCGATTCACGTCGCGCATACGGAAGGCGAGTTCATCGAGAAGAAGCAGTTGGCTGAGGCGATTGATTTGTATTGTGCGATTGCGAAGAAGCTTTGAGGGCAGTTCTCAGTTTCCGATTTCTGGTTTCTAGTTCCGGTTTCCGATGGAATCCTGCCTGTGGAAACCTGCCTGCGGATATTCTGTCGCTGATCCACTTGTGAGGCGGTTCGGAGGGTTAGATTTTCGTTGTTTATTTGCCGTTTCGGGGGTACCTCCGGCGTTGCTCACCTGACGTAACCAGGCGACAGCGTTCAAGTTCCTTTTGGTGCACGCTCGGCGAGGCTCACAGGAGCCCGTCCCCACACCAGCGGCGTGACGGAAAATCTATTTGACGTAGACGGTTACGGATTCAGAGGCGATGCCGTTGCAGATCACCTGCAAGTCGCTCAGGCCCCTTTCCATCTTCTTGGGCATATCGAAGTGCGTAGAGGCCTGGTGGGTGTAGGCGATTGCCATGGTGCTGTGGTCGTGGGTTCGGGCGTAGGAAACGACGCCGGTGACCCGGTTGGTGATGCGCACCAGCGGATAGTTGGTTGCGGCCTGGGTATCGTCGCCATACGCGGCGCCCTGGGAAAATCCGTTGAAGTTGAAGCCCGAGACAACATACGAGTGTCCGCGCTTCACGGCACTGGGCACAGCAGCGATCCGCGGAGCCCAATCGGGGTTGGGGGCGCGGTCGTGCTGATAGACCCAGACGTCGGCGAAATCCGTCCAAAGAACCTCGCCGGTGGGCAGGAGCAACATGTTGCCATAGTAGGAGGGAATACTTGGCGCATCCGTGTTGCCACCCGTAACGTTGGTGAGATCAATTCCGTCCCACACGAAGAACTTGGAACCGGCGTTGTAAATACCAGGGCTGGTTTGGACCAGCACGTTGCCATCGGGCAGTAACGATGCCGGGCCGTCGGCTACATCCAGGCCGCCTGGGAAGTTGGGTCCGGCTGTCCAGGTTCTGGTATGGGTGTCGTAGATGGACGTATGTCCGGGTTTTCCGGGAGCGCTGTTGGCTCCAGTGTAAAACACTGTGCCGTCTGGCCGCAGGACGGCCGGACCTACTTCGTGGGAGGCTCCTTGGGCATTGGGGTAGGAATCCCATAGTTGGACAATCGTGCCGCTGGCGGGGCCGCTGGTCCAGTTGCCCTTGGCGGGGTGATAGATTTCGTAATTCTTGCCGTTCGCTTCGTATTGTAAGACGTAGGCATCGACAGTGAGCACGGTGCCGTCAGGCAGCAGATTCCAACCTTCCTCGTCGTTGACGTCATACTTTCCTGTGCCTGTCATGGTCCACGTCAAGGTTTTGGCGTTCAGCAAAGCTGACTGCTTGGTGCAGCAGTTGGCCTGCATATAAGTGCCGTCTGGAAGAATGACGCTTTGGGCGTCTCCAATTGTGGTCCAGCCCTTGGGGGGCGCGAGGGATGTCCAGGTATTGGTGGTGGGGTCATAGATCGCACCGAGATTGGTCCGAACGCCCTCGCAATTTCCGGAGGTGGCGTTGTATTCGCCGCCCATCATGACGACCCGCCCGTCCGGCAAGACGGCTGAACCGAAATAGAGCGGAGCATAGCCATCAGGCAGAGACGCGATGCGCTTCCAGGTGCCATTGACGTAGCTGCCGAATTGATCGGGAGTGAGACGCCACCAAGTCGGGCCACAGGCTTCGTGGGCTATGACCGTGCCGTCGGTCAGCAGCAGTGGGTTACCAAGTCCGAGGTTGGGGTTCGGCTGGTTCACCAAGGGAATCCAAGCCTGTGAACTGGCGAGATTAGTGGCTGCGATCAGTATTACGAGAGCGATAGCGAAAGTGGGCAAAGTTTTCATTTTTGTCTTCCTGTAAGACGACGAACTTTCCCTGGCTCCAAAACGCGCGGAATTATACCACTGATTTGCTGCCTGGACGCGTCGAAAGCCGCACCCCGCTTGGGTTACAGCCGAAGGTCTCCAGCGGGGCTGGGCTAGGGCTGGTCGCGGTGGACGGTATCCATGGAGAAGGCGGGGAGACAGACGGCGATGTACTCGGCGCCGCCTTCGTGGGGAGTGGAGTAGCGGATCCACTCGCCGGCGTGGGCGATTACGGCTTGTCCGGCGGCGACATCGAGAGAACCGTTCTTATGTTCTACGCGCAGCGTGCCTTTCAGAACGATGGTGAACTCGTCGAAGGCGGGAGTCTGGCCGGGCTCGAGCCATCCGGCGGGGCTGCGCATGTGGGCTACGCTGGCGGACGCAGTTTGGGAGTTGACGCGTCCGATATATTCGTCGATGAGCTTGGGCTTGTTGCCGGCCGATTGGACGCGTGTGGGTTGAGCAATGAGAGTGGGCATGGTTGATCTCAGTTTTGAGTGCGAGTCTTATTAGATCACGGGAGGATGTGGATCAAAACGCCTCGTTGCGCCCGGCGGGACAGCCGAGGCGGCTGTCCCCACACGAGCACTGCATCAACGAACTGAGAGTTCCAAACTACCCATCACGGGCAGGGGTGAGGGGTGGGCAGAGTTGGCGGGATGCCGGGAATGTGGATGGGCGGAGTTCCGGGTGAATCGGCAGTGGCTGGCGTTCCGGGAATATCCGTGTCGGGCGTGCCTGGAGTCCCTGGCGTGTAGCAGATGCCGGGGTCGATGTTGGGCGGCGGTGGCAGCGGTTGCGGCCGCTGGGCAATGGGCTGCTCGGGCGCCGGATGTCGATCGGCGGCACGGACGGCGTCGGCGACTTCGTCCCCCTGCAGAGTCAGTGGATGCTGCAGGACCATCTCGACAGGTGACCCTACGTCGAGAAAAAAGTGGTGAGAAGTTCCAACCAGCAGAAGCCCAACGGCCAATCCAACGCCTGTGCCAATTGCCGCGCCGATCACAGTGTCTTTTCCCTTGTCAGGAGGGCCCGTTATGCTTGAGGAAAGGCATCCCGGCGAGCCCGGGATACAACCCTGGGGAATGCTGCTGGTGAGGGTCGTGCCTTGCGAGCTGGCAAGCGAGTGACCTATCAATGCTCCCAAACCCGACCCGGCCAGGGGCCCCGCTATCAACGCCCCAACGCGCCCGTTGCCGGGATCCTTGAGGGCGTACCCTTCGTCGCTCTCCAGAGTTATGGGGCCGGCGATGGGAGCTACGTAGCCATCGGGGTAAGTGATCGACATGGACTGGAGATAAAGTTCGCCGCGGCCGCCGTTGCGGCCGAGCTTGTCTACTTTTCCTTCAACCAGCGTTCCTGGAGGGATAACGACTTGGTTGCCGGAGGTGACTGGAGAAATGACCTGGGCGTAGATGTCGTCTCCGTGATGTATGTAGCGGCTCTGGATGGGATGGGTGAGCACGAGGGCAATGCTGGTTCCGGCGGGCACGGTTATGGTGGTGGCTCCGGGCACGGGTTGTGCGGAGGCTACGGCGTTCTGAGAGGTGGGTAGCGAATCTGGTGGCGCAGTCGCTCGGGGCGTTTGCTCCGCGAAACTGGAGAGCGTTAGCAGCAAAGTGGTGGTTATCGCGAGGCCTTGCCTGATGCCTGTTTTGGCCAGAGACATTAAGGAAGTTGTGGAGTGAGTGAGAGGACGACGACGGTGTGTAGCCATTGCGGTTCCTCCTGTTGAAGGTTAGAACCTTCCGTTCGTGTGGCGATTGGAGAGCCTCTATTTGCTCTCTGGACGGAGTAGACCCAGGTGCACCAGGAAAGTTGCATAGAGATTGGTGAAGAATTGCAAGGCTTTGTAAAGGCGGGGAGGGCTGCTTTTGTATACGGCGCGACAACGGTCGGCCAGATGGGGACGGGATTTGTGGCGCTGCAGTTCGAGCTTTCGCTCGACCGGAAGGGCAAGAGTGCCCGTCGCCACACGATTATCTTCACACAACGATTCTTCACGTGCATGTTCTCACACGCGCATCTCTACGGGACGCATCGGTTACAATCCTTGCTTATGTTTTATCGCTCGGATAATCGCTCGCCTGACCAACTGCGCCCGGTTTCGATCGTGCCGGACTTTATTACTACGGCAGAGGGATCGGTGCTTATTGAGGTGGGGAATACGAGAGTGATTTGTACGGCGTCGATCGAAGAGACGGTGCCGCCGTTTATGCGGAACTCGGGCAAGGGATGGATCTCGAGCGAGTACGCGATGATTCCGCGGGCGACGCTGACGCGGACTCCGCGGGAAGTCGGGAAGGGGCGGCCGAGTGGACGGACGCACGAGATCCAGCGGCTGATTGGGCGGTCGCTGCGCGCGGTAACCGACTTGACGCGACTGGGCGAGCGCACTGTCTGGATTGATTGTGACGTGATTCAGGCGGATGGTGGGACGCGGACGGCTTCGATTACGGGTGCGTTCGTGGCTTTGGGACTCGCGCTCGAGAAGTTGGTGGAGGCGGGAACGTTGACTTCGGTTCCGTTGAGGGATTTTGTCGCTGCGGTTAGTGTGGGGATTGTGGACGGAGAAATCCTGCTTGACCTCTGTTATGAGGAGGACTCCCGCGCTGATGTTGACATGAATTTTGTGATGACGGCTGGGCACAAGATGGTGGAAGTGCAGGCTACCGCGGAACGGCAGGCGTTTGACGAAGTGCAATTCGCAAAGATGATTTCTTTCGCGCGGTCGGGGGTGCAGTCGCTGATTGCCAAGCAGCAAGGGGTTCTGAGTGGACTGACTTTGCGGCAATAGGAACGGCCGCTCGCTGCGCTCGCTGAACAGCCGAGGTGGCTGTTCCCCACATGACGTGGATTCGTGGCCTTTATTCGTAGCGCAGGCTTTCGATTGGGTCCAGGCGGGCGGCATGGATTGCTGGGACCATGCCGCTCACGATGCCTACCAGGCTGAGAATGACGGTGGCCACTACCAGACTGCTTACGTCGATGTGGAGGTGGATATCGCCGGCCTGGAGGTTGTCGCCGAAGGCGCTCATCAGGGGGAGCGCGCCTACGATCCAGGAAATAACGTAGGCGATGGCGATGCCGCCTAGACCTCCGGCGAAAGTTATGGCCAAGGCCTCGGCTAGAAACTGGAAGAGGATGTGGGCTTTGTGCGCTCCGAGGGCTTTTTCTATGCCGATTTCGCGGGTGCGCTGCTGCACAGAGACCAGCATGATGTTCATCAGGCCGATGCCTCCGATGCCCAGGGTTAGCGCGCCGATGAAGGCCAGAAGAATTTTGAGGGCCGCGGTTACCACCGCGAACTGGTCGAAGTCCTGCTTGAAGTCGGCCATGAAAACGGCGCGGCGGTCGTCGGGGCGGAAATTGTGGTGTCCGGCGAGCACAGAACGAACCACGCGAGTCAGTTGCTGGTGGTTCTCGCCCTCGTAGTCCATGAAAATGCCGGAGATATATCTGGTGTCATAGAGATCGCCCATCGCGTTGAAGGGAATGACGACCATGCTGTTGTCGTTGTCGTCGCCGCCCTGGACTTTACGCTGATAGACACCAACCACTTCAAAAGTCAGGCCGTTGATACGGATGCTTTGTCCGAGCGGAGGCTCGCCGGAGAAGAGCCTGCGTCGGGCTTCGTCGCCGATCACGGCCACGCGGGCACGCTGCAGTTGGTCCTCTTCGCTGAGACCTCGCCCGGTGGCGACGGAGAAACCACGGATGCGTTCGTAGACGGGATAAACTCCGGTGAGGAACAGATTGGTGAAGGTGCGCGTGTCATGCTGGATGGTGACGTTGCGCTTGTCGAAGATGGGAGTGACGCCCTTGATCATGGGCACTTCATTGCGGACGTAATCCACGTCTGCGATCTGGAGGCGGACTTCGCTGCCGGCCTTGGCGCCTCCGGCTTGCAGGGAGGTGCGGCCGGGGAAGGCTCCGATCACGTCCGTGCCCCATGAACTGAAGATGATGCCGATGGCGCGCTCGAAGCCCGATCCGAAAGCCAGCAGGATGACGACCGTGGCGATGCCCCAAGCCATGCCCAGCATGGTTAGCGCGGTGCGGCGACGGTTGTACTGCATGGCGCCGAAAGCTTCCTGCAACAGATCGCGGGTCATGATCCTCCTTCACTCCGGTTGACTCATTCCTGACGCAAAGCCTCCACGGGTTCGAGCATGGCGGCCTTGCGGGCCGGGTAGAGGCCGGCGGTTATGCCGGCGAGGGCCAACGACAAGACTGCCGCGATGGCGGACACGGGTATGATACGCGGCGTATCGAAACCTGGCGGGAGATTGACTCCTGAGAGCAAGCGTACGACGAGCATGGCGGCGCTTACCCCGAGTGCGCCGCTCAGCAGAGTGAGAAACGCGCCTTCCAGAAAGAATTGGAACAGGATGTTGCGGTTGGTCGCGCCCAGGGCTTTGCGCAGACCGATCTCGCGGGTGCGCTCGGTCACCGCGACCAGCATGATGTTGATAATACCGATTGCGCCGAGGGCCAGCGTGACCAGGCCCACGCCACCCAAGAACCAATCCATGGCGGTGAAGATCTTGCCCATGAGTTTCTGGTTCTTCACCGTGTCCCACTCCTCCCAGATGTCGTCCCCTTTAGGGTCG
>Ga0307478_10002217_pt1 | contig 15599 bp, 22 predicted proteins | sample atmos_gasesECM4C_2_FD_203713 | JGI IMG/M metagenome (GOLD analysis project Ga0307478, IMG submission 203713) | Hardwood forest soil microbial communities from Morgan-Monroe State Forest, Indiana, United States - atmos_gasesECM4C_05 | ecosystem: Environmental > Terrestrial > Soil > Temperate...
CAGAATCGCAGTGGACACTGGGAACGCATCCCGGCTGACTGACGCGAAAACGGGAAACGAATCGGGCCCCGCCTTCTCCCCAGACGGAAAGCGAATCGCATTCTCTTACTCGCCGGGAAATGGAGCGCACTCCAGCATCGTCATTGGGAATGTGGACGGTTCAGACTTGCGTCCCTGGTCTCTGTCTGAGAACAACAACTTCTCGCCGGTGTTCTCGGCTGACAACAAGAGTATCGTTTTTTCCCGCTCGGGATTCTACGGTAGCTACTCGCCGATCGCGCAGCCGCATCCTCATGCCTGGAGCTTTTATGCGAGCGATTTGGATGGAACAAACGTCCGTGAACTCACGAACGAGAGTTTTTATATGGCGTCGCCGGCTTCAGTGTCTCCCGATGGCAAGAACATGGTGATCGTAGAAGAGGGCCTCAACACTAATCGGGAGATTGCTATCTACTCTCTGGATCATCCCGGGAAGCCAATCCAGTCACTTCAGCCTCATGTTCCAAAAGAAGCCGACCACAAGAATCCGATACTCAACTTTCCCAACTACATGCCAGACGGGAAGAGCATTCTTTTTATGGGCGCCAGTGATGGGAAACACGGGTACGACTATGACGTTTACCGGGTGGATTTAGGGACAGGCTCGCTCGAACGGTGGACGAATGGAAACGGCTACGCTACGGACCTCAAGGTTTCTGCAGACGGAAACACCGCCGTCTTCCTGAAGTGGCACTCCGATTGGCGCGGCACACCAGACAAGAGCGAGCTGTATCTTCTCGACGTGCAAACTCACAAACTCACACCTCTTAGAATCACAGGACTGGACTGATCAGACTGGTCTCCCGTTGGGCGATCAAGTACTCCCGTCAATGGATGAAAAATCGCCATATCACTCATCGACCCTTGGTCGGCCAATTCTCAATGAGCGAAATCGCCTGTTTTCGACGGCTACCCGAGAGAAATCTATACCGAGCGTAGCTTTGGGAGCCGGTTAAGGAGCGACGAGGTCCACTTCGCCTTTGTAGGGCACGGCGTGAGCATTGACGATGTAAGGCGCGAACTTGCATTTCTTAATCGACACGATTGGTTCGGCAAGCAGTCCACAGCCAACCGGACACCGCCCGGCAGGGGTCAGCCCAACTAGCTTTCCGTTCTCATCAATCGAGACGCTTATGGGCACAACCGTGCCTTTAGGAAGCAGCCCCCGCTTGATCTTACTTGGCTTACACGAAATCGTCTGTCGTGCCATATCAGTTGCCGATAGTGTAGGGATTGGATCGGTTTGCTCTGAAGTTTTCGATTCCTGAGCCGAGCAGGGAAGCAAACAAACGGCAACAAGCAGCGCTAATATGCCCAATCCGTGAGTTGACATGCGACGTATGCTACCTATCTGTGGCTGCCCCTGTCCAGCGTGTCTGTAAGCGGCTGTTCAGATAGCTGTCGTAACATCGCCATAACGCTCATTGACCAACGGTCAAAACGTGTAATCGCCTGATTTCGTCACTTATCCTCGGAATAGAGGATAAAATCACTGCAAATGAGGCGTTGGTACTTTTATTCGGCGGCTGTGATTGCAGTTCTGGTGATTGCATTCGGCGTACGGCACGTCTCACAAGAACGAGCGCGGCAAAGGCGAGAAGTCGAGTACCAAAACGCCCTGCGCTCGTACTCAGAAGTCTTAAGAACTGGGATGACCCGCAAACAGGTGGAGGAATATCTTTCCGCGAAAAAGCTCCCCTTCCGCCAGCTGTGCTGCGTTAGTGTTAAGGAGTTCTCCAGAGGCGTGTACGACGATGCGTACGACGATCTTGTGAAGATCGGTCAAGAAGATGCTCCTTGGGTCTGTAGCGAGAACAATGTTTACATTGCCTTCCAGTTTCTCGGTCGGCAGAAAGATTCACTTCGGGGGGCAGAGCCTTCCGACAGGCTAAAAGACGTCATTATCTATCACAAGCTAGATGGCTGTCTGTGATGATGTCCTTTGTGGTTGTTGGTGATAAATCGCCATTACGCTCATCATGGCGCGATTCGGAATCGAAGGTAACATGCGGTGCTGTGCCATCGCCCACTATGCTTGCCACTAGCGAGGCCTTGCCATGTCCTACCCAAGGGGGAACATTGCCGTCATTCTTAGCTGCATTGTTGCGCTCTTCTCTGCAGGGGCTGCATACGCGCAAAAGCACGCCTGCACGTCCCTTGAGGGTCGGCATGTGTTAGACGAAGCGGATACGCTTCGCAGTTGGGATGCGCTCTACAAGTCATACCGGACATTTGGGCATTGTGACGACGGCGCTATTGGTGAGGGGTACAGCGAGTCCGTGGCACGGATTTTGGCCGACCACTGGGATACTTTGCCTCGGTTTGTTCAGCTCGCGGGCAAGGACGACGCATTCCAAGCGTTTGTCATTAGACACCTCGACGCCACTGTGAACCTGGACGATGTGGAGAAGATCAAACAAAACGCAATGACGCATTGTCCGACTGGACTACGACCGACCTGCATCCATCTGGTCAAACAAGCGGATTCCGCTCTGAAAGAGGCTTCCGCCCCGTAACTGTTGAAACGTCGCCATTTCACTCATCAACCGGGAGTCAAAATCGTTTTCTTGTCGCTCACTCGTGTAAACGCGCAATTGTTGTACTCGTTAATCGAGCCACTCTCCCCGTCGCATCAGCTGGCGGCCTTTTTGTTCGTTTGATTCGCGCCACGCCTGGATCTCGCGGCGTTATCCGGAAGTAAATGTATTCGTCGGAGAAGTTTCTTGGGTCGAACCCGGTCGCTTGCGCGTGTCTTTCCTCGATCACTGGATCAGCCCCCATCACGATCGCCTCGACTGAGCCCTCGATGATTACAACATCACGGGTCGGACCAAGGGCTGCGCGCGCCCGGCCAGAACGGATGAGGTTTTTCGCCGTTCGACTAGCCCGCGCCGTCGCCACGGTCAGCTTAGAGCCGTCCCAGGAGTAAGACAGTGGGACTAAGTAGGGCTGTGCGTCTTCGCTCGCAGACGCGACCCAGAGGTCGACCTCGGTGCGTAGCTTATCGAGAGCATCAGCCTTGCGTTGCGACCTTGATCGGGGCGGCAGTTGCACGTTTTTCTGTCATGTATCTTCCTCTATGCCGTATGTTTCTCAGTTATTGCAAAATCGCGATATCGCTCATCGACCAGCTAGCTTACTGGTTCTATTTGTTCAGCACGTGTCAAAACGTGTAAAGGCCTGATTTCAACAGCCAGACTTTGGCAGGGTGTTTGGAGTTGTGTGGGCTTGATGCGATAATCGGAACCATGTTTGAAAGTCTCCAACCGTCGCACTCCGAGGCAGCGAACAATTGGGCTTCTATTTACTGGTTTTGGTGTGTACTTGGAGCCGTAGGCTTCATTATGGGTTTTTGGAAACACGGAGCATACCGTCCCTTGGGAATGCTTTCCTACGCCGCGGTGTCCGTGTTAGCGTTTTATTTTATTGTCACAGCAAGAACTAGCCCACCCACGCGCAGAGGTCTATCCATTCGATGCACCATCTTGCTCTGGCTGAGCCTCACGCCCGGAACCGTCCACCTGCTTTTGACATAACGACAACGCGGGCAACGCCTCTGTCGAGATCGACGGTAAGTGGGGGTATATCGACGGCAGTGGTCGCTTCGTAATTCCGGCGATGTTCGACTCCGCCATGCCGTTTTGCGACGGAATCGCGGCGGTTGAGACGTTCCAGAGACTCGGCAAGGCAAGCGACGGCTCTCGGGCCGAGTTATACAGAGGGAAACACGGGATGATCGACCATACCGGGAATTATGTCTGGCGTAATGCGGAAGAGCAAACGTGGCCCTCGCCGTTCCGCTTTTGAAAGCACGCCATTCTCAACTGTCGAAACCAGGCGATAGCGCTCAAAACTCCTGCGCAAGGTCAATGAGTGATATGGGGATTAATGAGATGGTCCGCCACCGGGTAGCATAAACGGCTGGGCAGTTTACATCAGGAGGATCATCCATGAACATCGCATCGATCGGCATCGATCTGGGCAAGACCACCTTTCATCTGGTTGCATTGGGAGAGCGGAACAAGATTCTGCTGCGTAAAAAGTTCTCACGTTCGCAGTTACTGGCCTACACCGCGAACCTGCCGGCTTCGTTGATGGGGCTAGAGGCATGTGCGGGAGCACACTTTGTGGGAACCGCGCTGCGCGAACAGGGTCACGAGGTGCGGCTGATCCCAGCGCAGTTTGTGAAGCCTTACCGGAAGTCGAACAAGAACGACTTCCTCGACGCCGAAGCGATCGCCGAAGCCGTGACCAAGCAGAACATGCGTTTTGCCCAGCTCAAGACGCAGGAGCAACTCGACTGGCAGGCCATGCACCGGGTGCGAGACCGACTGGTGCAGCGTCGCACCGCGCTGATTAACGAGATTCGCGGATTCCTGCTGGAACGCGGCATCACTTTCGCGGCCCAGCCTATCCACCTACGCAAGAACCTGCCCACGGTCATCGAAGATGCCGACCAGAACCTGAGCCCGCGCCTGCGTTGGCTGCTGGATCGGCTGTGGCAAGAGTGGAAACAGATCGAGAGCGAGGTGCAGGCGATCACCGATGAGATTGAGCGCATCAGTAATGAGGATGCACGTTGCCGGCAACTCCGGCAGATCCCCGGCTTCGGTCCGCTGGTCTCCACCGCCACTGTGGCGGCTATCGGCAACGGGGCTACCTTTCGTCGCGGGCGCGACTTCGCGGCTTGGGTTGGGGTCGTGCCCCGCCAATACTCCACCGGAGGCAAGCAGAAGCTGTACGGCATCAGCAAGCGCGGCAACGTTTACTTGCGTCGCATGCTGATCCACGGTGCTCGCGCGGTATTGTTTCGCGTGAAATACGACACCGGAGGATTCGGGCAGTGGGTGCATCGACTCGCCCAACGTGCTCCACACAATAAAGTCGTGGTGGCAATTGCCAACAAACTGGCGCGCATCGCCTGGGCCGTGCTGTCCAGCGGCAAAGACTATCGCCATCAGCCACTGCTGCAGCCGGCGGCTTGATGGCCGTGGAAAAGACGCTGCGCTTGGAAAGCACAAAACGCTTTCCACTTTTCCACCGCCACGACGACGGATATTAAAGAGAGTTCTAACCAAGGTCTGCTGAGGAGAGAAGAAGACGACAAGAACAGCCCAATGACGTGCCGGAAAACCTGGTGGCGAAAATGCGTCCCTGGTGACCGAGGGATTTATAAGGACCGACACGTGCGTATCATCATCGAGTGCCCGGAGAGAATTCTCCACTTAGAGGCCGGATACATTTACGCGGACTGTCTTTTCGCCCAACCTCAACCCTCTTGCAGTCCGGCGGCGGACCATACATTTTCGCCAACGACAGCCGTTACTTGGGTTGACGCGGGTCGTAGGCAATCAGAACGAGCACTTTGGAGCTTGGTTCTCCCGTCAAAATCACCCTGATTCTGTTGCTCGTCTGCACTGCAACCGTCGCTTGGGCATTCGGAGAATGGTCAGAGGGAACAACGTTCTGGCCATTCAAAAACACCTTGAAACTTCGTACTTCGTCCTTGCCTAGTCCGTTTCCGTTAGTGACCGTCAATACACAGCAGCCCTTCGGCACGGGATCGACGCGAAAGTCTTCCGTTCGAGCGCATGGCTTATCGGAGGAACATGCTTGGAAGACCTGCATATACACGCTCGGAGGATAACCTGTGAAATTCTGAGGCGGGCGATCCCTGCCTACATCTTGAGCCGTAACAAGTGTGGCAGCCACAAGACAGAGGCCAGCTATCCAAGAGAGCTTTTTCATGCGGGTTATGATACTTGATGAAATCAGTCCACAGCACGTTTTGACGATGAGCGTAATGGGGATGTTTCAATCACGGTCAGTGGTGCGCGAAATCGATTACCACTGCGGCCAGCCAAATCGGAATTGACAATAGCCAGAAGATTCCGCTGTGCCATCGTTTTTGGGCGAGGATGAACGCACCCCACGTCAGATCCAACACAAGGAAGACAGCACAGACTGGCAAAACGCAAAGGGCCCAGATATATGGCTCTCCTGTCACCGAATGCAATCCAAGCTCCCGCTCCCGTGGTATTACCCAACCATTCGAAGCTCTAACCACGTAAACGACGGCACCGATGAAATTGAGGACGAGCAGGACTATGGCCCATCGCTGTGCCCCAACGTTCCTACGATTCAATTGTTCTGAATGCATTGCATTTCGTGTGGCGGCTTTCATCGCCAGCACTTTACTCTGAATTTGCAGGACTTACCACGATGATTTCCGCTAACAGGTCTTTTCACGTTTTGACCGGGGTCAATGAGCGATATGGCGATATTACGTCAACTGTCGTGCCGTCAAATCAGTCCTCTCGTATAAAGGAATCGCAGGATTCCGATAATGGTGACGAGCAGCCCCGCTAGGAAGAACATTACTCGTCGCACACGGGAGGAAATGGTCCCTCGTTCACCCCTTCCAAATAACGCTCCCGCCATACAAAGAAGGCCGAAGGCGGCAATGACGACGTTGATGAGCACTTCCACCGTAGATATTTACAACCCAAATGGCGAGCGGGTCAAGATAGCGGGGCCAATGAGTGAAATGGCGATGTTACGTCAACCGGCTATTCGGGGGACTTGGTTAGGTCAGCAGCAAATCGGCGCTTCAGCCAACTCTCCGGGAACGAGAGCCCCGTTGAGAACACGGACATCGCCAGCCCGTAGATGGGGAAATGATTACGAGCCACAGCCCAGAGGCACAGGGTGCCTGCGAGTCCCCAGCTCACCCAACGCAGAATTTTCAGCCACCGCAATATCGGACGTGCGTCAATAGGCCACCGCCTCGAAGCCACATGCAGCGAGAGCCAGATAATATGGGTTAAGACGCTGAAAAGCGCGAAGACTTCAATGGCAAGTAGCTTAGAAGAACCGATGTTCATAGCCTGTTCCCGCCGCGCCGCTTGCTTAAGCGAAACAGTCTACACCCATGGTGTTGAAATGAGGCGTTTGCACGTTTTGACCGGTGGTCAATGAGCGCTATGGGGATTTTTCATCAATATCCGACGATTTCCATGTCGTGGTGCTAGTTTTGACACAGGTGTGTCTATCGCCAACGACAGCTCCGCAAATCATGCGTCATAAGTCCTTAATTTTCAAGCGCTCGGCTAGCGGTATATTGGGTGCTTTCTTCAAGATTGCCATGCGGCAGTCTAGAGCAGCCACAAGTTTAGTTCTGTTCATCTCCTTTGTTGCGAGCCTTCTCTTGCTTTCGGCCGTATCTTGGGCTGACGATTCGGACGGCTCGCCACAATGGTGCACACAAGCGAAGACAAAAGTGGAAACATTGATTTGTGAAAACGGACAACTGGGTGACTACGACCGAGAATTGACTGCGTATTATGAGGCCCTCCTCAAGACACTTGATCCAAGCGTCCAATCCCTAATCCAATCCCAAAAGAAATGGATCGCTGAACGGGAGCAGTGCGGCACTACCGCAAAGGCCGCAGAAAAGCTCGTTATCTGCGTCGGCACCAGGATTCGTGAGCGTATCGATCTCATACGCAAACGCGTACAAGAGACGGCTGCTGAAAAAAGATTGTCGGAATTTGCCAAATTCGACCTGAGAACATTCAAAGCCCCCGCCTTCGAGTTCCAATATCCCAGCTCCTGGCATTTGAAGACGACGGCGGACGGTGGAATCAGCCTTGAAAGCGAGTCGCAGGAGATGACCCTTGGATTCGAGAAAACCGTGACATCCCCGGAGAAATGTGCCTACGAGGAGCCCGGGCTCTCCGAAAATGAGATTCGAAGATTTTTCTTTATGGGGAAGATGCAGATCGGAGGTCACGAGTTCGATACCTTCCACCGAGGCTGGATTCCCAACGGAGAGGTTCGGTCTTACTACGGTTTTTTCAACGGACGCTGCTTTACGATCGTTGTTTTTGATGATTCGTACTCCCCGAGGAAATGCGGAAGCCTTGATGACGTTAACAAAAGAGCAGATTGCGAAATCGCAGAGTTAGAAGCGAAGGACCTGATGGCTTATTCAGATGGGGTCATCAGAACTATTCGGTTTTTGCATGATCAAAAGTAGCCCAGATATCGACAAATCAAATTGACAGAACTGTCGAAATCAGGCGATAGCGCTCAGAATGCAGATCAGGCTGCGCCGTCTCTGAGAAACTGAGCGAAAGAACGGATTGATTTCATCTTCTCTTCCCGCAATCCCCGCAGATCTTCCTCGCGGAGTCGATTTTCGTATAAGAGTCTCCCCAACACATCTGTAAGTCGCGAACCGCGAAAGTCGTATTTGCGGTCAATCTCTTTACTGCGTTGGGTCAGGTGATGTTCCAGGTCCCACAGATCCGACGACTTCTGGATCTCGTTGGCTATTCGCTTTGCTGCCTGAATCACTTCGTGAAGCTCCTGGCCCAGAGCAGCGTCGAAGGCTTTGCGGGCGATGGCCTTTTCTGATCTCGACCATATCGGTTCGTTTTGGTAGGGATAGCTGTGTTGAGTCGCAGAGGGGCTGGTCATGTTTTGTTCCTCCGTGGCGGCATTCTATGCCTTCTCGGAATGCCTTTTCCACACTGTCGCTGGCCCTCGTCGCCGGCACAGGTTCATCCTGTTTCGCCTGCTGCTGCGCATCCATTCTGAGATCGAAAAGGTCGTTCACTGGATGTCCAAGATTCTGTTTGCAGCCGAGATAGCGTTCGGTTGTCTGGACGGATGCATGCCCCAGCAAGAATTGAATCTGCTCCAGTTCGCCACCGCTCGTGTGGCATAGCTTCGCGCAGGTTCTCCGCAAATCATGCGGTGCAATATGCTCCAAGCCGCTCTCTCGCAGCAACTCTTGACTACATACCACACGACATTCTGCGAGATGCCTGTTCCCCACACCTTTCCCCCCTGGCGACGGCTCGAAAGATCCTTCCCTCCGTGACCCCGGCTGCGGCCGTCCACTGATCGAGTGCCGACTTTGCCCAAGTTGGGATGGGCACGGTGCGGATGTGGCCACCTTTGCCGATCAGGTCCACCACTGCCCAGTGCCCCTGGCGCATCTGGATTTCATTCAACTCCAGGCCAACAAGTTCCGATCTGCGAAAACCACAACCGAACAGCAAGGCCAGCATCGCGTAGTCTCGCTTCTCTCGCATGCTATCTCCACAAGCACGCTTGAGTACTTCTGAACTCTCCTGTGCGCTCAACCAGTTGCCGGAGCGAAACCCAAGCTGCTTGACGCCTTTCACTCGGCTGATTCCCGCAGCCAGCTCGGGACTCAGCAAGCCCGAGTCGGCGGCTTCGTGAGCGAGGCGTCGCACGGCTGCGAGTTGTTGGTTGATGGTATTCGCGGCCGGGCCTCTTGATTCCAGGTATATTCGGTAGCGAACGACCACGATTCGATTGAAGGCCAGCCGAGGCTCGGAACAGTACCAGGCGATGAATTGGTCGATGGCATACTCGTAGACGCGGCGAGATGCCGGCGATCCGAGGCTATTGAGCACCGCCGTTCTGCAGTGATCCAGATCCGGCAGGCGAAGAACCCGGCGACGGTAATTCGGCTTGATTCTCTGTTCTGTTTGCCCATGATGACGGCCTCCAATGCCGCAGGATTGGAACTACGGCACAGACCGCCTGCGCGATGCAACCATTGTCACTAGGTACGGGGTGGAGGGTTTTGAGCGCTATGGCCTGGTTACAGCAGCTATTTGTCACTCAAAATGCGGGGTTGCTGTTGAGCGTTCCGGTCGGCGTCGTGATCGAGACCGTGCTGCTGTTGGCACCCGTGGAAACTGGAAGAAATCGCCAATCTATTTTGCGACGAAGTACTCACCTCGGTGAAGCGGAGCATCGATGCTTTGAAACCTGAACGGCAGCGGCTCGTCACGAAAAAGCTGTGGGCCTGACTGAAGTTGATAATGCAGGTGTGGTCCGAATGCGTCTCCCGAATTCCCCAGCTTTCCAATTACTTGGCCCGTTGCGACCCGGTCCCCTACTGTGACCGTGACTGAGCCTTGTTGCATGTGCATCATGACGCTGTACTCGGAGTTGCCATGGTCGATGACCACGCAATTTCCGGCATACGCCATAACCGGGTCATGTAGTGTCCCGTACCAATTGTCGCCGGGTTCCTCTCCTGGGTGCGGGTTAGTGGGTACATCATTGCGTGCGTAAGTCACGGTTCCAGCCGCCGGCGCAAGGATCTCGCGGCCATAGCCCGCATCCGCCGCATTCTCGTTGGCGTCGCTGATCTCCCCATCGTTCTGATCCAAGCCGTCCAGGTCTATGGCAAAGGCATTCCAAAAGCCGCCGTGACCGCCGCTCGTGATCCAGTCCTGCCCGACAATTCCATGACCACGAAAGGGAACGATGAGCGCAGTCTTCTGTTGGTAGTATCGAATCGGGATCCTGAGCGTCTGTTCCGCTCGATGGCCCTTCGCATCGGCGACTGTTAGCCGGACAGCCGCGGAGTCAATCGCCAATGCTTGAGGATGGCGGAAGTAAAAGCGAACATCAAATGCTTCGGTCAGCGTAAACGCACGCGTCGGCGACGCGAGGGGGGTGTTCGGCTCGATCCGATACCTTATGTTTTTGATTTTTGCCAGCATCTCAGTCGTCCAATCCTGCCGCTCGACGGTAGATCCGGCATTTGAGAGTTCCACGCTGGCGGAGATCGGGGTGAGCGCGCAATCGATGGAACAAATGACAGCAATATCAAACACGAAGGATGACGTGCCGGCATTTCCTGGATCGTCTACTTTGTAGACAATTGCCGGAACGACTTGCAGATGGAAGTCGCGCTGAGCGGCCCATGCAGGTTGGACGGCGAAGAAGCACGCAGGCACGACTAAAAGCGGCAGAACTCGCCTCATGTCAGCGCAACTCCTACAATGTAATTGCAGGGCATACTACTGCCGTTGCTTAGACGTTTTAGTATGGTATGGGTTAGCTACTTCTGTGGCACCTACGCGAACCCCTCAGTCAGTCTGGCAATCACGGGATGTCAGCACGACGCTCTCTTAGGACGCCATTCTCGGAGAATTGAAAATCAAGCCCTCGGCCTTCGGCATCGCGGAGACCTCTCTTTCCGTCATCCTGAGGTGGTGCGTTGTGATGATTGGCGTAACATGGATGGTCCGCCACTGAACTGCAAGAAGAATCGGCTTCGACGAGAACAGCCTGCGAAAATGTATCCGGCCTCTAAGTGGAGAATGATCTCCGGGCGCACGACGATGATCCGCGCGTGCCTGTCCTTGCTAATCGCCACGGTCGTGAAAGACCTCGTTACGCCACAGGTTTTCAGGCACGTCGTTTGACTGTGTTTTCGTCGTTCCTATCTTCTGCAGACTCCCGAGAAAAGAATTTAGGATCCCACTTCGACTAGTTGGAAACCACGCCAGCTCGGTGCACAGGGTGATAGTCATTGCCGCTGGCCAAAAACCGCCCAACTGATCCTGGCTAGCTTGTTGGCAGTCGCCACGATCACGATATTGCGCGCCATTCTGGTTTCCAACCCACTCATCCACTTCCCCAGACTGGAGCCTTCGCGTTTGACGCGTAACACCGCAGCCCGCGCTCCATGGATGAACATCTTGCGCAGATACGGGTTTCCTCGCTTACTGATACCCAGCAGCTTGGCCTTGGCACCCGTCGACCATTGCCGTGGCACCAGTCCTAGCCAGGCTGCAAACTCACGTCCTTTTTTTGAACGCCGCCCCGTTCCCGATAGCAGATAGGACGGCGGTCGATACCAAGGGACCCACTCCCGGGATCTGCTGCAATCGAACACAACTCGGATCGCTGTTCGCAATTTGTTCCAGTTCTGTGTTCAAGCTCTCGATCTGCAGCTGCAGGCCTTTCCACTCTTGCCACAAGAAATCCAGAAGACGCGGCATGGCCGGGCTCAGTTTGACGTCGGCATTTTCCAGCATCTCGGGCATCTGCCGACGCAGGCTCGCCGGCCCCTTGCGGAAACTGATGCCCCGCTCCAGCAGGAAGGCTCGAACCTGATTGATCACGCTGGTCCGTCGCGCCACCAACCGGTCGCGCACTCGATGGAGAGCCTGCAAATCGAGCTGATCTTCTGTCTTGATGGGAACGAACCGCATGTTCTCCCGTTCCACGGCTTCGGCGATGGCCTCCGCATCGCGGTAGTCGTTTTTGTTGGACTTCACGAACGGTCGCACAAACTGCGCCGGAATCAGCCGCACCTGGTGTCCTTGCTCGCGCAGCGCTCGACCCAGAAAATGCGACCCCACCCCCGCCTCCATCCCGATCAACGATGAAGGTAGATTGGCCGTGTACTCCAGCAGCTGAAAGCGTGAGAACTTCTTGTGGATGACTACCTGGGAGCGGCTTCCCAGTGCGACAAGGTGAAAGGTGGTCTTGCCCAAATCGATACCGATCGATTTAATCTGCATGGCGATGATCCTCCGTCTGGCTTTTTGCCAATCCCATCATTACTCTTGTTGGCTTCCTTGACGGCGGACCATACCATTATCGCCATTACACTTATTGACCCTGCGTTCGGGCGCGACCTCACACCTGAGTACGATGGTGACGGATATCGCGATGGTCTTTTCCCAAGGGAACCTATTCGTGCGCAATTGCGTACTCTAGAGTGAGGACTTTGACATGCGCAGGTTGGCGAGAATAGTGTTCGCCGTCTTTCTTACGGTGCCAGCAGTTGCTGCACAGGAAAAGGCGGCAACATTGCCGTTCACAACGAACTCTGATGGGCTGGTAATCGTATCCGTAGTTCTGGGAGGAGAGATTCATGCCGGCGTGGCCCTGGATACTGGCGCAGGTCTTGACGGACTCGCGCCCAGCATCGTTGAAAAGCTGCACGGAAAACCTGCGGGAGTATTCACTGGGTTTCGTACAGGCGGCGAACGGCTCGACCTCCCGCTCTTTATTATCCCAGAACTCAGAATTGGCCCGATCGTGAAAAAGAATGCGCTCGTGAGTACGTGGGCGGTATTTGACCAATTGCATTTCGGCGGCGTGATCTCAATGAACGATTTTCGGCAGCAGGCGCTTACCTTTGATTTTCCCAACCAGCAGATCATCTTTGAAACGAACCGCTCTCTTCGTAATCGCCTAAATTCTGGCGTTCCCATACCTCTCAAGTTCGATGATGAGCGTGGAATTGTGCTGGACATCTTCCCTGAAGTCCTAATCGGAGGCCACACGGCTCAATGTGAAATGGACACCGGTACTCCAGATTCGGCCTTCAGCATTCGCTACATGGAGCTGCTCGGAATCAGTAAGGACGGAGAGGGCGTCACGAAGCAAAAGTCCGGCGCTTATCGTACGACCATTCCACAGATAGCCCTCGACGCTGCTCCGAGCATACGGCAAGTGCAACCGCAGGTGGAGTTCGGCGACATTGTTTACGACTGCGTGCTTGGATCCCATTTCTGGTCGGGCAGATCAGTTACGGTTGACATTCCGAATGAGCGTCTAATTGTGAACAGAGAAGAAGTGGCACCCTAGGCCAAGGCGATAGCTGTCGTAACATCGCGATAGCACTCATCTGCTGCGAGTACTGACACAGAAGGGGTCAAGCGTAAAGTGTCTTCATGCGCAGGCGGCGAGAACCAGCGAGAGTCGGACTGACCCCAAAGATGCGAAAGGTGTTCATCTTCACGGGGCTGCTAATCGTTGCCTTGGGTGCAACAACATTGTTTGCTGGGAAGATGACTTACAAGAATTGGTTCGGCGAGAACGTCTTCGCGCCCTATGCTTTGGGCATTGGCTCATTGGCTGTCAGTATAGGCATCTTCGGACCAGATCGAAGAAAGATCCATGAAACTGATAGAAGTCACTAAAGCCTTCGCAACCGAAGGTGCGCTTAGCCGTCTGTTGTAATATCGCCAAATCGCTCGTTGACCAGCGGTCAAAACGTGTAAAGGCCTGGTTACGTGACGAAAAATCGCGGTTACACTCAAAATCCCCTCAAAACGTGTAATCGCCTGGTTTCGACAGTTAGGGGGTTCCCGTATGCCGGTCACGCCGGGGCGCAAGAATCTTCTGGGCCTCTTCGAGAGCTGCATCACGATCCTTCTGCAGATCTTCAGGCGAGAAAAAACTGAGGCGGACATCGGGGGGAACACCCGCTGCATCGAACGCCTTGCCATCGCTCGTCAAATAGATCTCATCCGGTAATCGGAAGCGCCACCCGTTGGGTAGCCTGCGGCTGAGATCGTCAGAAAAGACGCCTTGCGTGTTCAAGCCAACACGTGTGACGTGGGGTTTTCTCCCCAGCAAGGACATCGTGAAGGTTTCGCCCGCGCTTACTGTATCAGGGCCCGTGAGCAGCACGACATCCCCGCGAAAACCGGTGCGAGCGCTCGGAACAACCCAGCTTTCTTGCGGATCAGTAAAGTGCAGCACCCCGTCCAGATTGTTCCGCGTCACTTTCGAATAGGCCAGATACCTGCTGTTCGTCAACCGCGAAGCGATCTCGATTCCGAGTGGGTCATCCCCTCCGTGGTTGAGGCGTACATCGATCACCAGCCCGTTCAGCTTTCTCGCTCGCAAAAAAATGCTGTCCAAGGCTGTTTGGAGCTCGTGGAGTGCCCGTTCATACGTGTACGGATCTACATATCCGAAGAACGCGGTGATGCGGAGATAACCAACCGAATGGTCGAGTTCTCCAAACTGTAGTCGGCCATTGCAAAACGAGCGGAGTCCGCCACGGACGTAGCGGGTGTCAATGACGTCTTGCGCTTTCTTCCAGACCTCGTCCTCCAGATGGTTGGGATCCTTTCGCCACCCATCAAAGTCTTTCTTGATGTCGTTCGCGTAGATTCCGACATGGGCATCCTGAAGTGGCTCAACCATCTGTTGCAGAATTCCAAACAGCTTGTCCGTGTTCGCCAAGGCTGCCTGATACCGGAATTTCCGATCAACCGATTGCCAGTCGACGTGGCGCAGGTCGAAGAACGCATACTGCTCGGCAAACGTCTGCCAGAAAATTGCGTAGTTCCCCAGCGCAGAATTGTCAGGTTTTTGCGAACAGGTTGCGGGACGGGCGGAGGCTCGATGCAAGATCATGTCCGAAGCCGTACCTTCGAGGTGCAGGCGCTTCACGTCATGGGAAGGGCCGTCAGAGAGACGAAAGGTATCGTTTCCAACAAAGACGCTTTCTCCGACTCCGCTGGAATTCTGGGCACGCTTAGCGTTCCATCCTGGAATGCAGCTGATGGAGGTCAGCTCGAATGCCTGCAGTCCGTCCTTGCTGATTTCTATCAGTAACCCGTAGCCGTCCGAAAGCCAGAGACCCTTATCTGATTCGGTGCTGGCCCGCACTCCCGCCAGGCAGACTGGCATGAACAGGCAAAGAAGCACAGCTATATAAAACCTTAGTTTGAACATTGTCATGGCGACGACCCGTTGATTGGACTTTCCATTTGCTCAAAAGGTTAGCGCCTTCCCGTTTCCTGTCGCAAAATCCCCATATCGCTCATTGACCAGCGGTCAAAACGTTCTATAAAAAGGGATGTCAAGAAAAAAAGTTCGCCTCGACCGGAGGACGAGGTTCTTTCTCGAGATCCAGCCCACTCTGTGTCGTTCCCCTGAAGAGGTTTGGCTCGTTGTCCGTTCTCGTAAGC
>Ga0307478_10002219_pt1 | contig 15589 bp, 16 predicted proteins | sample atmos_gasesECM4C_2_FD_203713 | JGI IMG/M metagenome (GOLD analysis project Ga0307478, IMG submission 203713) | Hardwood forest soil microbial communities from Morgan-Monroe State Forest, Indiana, United States - atmos_gasesECM4C_05 | ecosystem: Environmental > Terrestrial > Soil > Temperate...
TATATGGACCGGGGGATCGGTGAGGCGTACGTAAGCCCGCAGATCGAGGCGACGCTGGGATTTTCGCAAGCGGAGTGGCTGGAAGATCCGGTGCTCTGGTACCGGCAAGTGCATCCCGAGGACAAAGCACGATGGAGCCTGGAAGCATCGGAAATGTTTCTGAGCGGCAAGCCATTGCGATCGGCATACCGGGTGATCGCGCGCGACGGGCGGGTGATCTGGTTCCACTGCGAAGCCCGGATGATCCGGTATCCGGACGGGCGACCGTGGTTCATTCACGGAGTCGCGTTCGACATCACGGATCTCAAACAGACCGAGCAGGCGCTCGAGGAAGAACGCAATCTGGTCTCGGCGATTCTGGACACCGTGGGGGCGTTGGTTGTAGTGCTCGATGGCGACGGCAAGATTGTCCGCTTTAACCGGGCTTGCGAACAATTGACAGGGCGAACTTTCGAGCAAGCCCGCGGGAAGTTCATGTGGGACTTATTTCTGGTCCAGGCAGAGAAGGAGCAGTTTCAGCGGCTGTTTGCCCGGATTTGCGAAGGTCAATCACGCACGGGCTGTGAGGGTTTGTGGGAAGGAAGCGATGGCAGTCACCGCAGTATCGTATGGTCGATCGCAGTGCTTCCTGCGACCAAGCAGACGCCAATGTATGTGATCGCGTCAGGAATTGATGTCACCGAACAAAAGCTGGCGCAGGCCAGGTTTCGGGGATTGCTGGAAGCCGCCCCGGACGCCATGGTGGTCGTAGATCAGCAAGGCAAGATTATTCTGGTAAACGCGCAAGTGGAGAAGTTATTTGGGTATCCGCGGCAGGAGTTGCTCGGGGAAGAGATCGAGAAACTGGTGCCACAGCGGCTGCGGGGAAACCATCCGAGGCACCGCAGAAAGTTTGTGGATGAGCCGCGTGTGCGTCCGATGGGTGCCGGCTTGGAGCTTTACGCACTGCACAAAGACGGCCATGAGTTTCCGGTGGAGATCAGCCTCAGCCCGCTGGAGACAGAAGAAGGGATGCTGGTATCGAGCGCGATTCGCGACATCAGCGACCGCAAACGGTTGGAAAAAACGATTCTGGAGATCAGCGAACGTGAGCAGAGAAGGATCGGACAGGATCTGCATGATGGTCTGGGACAGCATCTGACCGGCATCGCGTTCATGACGAAGGTGCAAGAGCAGAGGCTCGCTGAGCGGCAAATTCCCGAGGTGGCCGATGCGGCGAAGATCGTTCAACTCGTCAACGACGCCATTCTGAAGACCAGGGAACTGGCTCGGGGATTGCTGCCTGTTGTGTCGGACGCCCATGGACTGATGTCGGCATTGCGGCTCTACGCCAGGGAAATCCGGGATTTGTTTGGGATTGTGTGCCGGTTCCAGTGCGACGAGCCGGTTCTTGTGCATGACGCGGGGGTAGCGACGCACCTGTATCACATTGCGCAGGAAGCGGTGAACAACGCCATCAAACACGGTCATGCCGGGCAGGTCCTGATACGGCTTTTTTCGGGAGAAAGTGAGGGTACCCTGATCATCCGGGACGACGGGGTGGGGATCGAGCGGTCGGCCGGGATGCACGGGGGGGTGGGGCTTCAGATCATGAATTATCGCGCTGGCATGATCGGAGGAAACCTCGACGTACGACGGGAGCAACCAAATGGGACGGTGGTGACGTGCCGTTTCCCGATCACCGCCCCGGTAGCCCGTTGAGGGGGAAAATGAACCAGAGCAGCGTATTGCCGAAAAAGAGAGTGCTGGTGGTGGACGACCATCCCATCGTGCGTCAGGGCCTGGCATTGCTCATCAACCGCGAGGGAGACTTGATGGTGTGCGGCGAGGCCCCAGACGCTCACCTGGCGATTCAGTCCATCACGGCGACCAAGCCTGACATTGTGGTAGTTGATATTTCTCTGAATGGTCCGGACGGTCTGGATTTGTTAAAGGACGTGCGGGCGCGGTATCCGGAACTGCCGGTACTGATCCTCTCGATGCATGACGAATCCGTTTACGCGGAACGTGCCCTGCGCGCCGGCGCAAAGGGATACATCATGAAGCAGGAGGCGACGGAGAAGGTGCTGGTGGCTTTGCGGCGCATATTGAGCCAAGAGATCTATGTGAGCGAGCGTATCGCCAACCGGATGCTGCAGCGCTACATTGGAAGCCCTGCGGCGGGGCGCCCGTCTTCCATTGCCGATTTGACCGACCGGGAACTCGAAGTGTTTCGCCTGATCGGGGAAGGCCATTCCACCCGCAAGATCGCGGAAGAACTTCATATCAGCGTGAAGACGGTGGAATCTTATCAGGCTCATATCAAGGAGAAGCTGTCACTGCGCAGTGCCCGGGAATTGGTACAACATGCAATTCAGTGGAGCATCGGCGAAAAATCGGCTTGAGTTCGTTCAGTAGAACCGCTACGAGTGCTAACTTTCTGATTACCGGGGAATCCCCGTAGGTTCCTTACGACTTCCTATCAGCAGAAAAGAAGGCTGCTCCCGCTTGTGGAGGGGTAGCAGTTTTTTTAATCCTGTCAATCGACATTTCCGTGACGTGCGTGTGGGACGCGGCGCGGACTTCCAAGCACCGGCCTTTTTGCGCAGTTAGTGCGTCTTCCTGAAGTTTGCCATCGGGAGGCGTCCAAAGAAGTTTTCACCAGCTACATTTCTGAAAGGAGACCAGCTATGGCAGCGGAATCCGTTCCGTACGGTCGGGTAACTCAGAAGGCTCCGGCCGTTTCCGAGGTCCACATAGTCTGGATCACAGCCGGTCTGAGCTGTGATGGAGATTCGGTTTCAGTCACGGCAGCGAGCCAGCCGAGCATCGAGGACGTGCTATTAGGCGCCATCCCCGGTTTACCGAAAGTACACCTGCACAATCCGGTCCTCGCCTACGAGGTCGGCGACGACTTCATGAAGTATTGGTACATGGCGGAAGAAGGAAAGCTGGAGCCGTTCGTGCTGGTGGTTGAGGGATCGATCCCGAACGAAAAGATAAAGAAAGAAGGGTACTGGGCGGCCCTGGGCACCGACCCGAACACGAATCAGCCGATCACGACTAACGAGTGGATCGATCGTCTGGCTCCCAAGGCGACTGCCGTGATCGGTTGCGGTACGTGCGCGACCTATGGCGGCATCCATGCCATGGAGGGCAATCCGACCGGCTGCATGGGGCTGGCCGATTACCTGGGGTGGAACTGGACGTCAAAGGCGGGGCTGCCGATTATCAACGTCCCCGGCTGCCCGGTTCAGCCTGACAATTTCATGGAGACTGTTCTGTACCTGCTCTATCAGGTGGCCGGAAGGGCTCCGATGATTCCGCTCGACGATCAGCTGCGTCCGACGTGGCTGTTTGGCAAGACCGTGCACGAAGGTTGTGATCGCGCCGGTTACTACGAGCAGGGTGACTTTGCCGAAGTGTATGGCTCCCCGAAGTGCATCGTGAAGCTGGGATGCTGGGGTCCCGTCGTGAACTGCAACGTGCCTAAGCGCGGCTGGATGGCCGGCATTGGCGGATGCCCGAACGTAGGCGGCATCTGCATCGGCTGTACCATGCCCGGATTCCCAGACAAGTTCATGCCCTTCATGGACGAACCGCCTGGTGCCAAGATTTCCACTGGGGCAGCCGGCGCTTATGGCCGCGCCGTTACCGCCCTGCGGGGCCTGACGCAATCCACTGTCAACAAGGAACCCAAGTGGCGGCATCCGCGGGCTGAACTGACCACAGGCTACCACCCAAGAACGTACTGAAGACCGACACCCACTGAGAGGAGCGATCGCATGAGCACCATCACTGCACCGACGAAAGACGTCTCCACCAAGGGCAAAAACCTGGTTGAGATGAACTGGGACCCGATCACCCGCATCGTGGGCAGCCTGGGAATCTTTACGAAGATCGACTTTGCCAACCGGCAGGTAGCTGAGTGTCACAGCACGTCATCGATCTTCCGCGGGTACAGCATTTTCATGAAGGGCAAGGATCCGCGCGATGCGCACTTTATCACCAGCCGCATCTGCGGGATCTGCGGCGACAACCACGCCACCTGCGCCACCTATGCGCAAAACATGGCGTTCGGCGTGAGGCCGCCGGCGATGGGCGAGTGGATCGTCAATCTGGGCGAAGCCGCGGAATACATGTTCGACCATAATATTTTTCAAGACAACCTGGTCGGCGTGGACTTCTGCGAGCAGATGGTGAAGGAGACCAACCCGGGCGTCTACAGTAAGGCGGAGAAGACTGCGGCACCGCACGCCAATCTGCATGGCTATCGCACGATTGCCGACATCATGAAAGCGCTGAATCCTTTCACCGGCGCGTTCTATCGCGAAGCCTTGCAGATGAGCCGTATGACTCGCGAGATGTTCTGCCTGATGGAAGGCCGCCACGTGCATCCGTCGACGTTGTATCCCGGAGGCGTAGGCACGGTTCCGACAGTTCAACTCTTCACCGACTACATCGTGCGGCTCATGAAGTACGTGGAATTCATGAAGAAAGTTGTACCGCTGCACGATGACCTGTTTGACTTCTTCTATCAGACGCTGCCGGGATATGAAGAAGTTGGGAAGCGGCGGATTCTGTTGGGATGCTGGGGATCGTTCAACAATCCGGAGGTTTGCGACTACACCTACAAAAACATGACCGAGTGGGGACGCGCGATGTACGTAACCCCCGGCGTGGTCGTCGACGGCAACTTGGTGACAACGGATCTGGTTGACATCAATCTGAACATCCGCATTCTGCTGGGCAGTTCCTACTATGACGACTGGCAGAATTCGGAGACGTTCGTGAAGACTGATCCGCTGGGCAACCCGGTGGACAAGCATCATCCATGGAACCAGACAACGCTTCCGCGGCCGCAAAAGCGCGACTTCGGCGGCAAGTACACCTGGGTCATGTCGCCACGGTGGCTCGACAAACGCACCGGCGACCATCTTGCGCTCGACACCGGCGGCGGACCGATCGCCCGGCTTTGGGCGACCGCCCTCGCAGGATTGGTCGACATCGGCTACATCAAGGCGACGGGCAGCAGCGTAAAGATGTATCTGCCTAAGACTACTTCCCTGCCCGAAGTTGAGTTCGAGTGGAAGGTGCCGAAGTGGAGCAATGCAATAGAGCGCGACCGCGCACGAACGTACTTCCAGGTCTACGCGGCATGCTGTGCGCTCCACTTTGCCGAGCAGGCACTCGAGGAACTGCATTCGGGCCGAACCAAGACGTGGAACGACTTCACGGTTCCGGAAGAGGCCATTGCGTGCGGATTCCACGAGGCGGTGCGCGGAGTTCTGTCGCATCATGTGGTGATCCGCAAAGGCAAGATCGCGAACTATCATCCGTATCCGCCGACGCCCTGGAATGCGAATCCGCGCGATGTGTATGGCACGCCGGGTCCGTATGAAGATGCGGTGCAGAATACGCCAATCTTTGAGGAAAACGGTCCAGACAAGTTCAAGGGCATCGACATCATGCGCACCGTGCGGAGCTTTGATCCCTGCCTGCCGTGCGGCGTGCATATGTACCTGGGCAACGGAAAGTTGCTGGAGACGCGGCATTCGCCGACGTTCGGCCTCGAACTCTAGCGCGCCGAACCCGGGTGAGAGGAGCGAGAGCAGGCTTTTCCGATAGCCGGCACTGGGACGGTCGAGAGGCCGCTCTCGCTCCTGCAAGGAGGGACGTGATCGACGAAAAAGACTTTCAGAAACGAATACAGAAAGTCGGCGAGCTGGTGAACCAACTGGAGCAGATTACCGACCCTGCGGCCCGGACCGCTGCGAAGCAGCTCGTGCAGTTGCTGATGGAGCTGCACGGGGCTGGTCTGGAGCGGATGCTGGAGGTCGTATATCAGTCTGGAGAGGAAGGAATCCGGATCATCGATCAGTTGGGAAGAGATCCGCTGTCCGGCAGCTTGCTCATTCTCTATGGACTGCATCCGGAAGCACTGCAGGCGCGAGTCGAACGGAAACTGGAGGAGCTGCGGTCGCGGTTCTTCAAGATGGGCGCGGAGGTCAGGATTGTCAGCGTGAATGGCGGCGAGGTACGGCTGCGAGCGAGCCTCGACGGGCATTCCTGTGGCTCGACGGCTCGAACGGTGCAGACCATGGTGGAGGAAGCTATCCTGGAGGCCGCTCCGGACCTGACCTCGTTGGTCATCGAAGGATTGGAGGAGCCAGCGAAATCGGGCTTTGTAGGAGTCGAGGCTCTGCTGGGATCATCCTTTGCGCAGCGAACTCTCCCGTAGTGAGAATTTGAACGGACGATACGAATTAGTCGAAGATCGATCGGGCCCAGATGAAAACAGACCAGCTACGAGAGACCGGGCAGGCTTTCGAGGCGCTACGGCAGTTCGCACGCCGGCCGCAGAAAAGTGTGGAGCGATGCGAATTGTGCAGCGCCGAAGTCTATGCCGAGCACCCGCATCTGATCGAGTTGGCGCGTCGACGCCTGCTCTGCGCTTGCGACGCCTGTGCAATGTTATTCAGCGGCCAAAGTGGCACGAAATACAAGCGTGTGTCCCGCCGAATCTGCCTGCTCGAAAATTTCCACATGACGGATGCCGAGTGGGACAGTCTGCTCATCCCGATCAACTTGGCGTTTTTCTTCCATAACAGCCTGGATTCCCGTGTGACCGCGCTCTATCCGAGCCCGGCCGGTGCAACCGAGTCGTTGCTGTCACTCGAGGCCTGGAACAACATCGTCGCAGCCAATCCTTCCCTGTTCCAAATGGAAAGCGACGTAGAAGCACTGCTGGTCAATCGCGTTGGCCACGCTCGCGGTGCGGCGCGCGCGGAATATTACATTGTGCCGATTGATGCCTGCTACAAGCTCGTCGGTCTCATTCGGATTCACTGGCGGGGATTGTCGGGAGGCACCGAGGTGTGGCAGGAAATCGCGAACTTTTTCTCGGAACTTCGAAAACATGCCGAGGTTGTGAACGAAGGAGCCCATGCCTGACCTGGGCTTCAAGATCGAAGGAGCGGAAGCGGCCAAACTTTCGGCATCGCCTCAGATTGTCTTGAAGCTCCATGTGACCAATGTTGATCCTGACGAAATGATCCATTCGGTAGCGCTTCGGTGCCAGATTCAGATCGACGTGACGCGTCGCCGGTATAGTGCAGAAGAGCAGGTGAAGTTACGTGATCTGTTCGGCGAACCGGAACGCTGGAGCCAGACACTGCGTCCCCTGCTGTGGACTCACGTCTATGTGAATGTTCCCTCCTTTCAGGGTTCGACCCAGGTCGATCTTCCAGTGCCTTGCACCTTTGACTTCAATGTGGGAGCCACCAAGTATTTCCACGGTCTCGAAGCCGGCCAGGTGCCGCTTTGCCTGATGTTTAGCGGAACCGTTTTCTACGCACAGGGTAACGAGCACCTGCAAGCCGGGCCAATCCCGTGGGACCGAGAGGCGCGGTACAGCCTGCCGGTCAGCGTCTGGCGCGAAATGATGGACGCTTTTTATCCCGGAAGCGCGTGGCTCTGCCTCCAGAGGGATATTTTTGAGCGGCTGTACCAATACAAGGTGCGACATGGAATTCCGACGTGGGAGCAGGTTTTCGAGAACATGCTGCAGGCACTGCAGATGGAAGAAACGATAGGGCGATGAATCTGGAGCGCGTCGACCAAATCGCGAAAGCTGTGCTCTACGAGGGATACATGCTGTATCCCTACAGGCCTTCATCGGTGAAGAACCGCCAACGATTCAATTTCGGGGTGCTGTATCCGCGCAGCTACAGCGAGGCGCAAGGTGCATCAGAACCCTCGGCCATGCAGATCGAATGCCTTGTTTCCGGAGGCGCCGGAGCCCTGCTCGAGGCGAAGTTACGTTTTCTGCAGTTGCAGACTCGAACCAGACAACAATCTCAGGGAACGGCACCCGATGAATGGGAAGAAGTGGTGGAGCGGACCATCACTGCGGCAGCATGCTCAGTCGATGAACTGCGCCGCGCAAAGAAGGGGACGGAGTTTGCATTCCAGGATGAGGCGACATTCGTGTCCTGCGGGCCGGACGGCACAAGGGTGCGACGGCAGCTTGCGAGAGTCGACGGAATCATTGAAGTCTCTGCACAGAAGATCCGACAGGATCTATTCAAAATCAGGGTGAACATTCGTAACAACACCCCAATGGATGGCTCGGAACCGCGGGACGAAGCTCTGATGCATTCACTTGTTTCGACACATGTGATTCTCGGCGTCGAATCGGGGGAGTTCGTTTCGCTCCTGGAACCGCCTGAGGAACTGAGGGAGATTGCCGCTGAGTGCCAGAACATTGGCGCCTGGCCAGTTTTAGTCGGCGACGCAGGATATCGAGACACCATGCTCGCTTCCCCCATCATTCTTTACGACTATCCGCAAATCGCGCCGGAGAGTGCCGGGGACTTGTTTGATGGAACGGAGATCGACGAAATCCTGTCACTTCGAATCATGACCTTGACCGACGAGGAAAAACGAGAGATTCGCGCTTCGGACGACCGAGCTCGCCAGATTCTCGAACGAACTGAGAACATGCCGGCCGAGCAATTCATGAAATTGCATGGCACCGTTCGTGGAATGCGCCCACTTAAGGAGAACATCGGATGAACGAGTGGGAATGGCAACTGCTGGAAGACAAGAGTCCGGTCGAGCGCGTAACGATCGGGGGCGGAGAAGTGAAGGTGGGAGATCGTGTGCGCCTTCGCCCCGGCAAGCGAGGCGATGTGCTGGATATCGCGTTGACAGGGCAAGCAGCGCTGGTCGAGAGCATCGAACAGGATTACGAAGGCAAGATTCATGTTTGCGTGGTGCTGGAGGATGACCCAGGAAGAGACCTTGGGATGTTGCGCCAGCCCGGGCACCGGTTTTTTTTCGATGCAGAAGAGATCGAGCCTTTGCCTCCCGACCAAGCGAGGGCATCGGTCAGGGCACAGAAACCGCGGATCCTGGTGGCCGGGATCGGAAACATATTTCTTGGTGATGACGGGTTCGGTGTGGAGGTTATCAAGCGTTTGTCGGCGCAGAGACTTCCTGAGGGCGTGAAGGTCGTTGACTTTGGAATTCGTGGCTTCGATCTCGCTTACGCGCTACAGGATGGCTATGAAACGACGATTCTGGTGGACGCATATCCCCACGGGCAGCAACCGGGCACCGTGTCTCTGGTTGAACCCGATCTGAGCCATATCGAACAAAACCCGCACGCCATGGTCGACACGCACGGCATGAATCCGCTGAATGTGTTGCGCGTGGCTACCGCGATGAACGGTCCGTTGAAACGGGTTCTGCTGATCGGCTGCGAACCTGCCACGCTGGGCGGTGACGAAGGACAGATGGGCTTAAGCGAACCGGTTGTAGCCGCGGTGGAAGAAGCCATCAAACTCGTCGTCGCAACCGTGGAGAAGATTCTTCAAGACCAGAAGTGAGATTCGGGAGTTCATTTTGAAAGGAGAGCGTCGTGTCCGAACATAACAATCACTCCAACTTGGTGCCTGATAAAGACACTCTGTACATGCTCACGGGCGTGGCATTCATGGTGTTCGGCGCGGGACTGATTCTTTCCAACCCGCTCGTGCGTCGTTATCTGGGGCAGCTCGGGATCGGCAACCTGGCCCAAGCGGCGTTGCCGGATCTGGACCGGTACCTCAAGTTGCGATCGATGTAGAGAGCAGTTCCTGGGAGTGGTACCCCTGATTCAACGGCAAAGGCAGGGAGTCGTCCGATAAAGGAAGAAGCCGGGCCCGAACCCGATTCGAGGACAAACAACTTTGCATTCCGCCATCAATCCGCTAGCGGAGGGTGCCACAGTTCGTTACGTTCTCGTTGCCGAGGAAAGCGCATTCGTGGCGCAAGCATTCGCTACTGGCTTGCTCTCGGCATTCGCACACAGCCCCAAGATTGCCATCCGCAATTTCGAAGGTGAGGCCGAGTTTACGGCGTCTGGCGCACGCCTCGAAAACGCGCACCTGCACCTGAGAATTCCGGCGGACTCTCTGGAGGTAATCGACGGCGCTAGCGAATCCGATCGAGAGGAAATCAACCGCAGGACACGCGACGAAGTTCTGGAGACAGACCGCTTTTCTGAGATTGTCTACGACTCTTCCAAGGTGACCGGCAGCGGCAATGGAAATCGCTATTGGCTGGCGTTAAGCGGCGAACTCACGCTACGAGGAATCACTCGAACCATGCCAGTTTCAGCCAAAGTCATTGTCAACGGCAATTCGTTACGCGCGACGGGAGCTTTTCAGATACGGCAGAGTGATTTTGGAATTCCGCCAGTCACGGCAGCGGCGGGAACGATCCGACTCAAGGACGAAGTGAAGTGTACGTTCGATATTTTGGCGCGCATCCCGGATTAATTCCCACGACAATCAGCGCAAGCTATTCGGCAAGGATCGCGAGTGTTTCGGCGAGTACCAGCGCTCCCCGAGCGATGTCCCCGGGGGAGGCGTATTCGTCCGGGCGGTGACTATAGCCGTTGTGGCAGGGGATGAACAACATGGCCACCGGGGCGATACGCGAAATGAACAGCGAATCGTGATAGGCACGGCTCGTCATGGGAAGAAAAGGGAGTGCGTGTTTTTCGCAGGCTTGGCGCAGCGCTTCCAAAACCACTGGACCTGACTCCGCCGGCGCATCCGCATTCACAAGCTCTGTTTGAATGGCAACCTGACGATTTGCCGAGATTGTTCTGCATGCATCTTGGAACGTCTCCATTAAGCGGTCGCGGCGCTGCAGGCTGGTATCGCGAATGTCCAAGCTGAGGCGAACCTTCGCAGGGATACTGTTCACAGCTCCGGGAAAGACGTCACAGATGCCGACTGTCGCAACGGTATCGATTGCGCCGCTGGTGCGTGCGGCTTGTTCGACAGCCAAAATCAATTCCGCGGCGGCGCACAACGCATCTCTTCGGTCGGGCATGAGCACACCGCCGGCGTGTCCGCCGGAACCTTCCAGCAGAATTCGCATGCTGGCAGGAGCGGCAATTTTTTCCACGATGCCGAGGGGAATTCCCTCGCGCTCCAGAATCGGACCCTGCTCGATGTGGAGTTCCACGAAGGCCTTGTAATATCCCGAGGGGAGTTTGACGTCTTCCAGTTCTCCATCCATTCTAGCTTTTCGGCGGACTGCCTCCAGCGACGCGCCTTCGTTGTCGGTAAGTTTGCGCGCGGCTTGTGGCAACAAAGTTCCCGAAAGCAGCCGGCTGCCCAAGCAGCCAATTCCGAAGCGGGTCGGCTCCTCCGACGTGAAGATGAGCAACTCGATCGAGTGTCGCGGGCGCACTCCCTCCCGCTGCAGCGCACGAATCGCTTCCAGCCCTCCCAATACCCCGACTACGCCGTCGTATTTGCCGGCGTTTGGAATGGCATCGATGTGCGACCCAGTTCCAACCACCGGTGCAGAAGGATCTGACCCGACCCAGCGCGCAAAAATGTTTCCCACGGCGTCTTGCCGCAATTGAAGTCCTGCGTCTTCGCAGCGCGCTCGCATCCAGGCTCGCGCCTTCAGATCTGTCGGTGTGAAAACGATGCGGGTAACGGCGGGCGCTTCTGCTTCGGAAATACCGGCGAAGGCGTCAATCTCCGCACTCAGCCGTTTGTCGTCGATTTCGATACTCATCGCGCATTCGCCAGTGGATGGCGGTTCCAGTCTTTGTAGATGAGATATTTCGCGGGACCTTTGCCGATCGCCCCGAACCACTGCGGACACCATGGGGCCATCCAGATGAAGTCGCCGGCTGTAACCGGATACCACGAGTCGCCGAGCCGGTAGATGCCTCCACCTTCCAGCATGATCAGACCATGTTCCATGATGTGCATCTCGACCATGCTTAGAGCGGCTCCGGGTTGATACACCATCGTATTCACGGCGAAATCGAACTTCATCTCGTCTGGGAGCAGGCACTTGACCTGCAAGTCCGGATCGTCATCAAGGGCGTGCGACGAGACTGCATCTTCGCTGGAAACGATCGCTTCCGGCCGTGCCTGCGACTGCAAGACCGCATACGGCTTTTCGATCACGGCTACACGGGTTCCTTCTTTTCCAACGACCCGGTGCGAAACACCTTCCGGGACGTAAGCGTACCCGCGCGGCCCGAGTTCGCTTCGCTTCCCGTTCAACTCCACAGCGACTGCTCCCTCAAGAACGTAGAGAAATCGCTGCCAGGAAGCAGGGCCAAGTTCCCCACCGGAGGCGAACTCCGCCGTGTACTCGGTGAAGGCTGCGCCGTGCGCCGGCCCGACATGCACGATGGCAGAACACTGCTTCATGCCAGGAAGCGTGGTGCGCACAAAAGTGTCTGGCGTAAGGAGCAGATGATTCGGTTGATGCGAGCTTCGGGTTTGTCCCAGGTTACCGAGATTCTTATACACGTCGCGTCCTTGTCTCCACTGAAGGTGATGCAGAGAGTTGGTCGAGCAGATTCAATCCACACTCAATCGCCTTTTCGACATCTTCCACAGCGACGGATTCAGCGGGATCGTGGCTTATGCCTCCAGGCGTCCGCAGGAAAATCATGCCTGCGGGGACCTTCTCAGCGAGAACCATCGCATCATGTCCGGCGCCGCTTACCATGCGGTGCGCCTTTATACCGCTTTTGCGGATCGCCTGTTCGATGTGATCGCTTAAAACAGGATCCATGGTCACCGCGGCTTGATCGAGGTGCGCGACCGAGCTTACCGAAAGGCCCCGCATGGCGGCAATTTTTTCGGCTCGTTGAGTAAGATTCTGCACTGCCTGCTTACGAACACCATCGTCCCGGTGACGGACGTCCAGACTGAGGCGAGCCTCTCGGGCGACAACATTGGTTGCCCCCGGTTGCGTGTGCACGGAACCTACGGTCGCCACCAGTCCCGAAGTTCCTTTCGCCTCTCGCTCGACCGCGGCGATCCATTCCGCGGCACCGGCCATCGCATCGAACCGCAGATTCATCGGAGTAGTGCCCGCATGATTCGCTCGTCCAATGAAAGTAACCTCCATCCGACTTTGCCCTGCGATCGCATCCACGACCGCCAGAGGCAATTCGAGCGTATCGAGCACGGGACCTTGCTCAATGTGAAATTCGACGTAGCCGAAGGTATCGTTTGAGACGTGTGCTTCCGCTACCTCATGGGGATTGAGCCCGAACTCGACGATGGCATCGCGAACGGAGAAACCCCGAGCATCGCGCTTGTCCAATAGCTTCGCATCAAGACGGCCAGTGAGAGCTCGACTGCCGATGAATGGGACCCCGAACCGAACACCCTCTTCTTCGGAGAAGCCGACGATTTCAATTGCGTAAGGCAGTCGCCGTCCCGCCAGTCCCTTTATCAACGCAATCGCCAGCAGTACGCCGAGAATGCCGTCGTAAGCCCCGGCGTTCGGCACGGTGTCGAGGTGCGAACCGATCAGCAGTCGAGGCGCTGCTGATCCTCCAGCCTCATACAAAGCACGGAGATTTCCGGCCGCGTCGATTTCCGCTGTAACGCCCAGCAAGGCCAGCCACCCTGAGATTGCGCGATGCACATCCCGCATTGGTGGCGACAGGAAGGTTCGTCGCGTGCCGCTGGCATCCTCGGAAAAAGAGGCCAGCCTCCGGCACCGATCCATGACTTCGGCTGCGAGTTGTGAAGTGCCAGAGACGTTCTGCACGTTATTTCGAATGGCCACTAAGGCCTTGAACTTGCCCTCACCGTTGAACTCAGGCCTCGCGGATCAACTTGGCCGCGACCCAGCCCACAAGAATCAGTAAAACGAGAACGGCCCAGGCGTACCGGTTGCCATAGGTCGCCACCGGGTAATGATTACTAAGCATGAGGAACACGACTGGGACCGCCATGAACGTGTTGTGCTTCGATCGCAGCTTGGCCTGAGCACTGAGCGAGGGGTCGAAGTTTTCTCCCGCAGCTGCTGCCGCGATCATCTTGCGCTGGGCTGGAAGAATCGCCGACCATACATTCCAAGTCATGATGGTTCCAAAAATCGCGCCCATGTGGATGTACGCCGCGCGACCGCTAAACAGGTGAAGCAGCCCCCACGAGATGGCTGCGGTCATCACGAAAGCAAATGCGGCGAACGCAGCTTGAGACTTCCCCAGTGGCGAGCGTATTGCAAGGTCATAGATCAACCATCCGAGGACGAGTACTCCTAATCCAATCGCGATGCCCGTTCCCTTGGAAATGTCAGCCACATCTGGGTCGACGAGTCCGCTTCCGAGATAGTAAACAAGAACGAGCAGGACCATTCCCGCGAGCCAAGTCGTTAGTGCCTCCCATCGGAACCAGCGGACCTGCTCGGCGCTGACGCCGAGTGACGTCTTTTTTTCGACTGCGTAAAACCCGCCACTGTGAACCATCCACACTGACGGACCTCCGCCCCCGGCTGTTTGCCTCTCCAGTCGCGCGAACTGGCCATCAAGCCAGGTGAAGTAGTAGGTCTGGCCAACCCACATGATCCCGGCAAACACGTGCAACCAGCGCACACCGAGGTTTAACCATTCTCTGATGGAAAAATCCAAACTAGCTCCCCCGGTAAGTCGTAAACCCGTTTGGACTCAACAGCAGAGGAATATGAACCTGCGATTCCCCGTGACGTACGTGAAACGTCACCTCGACGACTGGATACAAGCTTTCCGTCTTCAGCCCTTCGAAGTAACTTGCGGTGTCGAAGACCAAACGATATACGCCAGCGGAGAGATCGTCGCTGGGGAGAAGCTGGGGGCAACGGCCGTCACGGTCGGTGCGCGCGGAATTCAGCGGCTGCCAGTGGCCGGGCGCCTCGCGCCTTTCCAGTTGCACCGGCACGTTGCCAGCGGGTTTGCCCCGTGTCACATCGAGGACGTGAGTTGAGATTCGATTCATGTAGCCAGCCATTTCTTCAGTCGAAGATTTGTGATTTTGTTCTGCTCCTGCGCCGCTTCCCGCAATTCTGTCGCGGCGTCATTTTGAAGACGCCGGTGCAGGATTTCGAGGATCTCCGAAGCCGATCTCCCCGTGGCGCACACGATGAACACCCGGCCGAACTTCTCTTCGTATTCCCGATTCCCATTAGTTAATGCCAACTGGAGCGCGGCCCTACCAGCAGCGACGTTTTGCTGCTCTTGCGCCGACCACGAAGCCGACTTTGTCGAAGCTGCCTCCGGCGCTTTTCGTTCGCCAATGCGCGGGTGCTTCGAGAAAGCTTCCATCCAATCGTCAGCGTTCAGGCGAAACCAGATTTCCTCTGACGCGGCGATGAGCGACGATTCATCAGCGAACGGCCTGCGCTCCACTAACTCACGAGCCCAGGCTACTGCGCCGCAGCAGGGTGAAATCTCCTCCGCGGCTTCCTTTGCCGAAAGCCGGTTCCAGCGCACCAGCATTGCGCTCACCTGGACTCGCCCGAACGAAGCCGCTGGAGAAATTCCACGACCAGATTCCGCACTACCGCTGCCCGGTAAGCGGCCGTCGAACGAATGTCGTCAATCGGCTCAATTTCATTCATCGCGACCTTTGATGCTTGCCTGAACAACTGGGGAGTGAGCTTGCTTCCTTGTATGCACTGTTCGACTTGCCGTAAACGTAACGGAATCGGAGCCACACTGCCTACAGCGATGCGGATGTCGTCGACGACATCGCCGGCGAGCCTGCCCAAAGCGGCAACACAAACCTTGGAAATCGCCTGGGCG
>Ga0307478_10002220_pt1 | contig 15572 bp, 15 predicted proteins | sample atmos_gasesECM4C_2_FD_203713 | JGI IMG/M metagenome (GOLD analysis project Ga0307478, IMG submission 203713) | Hardwood forest soil microbial communities from Morgan-Monroe State Forest, Indiana, United States - atmos_gasesECM4C_05 | ecosystem: Environmental > Terrestrial > Soil > Temperate...
TTCATCTGTAACGATCTCCTCTTGCCTGCGGGCGTCACTTCACTGTAATCGTGAGGGCGTGCTCGCCTGCAATCACCCGGTTCATCTCGACGGACCATTCTCCGGCCTTCGATTGCCACAGCACGCGCGAACCGCCCGGGTTCTGCCGCTGGTCGAGCACGCTGATTTCGGACACCGGTGCGTTCGGCATTTCCTTGTCTTCCACGAGCAATGTTGGCGTGGGCTGAAGCAGCGTGGCGTAGAGACGGTTGTTTTGGCGCTCGCGATTCATCAGCTTTATAAGCTCTTCCAGGCCCGGAAGCTGACCCGCTGTAGTATTGGCAAGCGATTGGACATTTCGATTCAGTGTGTCTGCGTCGCTGACAACCAATTGCAGCGTTCCGCGCGCCGCCTGAGACGGTATCGTAATCGGGATTTCCTGAATGAAAGGCGCACCGCGATAGGGCCGCAACAGCACCTTCACCGAAACGGTCTCTCCTGGCTTTACTTCGTTCTTTTCTATCCAGGCGTTGTCGATCGTGGCCCAGCGGCGTTCAGCCAGAGTCGTCACCTGCAACTGGATTCGGTCAATCTTCGGCAGCTCATACGGGTTCGAATAAATACGGGTGAAAGCACCCTGCACTGCTGTCGCAACGAAAAATCCCGCTGGCACAGGGGCATCACTAGGTGCAAACAGATCTTCCAGGTGTACAGGTGTGTGGCCCTTCATCTCGATCGAGCCGTCGAGTTGGAGCGTGAAGCCTTCGCCATACGCCGGATTGCTGACGATGCCATTAAACGTGGCCAGCGCGACAAGCACGGGCGTCAGTTGCGGACTTTCAATCACTTCGAAATGGAATTTCTTCTCAGCGAGCGGAGTCGTGAGAGTCACATCCATCGGAATCATGGGAGGGCCCGCGCCAAGCTTGCCCATCACGGCCGTCAAACGGTCCTGCGTCAGCGTACCGATCGTTCCTCCGGTGGTCATGATCTTCGTGGACGCCATTGCGGAGGAAAGCGTCGTCACGACGTGGCCGCGAGACAGTGGCACCGCCACGGAGCCGAATCCGAATAGTGGATGCCCGCACGCAAGGATTCGATCGCCCACGACGCTTGTCACCGTGCATCCCGGAGAGAGCGAGAGGTCGCCGCGAATCAGATCCATGCCCACCATGTCCCCAGGCTTGATGTTCGCATCGTCCGGCGAAGGTTCCGCGGTGCCGCCGGCCATGGCCGTCATTCCCCACGACGACAGTTCCTTGCTAAATTGTGCAAGAGTCTCCGGGTAAAGGCCCGTCGAGATAAGGGGAGTTTCAATCGGTACGAGGAACTGGCCTGAGCCCGCGCTCACACGTTGCATGAAACCTGCCGGGATGGGAACGAGCACCTCTGCGCCTTTGCCGCCTTCTTCCTTTCCCGATGACGCCTGCGGCGGGTTGGCAGCCGGAATCGTGGACTTTTCGACGTCGAGCATGTTGGCGATGGGCGTGACGCCTGCGATTGGCTCCTTCGTGAAGACGCCAAGTTTCAGGGACAACGCCCCTGCGAGTTTGCCGTCGAAATACACCGGACTACCGCTCATGCCCGCAACCACGCCCGTATGCTCCACTTTCTCGCCAAGGAGTTGTACCAAAATGATGTCTTGCTTCGGGCCGAGCGCATTGTGCAGAACGCCCAGGACTTCAAGATCAACTTTCTCCACCAGGTCGCCTGTAAATATCGTGTAAGCGACGCCCTTCATACCAGCCTTCACCTGCTCGAGCGGAAACGTTGCAGGGTCATCGCTCGCACGAAGTGGGAGAACGAAGAGAAGGGCCAGCGCTACTAGAACAAATGCTTGCAATTTCCGCAACATCGATGACATGGAACAAGCATACCCGCCACGCCTATTACACGCAACCTGGCTGCCGCGATAAGTTCTGCGCTGTGCGTTCATATACACACCATGTTCATTAGACGCCGCATGCTCCCAATTGGATGGAGCGGGCGTTCAGGAAGTGGGACGGTGGACGTAAGGGAGTGGCCGAACCCGCATGCTAGAATCGCGCGATGGCGAAGAAGACCATCTCGCCCGGGGGCAGCGTTAGCGGAGTCGTCGAACTGCCCGGCGACAAATCCATTTCCCATCGCTACGCCATCCTTGCAGCGCTCGCGCAAGGCCGCAGCGAGATTTCGAACTACTCTCCGGCAGCGGATTGCCGGAGCACTCTCGGCTGTTTGCGAAAACTGGGAGTTGAAATCGAGGCGCGCAAAGAGCACGTCCGCATCCAAGGTGCGGGCCTCGATGGACTGAAAGCTCCTTCTCGCGTGCTCGACGCAGAAAACTCCGGCACAACGATGCGAATGCTCGCAGGCGTGCTGGCCGGGCAGCCCTTTGTCTCCACCATCACTGGTGACGCCTCGCTCCTTCGCCGCCCGATGCGCCGCGTGGTGGAGCCGTTGCGCCAGATGGGCGCGAAGATTCAGGGACGCGATGGCGATGTCGCGCCGCTCGAGATTACGGGAGGTCCGCTGCAAGCGATCGATTACTCGCTTCCCGTTCCGAGCGCACAGGTAAAGTCGGCCATTCTGCTTGCCGGACTTTTCGCCGATGGCGTTACAACTGTTCGCGAGTCCGTTCGTACCCGCGACCACACGGAGCTCGCCCTTCGCGAATTCGGCGCCACGATTGAAGTCACCAAAGGCGCTGCTCGAATCCATCCGCGGCCTTTCCTTCAAGGGAAACGACTGACCGTGCCGGGCGATCTCTCTGCGGCAGTATTCCTGATGGGCGCTGCCTTGGTTCTCTCGAGCTCTTCGCTCACGCTGCACAATGTGGGGCTGAATCCCACTCGTGCGCGAGTGCTCGATTTTCTGATTTCGATCGGGGCGCCCATCCACGTGGCATCGCTGCAGATGCGAGAGGCTGAATTGGTGGGCAATATCTCCGTGAAGCACGCGCCGCTTGCCGGAGGAAATGTTTCTGGAGCGCATGTGGCGGAAATGATCGACGAATTGCCGATGCTCGCGGCTCTTGGCCCCTTCACGGAGAAGGGAATCGAGATTCGCCACGCGCGGGAATTGCGCGTGAAGGAAAGCGACCGCATCGCCGCGCTTGCGGAAGGCCTTCGGCGAATGGGCGCGAGCGTGGAAGAATTTCCAGACGGCCTGCGCGTCGAAGGAAAATCCTCCGGAAAATTGCGCGGGGCGAAAATTGAAGCGCATGGCGACCACCGCATTGCGATGGCGCTCGCCGTGGCAGCGCTCGGAGCCGAGGGCAACACCGTAATTCGCGATGCTGATTGCGTTGAGGTTTCATTTCCAGACTTTTTTGCGGTGCTTGATAGGCTGCGAGGTGCTGAGCAATAGAGAGCAGAGCTGACTTCGTCAGGAAGACTTCTTCAAGCTGATCGTGCCGTAGGTTGTCGCGACAGTGATTTTCGGCCCGTGGGTTCCGATCTTCCCGTTGAGCCGGCCGGTGGAACTGTCATTAACCGGTTCGAGTCCTGAGTCATCGAATTCGCTCTTCACCTCGCCCGACTTGGAAACAGCCGAAACCTCGAAATTCGATCCCGCCGGAAGGGCCAGGTCCACGTCTCCCGATTCATTCATGACGGATATGGGTTCGCGCGGAGGCTGCGCAAGGACAATCCGAATATCGCCGTGCGTATCCTGGATATCGAGCCGCCCTGCTACGTTTTCAATCTCAACGTCGTTATTGTGCATCACCAGCTTGGCATTGCCGGAAACATCCGATACCTTCAGGTCGCCGGAATCAAGTTCGAGGCGCCCCGTGAGGTTAACAAGCGTCAGGTCCGATCTCTGCGAAGTGTAGCGCGTTGTCTTCGAGACGTTTCGTATGTGGATCGAGTCGAAGAAGTCGCCCACGAGGGTTGCGTTGCCCTTCACGTCGCCTACTTCAATTTCATTGCCTTTGCCCGAGAGGACCACGTTTCCGGCCACGTTCGAAATTCGGGCATTGCCCTTTTGCAGCTTCGCGGTAACGTCCGAGCCGGCATCGTGAATTTCAATATCGCCGTTGCCTGTATCAGCATTGATGGTGCCCGCCACACCGGAAATGGTGATATCGCCGTGCTCGGACCTCGCCCACACGGCGGTTTGCTTTGGCAACTCGACGTCGAGGTCCACGCTCACATGGCTATCCGAATCGCCCTGATTCACTGGATGGACCGTGTACTCGTTCCGAGATTCATCTATCGCGACGCTCACATTTTTCATGTGTTGGCGGGCCTCTGCTTCGTTCGCGCCGGAGGTGGTTTCGCTGACTTCCACGCGAAGATCGCTTCCTCCGCCCGAGTGGATGGTGATGTTTCCGCGGCCGGTTCGGATTATTACGTGCGCGCCGGGGGCAAGCGTCTTCGCAGGGAGTTCCTGACTATCCGAATATTTCTGCCCAAAGAACCCTGCGCCATCATCTGCGTCTGAGTTCCACGATGAGACTCGGTCGAGGATCGACTCCCTCAGCGACATCCCGATCAGCACCGCGACCACCAGAATCATCAGCGCCGCTTCCGGGCCGCTTAGAATCGACGGACGACCTTCGCCAGTTCGCTGCGCTGTGAAATGATCAATCAGTTTGGCGAGGCCCCACAGGATCAGCAGCACCGGCCAATAGCGCGAGAGAAGATGGCCGATTCCGAGCTGTGGATCGAAACGCTGCAGGAGGAACAGGATTCCAAGCAGAATCAGAAGGAGGCCGGTAAAAATCGAGCTTCGCTGTCGCGCGCCATTGGTCATGCGGTTACTCGCGAATGTTTCTCACGAGGCGATATGCCCGGCCTTCGACGCAACCGATTGGGCCAGCAGAACGATGCCGGCGACGATCAGCAGAATCGGCCACAGGTCGCCGATGCTGTAGCGCGTGTACTCACGAAGCAGAAAAAGCACGCCGATCGTAATGATCATCACCGGGCCCATCAGCCCTCGCACGCGGCACCAAGCACAGCCGCATCGTGTTTTCATTGCATCCGTCATGCCAGCGTCTCCTAAGAAGTGCTCTTCATCCGCGACCACACCAGGTACGCGCCTAACGCGACCAATCCCAAAGGCCAAATTCTAGAGAACCATTCCACATCGAATAAGTCGAAATTCTTGAGAAGAAATAAAACACCAATAACGATCAGCACAATCGCGCCAACCGGGCGTCCGCTCGCGCTTTCCGGAAGCACGCTTGGGTCCGGTTCTCCTAGGCGCCGCGCTTTCGCCACGCGATAGGCATCCACCGGCATGTAACAGCAAAACGCCACGAACGCGGCGATTGCGAACGCCTTCGTCGAACCGCTCACGTCAGATGCCATCATTGCGATCAACCCCGCGAACACTAGCACGTGAATCAGCGCCTTGGCGTACTCGCCGTTGTACACCGCGCCAAGACCGGGAATGAATCCGAGCGTCGCTGCCAGGCCTGGATTCGACGACGAAGGGCCGGCTGGGGGCAGCGCCGGTGGCGTCGCCACCTTCGCGGCGAGGCATTGTTCGCAGTAGAGCGCGCCGTTCACTTCCCGTGTGCACCCCGGGCACATCGCCTTGCCACAGTCGCGGCAATAACCTGTAGCGTCAACGTCTGCGTGCACGGCGCATTTCATCGGGCGCTCCTGGTCAGCGAAGTGAACGGATCCGTCGAAATGAACGCGAGCATTACGCTGTTATGAACTTGCGAGCGAGGCCGCGGTTCCGTTTGAGATTTCTGGTCCGGATTCGACGAAGGAGAATCCGACTTTGGCTCAGGCTCGGATGCAGGTACCACTTGCGGCTCAGGCGGGCGTTGCAGTGCGGACTGGATCTCGTACACCACGCGCAGATCGTTCACGAATTTCGCACTTCGCGCATACGCGAGATGCACCTGGCGGTTGGCTGAGTGGACCAGGCCGGCGGGGCTCAGGTCCGTCCTCTTGAGTTTGCCTGGCGTCACGCCCACAAAGTGGAACACGATGACGAGCGACGCGGCTACCGTCACGGCTCCCATTGCGAATCGTGGCTGCCACAGCACGGGAACCCACTCGAACATCCGCTTCCAGCCTTGCTTCTGTGACCGCGCGCCGGTAGTCCCCGCGAGAATCTTCAACACAAGTTGAGCCGGCTCGCGCACGGGCTCGAGCCGCTGCATCTCCCGGACCATGCCGCCTACTTGCTTCATCAGCCGGGCGCAATTAGTGCAGCCCGCTGCGTGCGCGGAAAATGCCGCTGACTCTTCGGGCGTCATTTGCCCGTCGAGATAATCGCTCAGCCGCTCTTCCGTAAATGTGCAGTTCCAGTCCATGATCTTTTCTTTTACCTCTTACTTGCGTTCTCTACGCCTTATCCGGCGTGACTCCCATTTCGCTTAGAATCCGCGCCAGCTCAATTCGCCCTCTGTTAATTCTCGATTTTACCGTTCCCGGCGGCACTTCCAGCACCGTTTGGATCTCGTTGTATTCCAACTGCTGCAAATCGCGCAAGATCACCGCCTCGCGCAATTCCGGCGAAAGCCGCGCCAATCCGCGCTGCAGTTGCTCGCTTAGTTCGGCCGCTTGCACCAGCCGGTCTGGCGTGCGCGTTGCCGAATGTTTCTCCTCGAGTTTCGGCATCGCGTCTTCGATTGAATCCGTCATGCGATCCCGCCGCGTGCGCCGGTAATTGTCCACCAGCAGATTGCGCGTCACGCTGGTAAGCCACGTCGGAAAACCTCCGAATGCGGCCCGGTAGCTCTGCAGCGTGCGATAGATGCGCAGGAAAACTTCCTGGGTCAGATCCTCGGCTTCCGCGGAGTTGCCGGTGAACCGGTAGCACAGGCCGTACACGCGCCTCGTATGCCGCCGCACGAGTTCCTCCCAAGCAGGCCCTTCGCCCCGGAGACATTGCTGCACCAATTGGGCGTCGGGCTCCAATCTTTCTTTGCCTCGCTGCGTTCATCACTTCTCGGCCTCATATGATAGAACGCAAATTCGAGTCGAAAAGTTCCCTTCGTCTGTGGCCCGTCGAGCCTGCGCCTACAGCTCTCGCGCATCTTATCCGCCTTTCCCGCGCCAACACAAGCATGCCTTCCGCCTCACTCGCCGCGGGAATGAATCATTCTAAGCGTGCCCCGCCTCCTCCTGAGCTAAGCGGCATCGAAAGGCGACGAGAGGGCGAGCTGCATCATTCGCTTCGGCCTCCCGTTCTTTCGTTGTTGGGTTCTGAATTGAGCGCGATGGTGCAATCAGTGCCCATACAGTGCTAGTTCGGTTCGGGTTTCCATCCGAGCCATTTCCTTCTCGCGCTGAGACGTGTGCAGTTGCCGTCCTTGGTGTTGGCCGGTCCACACTTGCGAGAGAAAGTGCATGCTTCCGTACTCATTGAAGACCAGCCTCGGTTTGGATTCGCCGCTCTTCGCATCCACTGGCATCGTGATCACGATCGCGGATGGCTCGCCACTCTTTCGCTGAATCAGTTGTACATCGTTGCCGTGGGATGTCAGTGTCCGAACGTCGTATTGCCCGGCAGGGAGCATCTGGCCTCCGACCGAGAACGCAAAAGGAATGTCCACCGATATTGGACGTCCCTGGGCGTAGGACGCGCTTGCGAAAACGACGGAGAGCAGTAACCCCGCCGCCAGCCTAAGAACTTGTTTTTTCATGGATTCCTCCTTTTTCTCTTCATTTGGTCCGGCGATGCCGTTCCTGAAATCGCCTCGCCTGACGAGCACACTCTCCCGCCTCTTCGTGAGAACAACAATGCTTCGCTTCTTATCTGTGAATGGCTTCTCGCTGACCCGCTTACGCCCTGATATCGGGAGGTTTACCGGCCTTCGCGGTATCAAACTTCGGGCGGGCTGTGGTCATTGGGCCAGCATCGGGATTGCCCCCAATCTGTATGTCTGCAGGACGCGGAGTGTCTGCAGCCGCCCCGCCGCTCCCGCTACAATCTCCGCGAAAACCCTGCCTTGACACTCTCGGAACTGAACTGCTACGGTGCGCAATCCATGCTCCGACGGTTGCCACGCTATCTTCTGCTCCTGCTCGCCGTTCTGGCGCTCGGATTTTTCTTCTACAAGTTTCGCAACTCGATCTCGCTCGAAGGCTTTCATTGGGGGATGGTCGGGCAATCGCTTCGCGAAGCACGAATTTCGCTTTTGCTCCTCGCGGTCGCAGCCATTTACGTGTGCTACGCAATCCGCGCGCTTCGCTGGATGCGTTTTTCGCGCATGCTCGGCGCGACGCACTTTGGCAACGTGTACGGCGCAACGCTCATGGGATTTACGTGCACGTTTCTGATGGGTCGGCCAGGCGAGCCGATTCGTCCTGTGTTGATCGCCAAGAAGGATTCGCTCTCCATGCCGGGAATGTTCGGCGTGTACGTCCTTGAGCGAGTGTCGGATTTTGCCGCGACCGTTGTCCTTGCCACTATCGCCCTGCTTCTATTTCAACGGCGCGGGCATGGTGGCAGCGCCGACGACTTGGTGATGAAGACCACGCGGTCGGCGGGAGCGGTGCTTCTCATTGGCGTTATCCTTCTCGTCAGCTTCCTCATTTACTTCCGGTACCACGGCGCCCAATGGCTCGCGCGCCAGCTAAGCCATCCCTCATGGCGAAAAGGTTGGCGCGAGAAAATAGCGCTTCTGCTCGATGGTTTCAGCGACGGCTTGCAGGGTATCCGCACGTGGGGCGATCTCGGCGTGCTCGTGTGCTACACGGCCGCGCACTGGTTCCTGGTCGCGCTGGTCTATTTATGGATCACCCATGCCCTCGGCGGGGAGTTGGCGCAACTCGATTTTTCGAGCGCCGTTCTGGTCTTTGCGTTCACCATGGTTGGTTCAGTGGCGCAATTACCCGTAGCGGGCGGCGGAGCGCAGGTGGCTACGTTTCTTGTATTGAATCGGATCTTTGGAGTAGAACAGGAATCGGCCGTGACCGCCGCGGTCATGATTTGGCTAATTACGTTTGCGTCCCCTTGTTTGGTCGGATTGCCCATGCTGCTTCGCGAAGGATGGTCGATGGGCGAGCTGCGGAAAATGGCTGAGGCAGGAAAGGAAGAAGCGAAATCAGCCGAAGAGGCGGAGCTGTCGGAGTTGGCAAAGTCGACGCCGTCGGAGCGATTGGATAATCCGGGAGAGATGCATTAGTGAAGTGCCCATTCTGCTCGCATCTTGACGACAAAGTGGTGGACTCGCGCGAGGCGCGCACGGGCGATCTAATTCGCCGCCGCCGCGAATGCCTGAAGTGCAGCCGCCGATTCACGACCTATGAGCGTATTGATGAAATTCCGTACATGGTCATCAAGAAGGACGGCCGCCGCGAAAAATTCGACCGCCAGAAAATTCTACAAGGATTGCTGAAAGCCTGCGAGAAACGTCCCGTGCCGGTCCTCAAGCTCGAAGCGATCGTCGACGAAGCCGAAGCATTCGTTAGCGAAGCGCCCGAACGCGAGCGCACCACGTCTGAAATCGGCGAACAGCTGATGAACCGGCTCAAGAAACTCGACAAGGTCGCATACGTCCGCTTCGCGTCCGTGTACCTCGACTTCAAAGACGTAAAGGAATTCATGGACGAACTAAAAGGCCTGCTGAAAGATCGCGCGAAAAAGTAGCAACGGCTACCCCTCCCAGACGCCCGCCGCGAAGGTCTTGATCGTTCCGAAGCCGAGATGCTCGTACAGCTCGACAGCCGGCTTGTTGATTCCGGTTACCGTCAGCGAGAGATATTCGTAATTCCGGCGGCGCAACGCCTGAATCGAGCTTTCCATCAGTGACCGGCCGATGCCATGGCCCTGATAGCCCGGGAGGACGCAAATCTGCGTTGTGTGGCCCACCCCCTGGGCAACTGTCGAGGTCAACACCATTCCGACGGGCCGGTCGCCGGTCGCCGGCCGCACGAGGAATGAAGCCTCAGGCATGAACTGGCCGCACCCGGGGAGGAGGACGATATTGCGCAGGAATTTCATGCCGCCCGCCTCGCTGCGGTACTGATCGTTGATCTCGCCGTCCACGTGATCCGCATAGGCAAGCTGGATCAGCCGCGCTGCGGGGTCAAAGGCTTTGTCGGTCCAGGGCTCGAGCCGCAAGCCGCTCGATAACGGCTTACCGCTAAGCTTTGCGCCCGCCAGCGGCAGCAGCATGAACTGGCGTGGATGAAGGTGAAAATGCTTGGAGAGAAAGCCGGATTCGAGCTCGATGCCGAACGGCATCAATTGCGCTTCCACGCGCTGCAATCGCGGCGTGGCGCGCAACGTCAAGAGGATTTCGTCCAGTAGCTGCTGCGTGATTGGCGCCTGGGGAACGTGCGAAGATACGAAGAGGCCGCCGATTAGCCCTTTGTGATCCTCAAGAACGTAAAAGCCGTAGCCGGCCGGCTGCCCGCCTTTCATGGCCACGTAGCCGCCCAGCGAGCGCGAGTCTATAAACTTGCGGATAAGATCGACCGACGGGCGGTAGTCCCAGTAGAGTTCGTCGCGCCAGTGCTGCACTTCTTCCTGGAAGAGAACTTCCAGGGAACGCGAGTGAACCTGGCGGAGATCGACGAGTTGCGTGGAGGTTGGAATCGGCATCGAAGAGGGGCAAACGCCCTCAAGCATATTATAGCTGTGAGCGGCTGGAGAACCCAACCCTCCACGGTTCACGACAGCTGTCTCGCTGGGAAAGAAGGTTGCTGGAGAATTGTGCTAACATGCGGCGCGCCGAGGTGCGACTGCTGAACGCCCGCTCTTAGATGGCCGTCCTTTCCGAGCTGCGCTACCCCACAACGCGTCTCGCCAAGATTCTCTCCGTCGTCCTGGCGCTGTTTCTTTTCGTCTTCGTTTCCATTTCGACGATCTCGGGGATTTTGCTTTACCAGATCGTGCACCCGTCCCGGAACCCATCCACTTTCGATTTGGCCGTGATGATGGGGCATCCCACGACGTTCACTTTTCCTCTTGCAGATGGCACTTCTCGCGAAGGCTGGTTCTTTCCAGGTTTGCGCGGAGCGCCAATCGTGATTCTCACTCACGGCTATCTTTCGCAGCGCTCCGATGTCCTTACGCTTGTGTCGTCGCTTCAGGAGCATCAGTTCAACGTTTTCCTGTTCGATTTCATTGGTCATGGGTCGAGCGTGGGCGTCACGACGCTTGGTTATCGCGAAACGAGCGAGCTTCGCTCGGCCGTTCAAGCGCTTTCGACACGCGACGACGTGGACACGAAGCATTTTGGCCTTTGGGGCGCTGACATGGGCGCGTACGCCTCGCTTGAAGTGGCCTCGTCTGATACGCGGATCGCCGCGCTCGCCCTGGAATCGCCGTACAGCGATCCACGCGTCATGGTTCAGATCGAAGCACGACAGTCGGGGCTCGCTGTGCTGCCCTATGTTGGCCGTTTCTGCGATCTCGGATTCCGCATGCTGAACTACAGGTATCGTCATGAGCCACCAGTGACGGCAGCCCTGATCCGGTTGAAGGGAGTCCCTAAACTCTTTTTCCAGGCGGACGACAGGCCGGACCTAACCAACGAAACGATTCGTCTCTTTGATCACTCGCCGGATCCCAAGGAGCTCGTGCGCGAACACGCGAGCTACCGGGAAATGGGCGATGATGACCGCAAGAACTACGAGAGCCAAATCGTGAATTTCTTCCTGCAATACATTCCGCCCCGCTAGTTCCAACGCATCGAAAAAGTCGAGATAACTCTGGCCCGCCAGGAAAGTGTTTCGCGAAGAACGCTGCTAGTGCGGGGCCGGCGCGACAGGCACGTAGAGCACTCCCACATATTCTTCTTCGAGCGTGCCGTGAAAGCGGCCGAGGCGTTTCAGTTGTTCGAATCCCGCCGGCGTCGTAAGAACCAGGGCCCCTTCGGGATCGGACGGCGACCATTCAGGAATCTGGCGGTTGAGGTAGAACGCCAGGCCATAGCTCCATGACCGCTGCAACTCGAACGTAAACAGACGGTCGAGGTGACGGTCGTTGCGAAGGATTTCTCCGTGAGGTCTCGCCGAAATGTAAGGGTCGAGTGCAGGCAGCAGGCGAAGGCCGGCAATTTCGACGAAGAAAAGAACGAGAATGAGCGAACACCCGAGCGCAGCGCGGATGCGAATGAACGCGAGAGCCGTTATCATGCAACCCGCGGCGATCGCGATGATCGCGCAATAGAAGAACGCATTTTGGAGATCGTCCATGGCGCCACCAGGTAGGCGCACGGTCCAGCGGGCCGTTGCTCCCACCACGATCCAAGTGGCGCCCACAGCGGCCAAACCCCATCGTCCAGACGCCGGAGCAGCGCGCATCCACCGCGAGAGTGAAATCCCCAGAAGCAGTGCGGCTGCGGGAACGGCGGGCAGGATGTAGCCGGGCAGCTTTGATTGCGAAACGCTGAAAAAGAGCAGAGGAAAGAAAGTCCAACAGGCAAAGAATAATCCTGGCGAGTTAGTCCAGGATTTTTCGCGCCGGAGCCGCAGCGCTTCCATGGCGGCGGGGAAGAGAAGCGCGGTCCATGGAAACAGCGCCAGGAGCAAGATGGGTGCGAAAAACCAGAATGGCTGCCGGTGCTGGAAAACGGGCGTGAGATAGCGCTGGAAGTTGTGCTCGACGAGGAAGACGCGAATGAATTCGGGATTCCGCAGCGCGCAGAGCACGTACCACGGCAGAGCCACGATGCAGAACGATGCGATCCCAATCGGGTGCGCGAGCCGAACGGCGGCATTCCACTGCTGCGTCGCAATCGCCCAGATTCCGATCGCGCCGCCTGCCAGAATGATTCCGGCAGGTCCTTTCGCGAGGACGGCCAGGCCTAGGAATATGCCGAATAGGGCAACAATTGCCGATCCGCTCCGGGCATCTCCGTGCGAAGAGCGATCCATGTTCAAAGCGCCGGAAGGGAGCAGCACGCTCGCCGCGCTTGCCATCGCGAGGGTGAGTGCTGCTGTAAAGAGCATGTCGGGGCCGGCTGCGCGCGCAAAGCCGATAGCGCCCACGCTCGTAGAAAAGAGAAGGGGCGCGATCAACACGGGACTTGCCGCCGGATTGCCGTCATGACCGTAGGGCTTCCACCCAAGCCAGCCGATTGCAATCGCGGCGGCGAGAGCGGCAAACGCGGAAGGCAGCCGAGCGGCCCATTCATCACGGAGATGCAGACGGAATCCCATGGCGCCAGCCCAGTAGTAAAGAATTGGCTTTTCGAACCAGGGTTGACCGTACAGACGCGGCGTGACCCAATCGCCGGTGGCCGCCATCCCGCGAGCGATCGAGGCATAGCGCGGCTCGTCCGGTCCAACAAGGCCGATTGCGCCGAGATGCCCGAAAAGGCAAATCAGGATGATGAGGGCAGTGGCGAGCAAATACCCGCGGCCGTGGTTTCGCATCTGTTGTGAGGAGTCACTCAAACCGCGACGAGTCTATCATTGCAATCCGGATTCCGGCTGCCGAGGCATTCGCCCAGTTCGGACACTGGCGCGCAACGCTTGGCCTCGGCATAATGCTCGCCGATGCGTGAATGGATTGAATACGCTGCAGCGTGGGTGGGGGTGAAGTCGCTGGGAGTGCTGCCAAGACGGGCGGCGCGATTCGTGGGCGCGAGGTTTGCCGCCGTTGCGTATGCGATTCGCACACCTCTGCGCCGTACGGCGATGTTCAACCTGCATCTGGTGTTTCCAGACTGGAGCGAGCAAAAGCGGAAGCAAGTAATCCGCGGGATGGTCCAGCAGATTGGATGGATGGCGGGCGAGTTCACCCAGTTTCCAAAATACACGCGCGAGAGAATCGAGAGAATCGTGGTTCTCGACGGCTTCGAGCATTTCGATGCGGCACGGCGTCGAGGAAAGGGCGTCCTTTTTCTGACCGGCCACATGAGCGCATGGGAGCTCGCGCCGTTTGCCCATGCGCTTTATGGCTATCCGCTACACTTTCTTGTGCGGCCGATTGCAAACCGCCGCGTGGATGCGCTCATCAATCATTACCGCTGCCTTTCGGGGAACCGGCCGATTGATAAGAATCGTTCGGCCCGCGCGATTTTGAGAGTGTTAAACGACGGGGGAACGGTGGGCATTTTGTCCGATCACAATACTTCGCTGGAAGAAGGTGTGTTCGTGGATTTTTTCGGGACTCCGGCTTCGACAACCTCGGGCCTCGCACGTCTGGCGCTGCGCACCGATGCGGCGGTGGTCCCTGGATTCCTCTCGTGGGATGTCGACCTCCGCAAATACCGCCTTCGCTTCGAGCATCCCGTGGAACTCGCCCGCTCGGGCGACGAAGAAGCCGACGTACGCGAGACTACCGCGCGCTTTACGAAGGTGATCGAAGAATATGTCCGGGCGCACCCGGACCAGTGGCTGTGGGTCCACAAGCGGTGGAAGACGCGCCCGCCGGGAGAAAAACCGATTTATCCTCTTCAGCCTTAGTGGGCTTTTTTTCGCATATTGATTTCGTCAGAGGCTATGAAAATCATCGTGCGACGCAAGAGCGCTCCATTCTCCGCCCGCTTATTCGTTGTCGGCGGGCAATCTCGAAAGGTGGGCAAGACCGCCCTTGTGGTGGACTTGATCCGGGCCTTTCCGAAGGCCCGCTGGACCGCGGTGAAGATTACGCCCTACATCGAAGCTGGTTGCCCAGTCATGGGGCCGGATTGCAACTGTGCCGCAAGAGCACACACATACGTGATTCGCGAGGAATCCTGGCGCTCGCGCAATAGCGATAGGCTCAATATGGTTGACACGAAGCGCTATCTCGCTGCGGGCGCTGAGCGAGCATTCTGGGCACGGACGAAGGAGGGCCTGCTCGAAGATGCACTCGATCCCCTCGGCGCAATGCTTCAGGGCGCAGAAAACGTCATCATCGAAAGCGGCGCTATTGTGAGATTCTGGAAGCCTGACTTGTTCCTGATGGTGCTTGACTCTTCTGCAGCCGATTTCAAGCCATCCGCACGAGCCGCGCTACGCCTTGTTGACACGTTCGTTTTCCGTTCGCCGAAGGACGGCAGCAAGGCGGCGACGCGCCTACCGCTCTTGGCCAAAAGTAAACCGGCATTCCTGCAGCGCTTGGGAAGCCCACTACCGCGGGATCTGGTAAGGCTTGTCAAGCAGCGTTTCCGACACACCCCACATCCCAATTAAGGCAACCGCCTCTCTTTTTAGTTGACCGCAGGCGGAAAGCCAAAGACAATATTAGTGTTAGCGTAATGCCGGACTCGATTTTGGACTTGAAGTGATATCCGCTTTCTCGTAGGTAACGCAAGCCCGGCTCAGAAAGTGATTGGCAGGGCCGGACTTGGACGCCTTGGGCGTGAGGCTAGGGAAAGCGCTGAGTCTATCCGCGCGTGCCGACGGGGAAAACGGCAAGCGTTCCACGTCTTAACGTTACTCACACGAGAGCAGGCGGGGTTAGATATAGGCCGCTTAGGTGGAACTTCAGTGTTCCGAAGTGGCCTGCTTGCGATGGATATTACTTCCTATGACTGAGGTGCTGATGAACCGTGAGGCAGGATTGCGTTGGGAAGGTATTGCGCAGGGCGCCGCAATCGCGACCAGCCGGAATCTGGAATCGCTGGCCGAGGAGGCTGCTACTCGAAGCGTGAAGTGGTTTTTGTCCACCCAGGCGCAAGAGGGTTATTGGTGGGGTGAGCTGGAAGCAGACACCACACTCGAGTCCGATTACATCCTCTATCTTCACATTTTGGGTCG
>Ga0307478_10002221_pt1 | contig 15563 bp, 10 predicted proteins | sample atmos_gasesECM4C_2_FD_203713 | JGI IMG/M metagenome (GOLD analysis project Ga0307478, IMG submission 203713) | Hardwood forest soil microbial communities from Morgan-Monroe State Forest, Indiana, United States - atmos_gasesECM4C_05 | ecosystem: Environmental > Terrestrial > Soil > Temperate...
GACACGGACCTGGAAGCCGGTGTTTACGAGATTTTGCCCGGCGGAGAGTCCGTTTTCTTGACGGGAGCGGCGATGCGCGCACGGTATCGCGAATCGCTGCGGCAAGAAAAACTCGTGACGCCGGGGAAAACCGAAAAATACGTCTTCGACAATTTCACATTCTTTTCGAGGCGCATCGCGAAGGGGAGCCGTCTACGGCTGTTCGTGCGTTGCCCGAATTCGACTAATATAGAAAAAAATTACAACAGCGGTGGAGTCGTCGTGCTCGAGACCGCAAAGGATGCGAAGACAGCGCACCTCACGTTAGTGCACGATGCGGAACACCAGAGCACCTTGGAATTGCCGGTGGTGAAATGAAACGTTGAGAACGGAGAGAAGAACTAACACCGAGGGCGCAGAGTTCGCAGGGAGCACAGGGAAGTTGGAGAAGAAACTAAGGGTGGAGAAAACAGCAGAAAAGCGAAAGGAAAAGCACCGTTCGGGATTCGTGGCGATTGTGGGGCGTCCGAACGCGGGGAAGTCGACGCTGTTGAACCGACTGGTTGGGCAGAAGGTGGCGATTGTCACTTCGAAGCCGCAGACCACGCGAAATCGAATCCAGGGGATCGTAACGCGGCCCGAGGGGCAAATCGTGTTTATCGATACTCCGGGACTGCACTCGCCGGACTCTGCCCTGGGCCGGCAAATGATGCATGAAGTGGCCGCGGCCCTCGAAGGCATAGACGTTCTGCTGCTCATGGTCGATGCAAGCCGCACGCCGCCTCATGCGGACGACTTTCTCCTCGAACGCGCCAAGCGTTTCAGCGGAAAGACAATCCTGGCGTTGAACAAAGTGGACGGTCTTCCGAAGCAGAAACTACTTCCGCTCATAGAGGCATACCACAAAGCGTTCGAATTCGCAGCCATCGTGCCGATTTCCGCTCTAAAGGGCAGCGGCTGCCAAGACCTGCTCAAGGAAATTTTGCGCCTGCTCCCAGAAGGGGAGCCTTACTTTCCCGAAGATCAGGTAACCGACCAGCCGGAGCGCTTTCTGGCAGCAGAAATTGTGAGAGAAAAAGCGATCCAGTCCATGTATCACGAAGTGCCGTACGCGTTGGCGGTGAAAGTTGACAAATATGAGGAGTCTCCGACTTTGCTTCGGATTGAAGCAACAATGAACGTCGAGCGAGACTCTCAGAAAAAAATTCTCATCGGGCATAAGGGCGAAATGCTCAAGAAAATCGGCACGCAAGCGCGCAAGGAACTCGAGGAGCTGCTAGATACGAAGATTTATCTGGGACTGTTCGTGAAAGTCGTTCCGGACTGGCGCGAGAATCCGCAACGCGTGCGCGAACTAGATTGGCACGCACAACTCGAAGCTCTCGGCCAGAAGGAAGAAAGCGAAGGTTAGCATTCTTTGCCGCCGCTGAATCCGCAAAAGCACGGTCCACAAGCTGAGTCCCTTAGTATGGCGTGCCGCTGTGTCCGTACCCGCCAAAAGACCAGCGCACACCCACCGTTGTGTAGAGGCCGTACGGACCATTCGTCCGGAGGTCTGCGGGACCGAGATAGTTCGCATACCGCCCCAGATAATCGACCTGGTGCTGCGTCACGCGCAGGCTGAGACTCTTCGGCAGCTCAAAAGCGATGCCCACAGAGCGGTCGAACGCAATCGGCTCCATCGAAGTGAGGTAGCTGAGCTGCGGGATATTTTTTCCAAAAGAAAACTTTGGCTCAAAGAAAAAGAGGACGTGCTTTGCGAAAGTACGATTGAGCGGCTGGAGCTCGATGTAGCCGCTGAACAAATAGCGGGCATAGGCCGTACACCCGGAGGCCATTCCGCCAGAAGCGACAGGCTGGGGAAACGCGCATCGCCCCAAGTCGGGCTCATTATGCGAGGGCGCCACCTCAAAGTTCGTGAAGCCCCGCACCCAGTTGTGCGGAAACAAGGGCGCGGACGCCTGCCGTTCGTACCAAGCGGGAGTAGCTTGCATCTTTGGCGCTTCTAAAGGTGCGACTGCAGCAGGGGTACTTACTATTTCGCTCTGCGCGCGCAGACACGGCGCAGCGATGCCTGACAGCATGGCCAAAACTAACGAGAGTTTTCGCACCACAGTTCTCCTTCAGACTTGCTTGCCTAGGCTTGCGAGTCGAAGCGCTCTTCGAATAGGAGAGGTCCCGCGTGAAAGTCCTGCGGGGAGCTGTTAGCGGCGGATGAACGTGTGAAGGTTCGGCCTGAGCCCGTCGTTAGCCTCGAGTTGAGGCGATTGTATAATACAAGACAGTGGTTCGCTAAGTTTTATTTGCGAGTGTTCTGAAAGAAAACGCGAAGCATGCCTTACGCGGCATGCCTTACGCGCAATGCGACAGCATCGCGGCAGGTCTCTCCGCGATGCGCGCCCTCAGTCTGGCGCGGCGATGCCCAGAGACTTCATTTTGCGGTAGAGGTGGCTGCGTTCGAGCCCCAAAGCGGACGCGGTCTGCGTCATGTTCCAGCGATGTTCTTGCAATTTTCGCAAAATGAATTCGCGTTCGTAGGCGCTGCGCGCTTCGTGCAGGGTCGAGTAAGGATGCTCGGGACTCTGCGCGGCCCCGCGGAAAAGTTCGGGAGGCAGGTGGTGAGGCTCAATCCGCGCCTGCGGGCAGACGATGACGAGGCGTTCTACGAGATTGCGCAGCTCGCGCACATTCCCGGGCCAGGGATAGCGCACAAGAACGTCCATGGCCGGCGCGCTCAGCTCACGCGTTTTTTTGCCGTAGGCCGAGCTGAAGTCATCAAGAAAATAACGGGCGAGCGTGGGAATGTCTTCCTGGCGCTCGCGAAGCGGCGGCACAAAAAACGGAATTACGTTTAGACGATAGAAAAGATCCTGCCGAAAAGCGCCGCGGGTAATCTCCTGCTCGAGATTTTTGTTTGTGGCTGCGATTACGCGGGCGTCGACGGTCATCGTTTGGCTGGAACCCACCGGCTCGAAGCGCTGTTCTTCCAGCACGCGCAGCACTTTCGATTGCGTCCGCAGGCTCATGTCGCCGATTTCATCCAGAAAGAGCGTGCCGCCGTCCGCCTTCTGAAACTTTCCAACTTTGTCCTCCGAGGCGCCGGTGAAACTACCCTTGATGTGTCCGAAAAGTTCGGACTCGATCAGCTCCTCGGGAATCGCTGCACAGTTTACTTCCACGAACGGCCCCTTGCTGCGCAGGCTGGCGGCGTGAAGAGCGTGGGCGACCAGCTCTTTACCGGTGCCACTTTCGCCGTAGATGAGAACGCGGCCGTTGGTTGGTGCGGTAACAGCGATCTGCTGGCGCAACGCCTTCATCGGCACGCTGTCCCCGATAACCTGATAACGATGGCCGAGCTCACTGCGAAGAAGCTGGTTTTCTTCCTGGAGCCTGCGCTGCTGTACGGCGTTGCGCACCAGCACAATAATTTTTTCAAGCGAAAGGGGCTTCTCGATGAAATCGAAAGCGCCCAGTTTTGTGGCGCGCACAGCTGTCTCGATCGTGCCGTGGCCGGAAATCATGATGACCGCCGGCGCACGCGGAATAACCTGAAGCCTGCTGAGAGCTTCTAGCCCATCGAGTCCAGGCAGCCACACATCCAGAAGAATGACCTCGAGATCGCCGGAAGCCGCGCGCTCCAGCGCTTCTTCGGCAGAGGCCACTGCTTCGACCTGGTAACCCTCATCTTTAAGGATGGAAGATAATGATTCGCGAATCCCAGCCTCGTCGTCCACGACGAGAAGGTGCGGCTTGCCCGTCATCGAGAGACTTCCGTTCCGTTGTGATCGGTGACGCCCGCAGGTGTGAGCTCCGCAGCTGGAAGTTCTACGAGGAATCGCGAACCCACGGGCTGATTGTCTTCCACATGAATAGTGCCGCCGTGCTCAGCGACGATCCGCGCTGCGATAGCCAACCCGAGACCGGTTCCCCGGTTTTTCGTGGAAAAGTGCGGGAGGAAAAGTTTATCTTTGTCTTGTGGGGAGATGCCGTGGCCGGTGTCCGAGACGCAGATCTCGACAGTTTCCGAGTCGGGATGCGCGCGTGTGGATATGAGAATTTCGCGGAACGACGAGTTCTCCAGAGCTTCGGCGGCATTATCAATCAGGTTGACCACCACGCTGCGGATTAACCCGCCATCCGCGCGAACCGGCGGGAGATTCTCTCCCAGCGTGGTTCGAAGCGTGATGCCGTCGAGACGCCCGGAAAAAACCTCCACAGCCTCATGCACGATGGTGTTGGCATTTGTAGATGTGAGCTTGGCGGTGGGGAAGCGTACGAATTGTGAGAATTCATTGACGAGCGCGGCCAGCGTGGAGACTTCGCGTTCGATTAACCGTGAACATTCCTGAACGAGCTTCGTCAGTTCGGGATCGCGCGGAGCTTTGGATTCAGCAGCTTCGCGGCGATCGAGAAAACGCGACAAGCGCTGCGAAGAAAGCTGAATCGGCGTAAGCGGGTTCTTGATCTCGTGCGCGATGCGCCGCGCCACTTCCTGCCACGCGGCCGACTTTTGCGCACGCAGCATTTCGGTGATGTCGTCGAGAACCAAAACGTAACCGGAGTTGGCGCGCCGCGGCCCCAGAGAGCTGGCAGTCACGGCAAGGTGCAGGATGCGCCCCGACACGACGATCTCAATTTCGCGAGAAACAACGCCCATGCGCAGCGAGCGCCGCATCAGCAACTGCAGGATACGCGATGCGTCCGGCCCCAGAAGTTCATCGAGGGTTTGCGCGTTGCGTGCGTCGCCGCCGAACATCCGCGTCACCGCGGTATTTGCGCGCAGGATGGCTCCGCCGGCATCAAGCGAGATGACCCCGGTTGGAATGTTCTCCAGAACCGTTTCCATAAGTTGACGGCGCCGCTCGAGTTCCTGCACGGCCTGCTGCAGGTTCCGCGTGAACTGGTCAATTTGCGAGCGGTTGTCTCGCAACTGCGTCGTCATCGTGTTGAAGGAACGCACCAGGACGCCCAGTTCGTCTTGAGCTTGCTCAGGAACCTGATAATCGAAGTTGCCCGCAGAGATTTCGCGCGTGCCCTCCGCCAGAGCTTGAATGGGGACAGTCACCTGTTTCGCGAGGAACAGCGCAACCCACATCACCGAGGAAAGCAGCAGCACGGTGAAGAAAAGAAGGATGAGCAGCATCTGGTGCTTGAGCGCTCTGAGATCCTGTTTCCCCTGATAATATTCGCGAGTCTGTGACTGAATATCCGTCATTCGACTGAGAAAATTCGGGCTGGCGCGGTAGGCCGCGACGGTATAGCCAACGAGCTGACCCCCTCGCTCGGTCGGAACCCGCGCCGCAAAGTAATCTTTACCATCGGCTGCCCAGACTTCGATGCCGCTTGGCATTACACGGACAAATGTGCCCAAGACTCCGACTTGGGTACAAATGGAGCCCTGCCGGTCTTCGGGCTGGTTTTCACAGGCAACCCCTCCTCGCGTGGAGTTCCCATCCTTGTCGAGAGCCCATACCGCGTCAGCTCCCCTGGCGAAAGCGTGTTGCAACTGGTCCTGGACGGATTGCGTGTTGTCCTCCTGAATCCCCGTCGCCAATCGTCGCAGGCGCGGCAACTGCGCGCTTCCAAAATCGTTCATCATCTCTTGCGTCTTTTCGGACGCGATTTCCAGCGGGCGAGGGAACCAGCGCAGAAGAGTCCGGTTGATCAGCGAGTAGCTGACGATAAACATGAAAATGATGGGCAGCAGCGAAATGGCCATCGCCCCGACGACCATCTTCGATTTGAAACGCGCGCCAAGCTGCTCGCGGCTCGTCTCGGCCCAAAGCCGCAAAACGGTGCGACCCAGAATCAATCCAAAGACCAACAGCGCCGCGGTAATAAAACTCGAAACGGCGTACAAAGGCATCAACGTCCGCCAGCTGCTCGGTTCAAAAGGGACGTCCAGCGAACCGAAGGTAAAAACTGCAGCGAGGAGCAGAGTGAGCAAGATGCCGCCGATCGCCAAGCTCCAGCGCTGTTTGGAATCGATGCGACTCATGCTGTGGCCACCATCATTCAGGAAAGACTTATCTCTCCGAGAATCCCGAGCACCTGCTTGGCAATCAACGCCGCGAACTTACGAGCACAATGAGAAAATTGTAATCGGTTCCTCCGGCAAGTCTGACATCCCCAAGCAAAGCCCGCTGAAACTCCGGGCAATTTGTATCAGCACTCGGCGCGATGAACCAGTTGTCGCACAAGCACGCACAAAAGGCGCTCTCTCGCACGATAGCCACGACACAGAAGCAAGTCAAGAACAGCGCCTGTACCTCGTTCGAAGAACCTGCCCGTGTGTACAGGTATTAGCCATTTCAGAACTTCTTTCTAATTTCCGCACGCGTTTACCGCCCCCGTTTGCTATGTTGACTCTGGGTGCAAACCGGCAGGGAGTGCTGCGGATGTCCGTCCGTCTGGGCGAGATACTGATTAAAGAAAGCCTGATCACTCAGGACCAGCTCCAGAAAGCGCTCGAATTTCAGCGCGCCAATGGTGGCAAGCTGGGGAGCTGCCTGACGAAGATGGGCTTCATCACCGATGATGACATCACAGGTGTTCTCTCACGCCAGTACGGTGTTCCCTCAATCAATCTGAAGTATTACGAAATCGATCCCAACGTTATCAAGCTCATCCCCCAAGACACCGCCTTGCGGTACCAGGTCATTCCGCTTTCGCGCGTTGGTTCCGTTCTCACCATTGCGATGACCGATCCCACCAACGTGTTTGCGATGGACGACATCAAGTTCATGACCGGATTCAACGTCGAACCGGTCGTGGCCTCCGAATCAGCCATCGGCGAAGCCATTTCACGGTTCTACGGTGGTTCGGAAGCCAATACCGAAGAGCTGAGCAAAATGATGAAGGACCTGGTCGACGAAGACCAGGAACTCGAGCTGGCCGCGGAAGAAGCCGAGCTCGATACTGCCACGCTCGAAAAGGCTGCCGAAGAGGCGCCCATCATTAAGCTTGTGAACCTGATTCTGACCGACTCGGTGAAACGAGGCGCCAGCGATATTCACATCGAGCCATACGAGCTCGAAATGCGCGTACGGTTCCGCGTCGACGGCCAGCTCCAAACGGTCATGACGCCGCCTCTGCGCCTCAAGGACGCCATCACCAGCCGCCTGAAAATCATGGCAAAGCTGGACATCGCCGAAAAACGACTTCCGCAAGACGGCCGCATCATGATCAAGTACAAGGCCGACGGCAAAAAGAAAGAGCTCGACTTCCGCGTCTCAACCGTCCCGACTCTGTACGGCGAAAAAATCGTCCTCCGGCTCCTCGACAAAGAAAACCTCCGTCTGGACATGACCAAACTGGGCTTCGAGGTAGAGTCGCTCAAGAAATTCGAGCGCAACATTTTAAAGCCTTACGGCATGGTGCTGGTCACCGGACCGACGGGGTCGGGCAAAACAAACACACTCTATTCCTCGGTTGCGCGCCTCAACACTGTCGACACCAACATCATGACCGCCGAAGACCCCGTCGAATTCCAGTTGGCGGGCATCAACCAGGTCCAGATGAAGGAACAGATCGGCCTGAACTTCGCGGCTGCTCTCCGCGCATTCCTTCGCCAAGACCCGAACATCATTCTGGTCGGCGAAATCCGCGACTTCGAAACCGCCGAAATCGCCGTTAAAGCCGCGCTCACGGGGCACTTGGTGCTCTCCACCCTTCACACCAACGATGCCCCCTCCACCATCAGCCGTTTGATGAACATGGGCATCGAGCCTTTCCTCGTCGCGACCTCCGTCAATCTTATTTGCGCGCAGCGCCTCGTGCGCCGCATCTGCTCGAATTGCAAAGAAGAACTGGAAATTCCAGAGCAGGCGCTTATCGACGCGGGGTATTCCCCTGAGGAAGTCAAGACGACTAAAATCTATCACGGCAAGGGCTGCAACACCTGTAACAAGGGTGGCTACAAAGGCCGGACAGGTTTGTATGAAGTGATGGAGATTAACGACGAGTTGCGCGAATTGATCCTCGTCGGCGCCTCCGCCCTGGAATTGAAGAAGAAGGCGATCGAGCAAGGCATGCTCACGCTTCGTCGAAGCGGATTGGCTAAGGTAGCTCTGGGCCAAACGACGATGGAAGAAGTTTTGCGCGAGACGGTGTTATAGGAAAAAGGTGAAGAGATGGCCGGGATTACCCTGAGCGAGTTGCTCAAGAAAATGATCGAGATGGGAGGCAGCGACCTCCATATCACCACCAATAGCGCTCCCCGTGTTCGCGTTCACGGTCATTTGCGCGCGCTGGATATGCCGCCGCTGACGGCAGCCGACACAAAGTCCCTGGCTTATAGCGTTCTGACCGACGCCCAAAAACACCGCTTCGAGGAAAATCTCGAGCTGGACTTTTCCTTTGGACTTAAAAATCTGGCGCGCTTCCGAGGCAACGTATTCAATCAGCGCGGAGCGGTAGCCGCCGTTTTCCGTACGATTCCCTGGGAGATAAAGAACTTCGACGCCCTGGGTTTGCCTGCCGTCGTCAGAGGGCTTTGCGATAAACCCCGCGGACTCGTGTTGGTGACGGGGCCGACCGGTTCGGGAAAATCAACCACGCTCGCCGCCATGCTCGACAAGATTAACGCCGAGCGCGAAGAGCACATGATCACCATCGAGGACCCCATCGAGTTCCTGCACAATCACAAGAAGTGCCTCGTAAACCAGCGCGAAGTTCATGCCGACACTCACTCGTTTGCGAATTCGCTGCGCGCCGCTCTCCGTGAAGATCCAGACGTCGTTCTCATCGGAGAAATGCGCGACCTCGAAACCATCGAATCGGCTCTGCGCATCGCGGAAACAGGCCACTTGACCTTTGCTACGCTGCACACCAATTCCGCCGCTTCCACGATCAACCGTATTATCGACGTGTTCCCCTCGCACCAGCAGCCGCAGATTCGTGCGCAGCTTTCCATGGTGATGGAAGGCATCCTTTGCCAGGCACTTCTTCCGCGCGCGGACAATCGCGGCCGTGTGATGATCATGGAAGTTTTGATCCCCACCCCGGCCATCCGCAACCTCGTTCGCGAAGACAAGATTCACCAGATCTATTCCGCGATGCAGACGGGCACCGGACAAACAGGCATGCAGACCTTCAATCAGGGTCTTGCCAACGCATATTTTTCGAAGCTCATCACACTAGATTTGGCTCTTTCGCGGTCGTCGAATGCGGATGAACTTCAGGACATGATCAACCGTGGAGTCTCTTCGCCGGGTGGTAGCGGGCCCAGCAGTTCAAAGACGCCGGTGGCGAGCAAGCGGTAGAACTTTTCCAGGGCCATGGGGCCCCGGGCTTACTGAATTTGGTCAATGGATTTGTAGGATTAAGGAGGAAAGTGTATGCCGGTCTTTACTTATAGAGGAACCAATCGTTCCGGCGGAAACGTCAGCGGAGAAGTCACCGCCACAAGCAAGGCGGAGCTCCAGAACCTGCTTCGGCGCCAGCAGATTACGCCAACGAAGATGTCCGAGAAAGGCAAGGAATTCAACTTGCCGACCTTCGGCTCTGGCGTCAACTCCAAGGAACTGGCGATTTTTACTCGACAGTTCTCGGTCATGATCGACGCCGGCTTGCCGCTCGTACAGTGCTTGGAGATTCTCGCGAGCCAGCAGGAAAACAAGATGTTTCAAAAGGTGCTCACCGGAACGCGCGCTTCGGTGGAAGGCGGCGCCACGCTCTCTGCCGCCATGCGCCAATACCCGAAGGTCTTCGACTCGCTCTATGTGAACATGGTCGAGGCCGGCGAGACGGGCGGTATTCTCGACACTATTTTGCAGCGGCTTTCTTCCTACATCGAAAAGAACGTAAAGCTGCAGCGCGCCGTCAAGTCCGCCATGGTCTACCCGGTCGGCGTTTTGACGGTAGCCGGCGGCGTCATCATCTTGCTTCTGTGGAAAGTGGTTCCGATTTTCGCCACGTTGTTCGCCGGCCTTGGTGTCGATTTGCCCTTGCCGACCAAGATCGTCATCGGCTTGAGCAACATGATCGGCAGCATCTTCGGTTTGCTGGCCTTGGTAGCCCTTGGAGCCGTTCTCTTCGGATTAAAGGTCTGGTACGGCACTCCCCAAGGACGCTACGCGATTGACGCGACCATCTTGCGATTGCCTGTCATCGGCGTCCTCATGCGGAAAATCGCAGTCGCGCGCTTTACCCGCACTTTGGGAACTTTGATTGCCAGCGGCGTCCCCATCCTCGAAGGATTGGACATCACCGCCAGGACCGCAGGAAACGCGGTCGTAGAAAGAGCCCTACAGCAAGTCCGCAAGGCCTTAGAAGAAGGCAAATCGCTCACCGAACCTCTCAAGGACTCGGAAGTTTTCCCTGGCATGGTCACGCAGATGATCAGCGTTGGCGAGCAGACCGGTGCGATGGATGCCATGTTGCAGAAGATCGCCGACTTCTACGAAGAAGAAGTGGACTCAGCCGTGAAGGACCTTTTGACCGCCCTCGAACCCATCATGATCGTGTTCCTCGGCGTGGTGGTTGGCGGCGTGGTCATCTCCATGTACCTGCCGCTGTTCACCTTGATCGGCAAGTTGAGCCAGGTGCACTAGTCGCTGGTTCGAGCCGCGAGCATTATCCAATTGGCGGAGGGCGGGGAAGGAACTCCCAGCTCTTCGCCATTTCTGTCTAAACTAGGGAATGTCCGGCCGAATAATGACGCCGGGAACGTGGGTGATTCATGGAGCAGAGTGCGACAACCAGGGAATGGCTGGGCTGGCTGACCCGTGTCCGCTTGCTAACGATTCTCTTAATCATGGCAGTCGATCTCCTCTGGCCGCAGTATGTTCCCGCTTCCAGCACCAAGCATTCCTTCCTGCCACTCTTGCTGGTCTGGGTCACCTTTGGAGTACTGCACATCGCGCTGGTTCGATGGCTGCCAAGCCCGATATGGCAGGGCGGTTTGCAAGTAGCCAGCGACGTAATCATAATTTCGGCGCTCGTCTATACCACAGGTCTGCAGGAAAGCTATTTAATCTCCCTCTATCTGCTGGTCATCATCGTGGCCAGTATCTTGTTCTCGCGCCGCGGCGCATTTATCACCGCCGGAGTATGTCTTGCCATCCTCGGTGGAATGACGACTTTGGCCTTCGCCGGAAGGATCCCGCGTACCTTCCTGCTTGTGCCAACCCCGGAGGGTCTGCGGGTCTGGTTTCTAAGCAATCTCTTCGGTTTTCTCGCTGTTGCTTACTTGGCCAGTCTTCTCGCTCAATCCCTGCGGCGCAAAGGAATCGAACTCGAGGAAAAACGTGAAGAACTGCTCGAATTGCAGAATTTTACAGAAGATATTATTCATTCGATGCGCGGCGGTTTGCTGACCACGGACTTGGATGGCAGGATTGTCCTTCTGAATCGCACCGGAGAAGAGATTCTCGGTTGCCGCTTTGTTGATCTGCGAGGTCGAAAGCTCCCCGAGGTTGACAAGAATTTTTGGCTTCCGGGTTTAAAGGGCCCCAATGAGCGGCCGATGGTTCGGAGGGAGATAGACTTCCGCACGCCTGACGGCCAGCTAAGATACGTGGGCATTTCGGTATCACCCTTGCGTACGCGAAATTCCTCGCGGAGCGGCTACGTTTTCAATTTTCAGGACCTCACCGAACTCCGCAGACTTGAACAAGAAGTGGCCACAAAGGAGCGGATGGCGGCGCTGGGCAGGCTGTCCGCCGCCATCGCCCACGAGATTCGCCAGCCGCTGACAGCCATGGCCGGCGCGGTGAAAGAGTTAGCGAGGCTCGTTCCGCTTGAAGATGACGAGAAACACCTGGTCAACATCGTCAGCCGCGAATCAGAGCGTTTGAACCATATCATTACCGACTTTCTGAATTACTCGCACGAAAAAACCTACGAATTTCAGGAAGCTGATGTGCGGAGTTTGCTGGATGAAACTCTGACGCTGCTCGAGAAAAAGCCCGAGGTCGAGAACAAGTACCACATCGTTCGCACCTTTAACGGGGCTGAACTGCGCGCTCGAGTGGACGCCAACAAGATCAAGCAGGTCTTCTGGAATCTCTGCGACAACGCCCTTCGCGCCATGCCCGGTGGTGGAACACTGAGCGTGGGAATCGAACGGCTGCCTTTCTGGCTGCGCATTGCTTTCCGCGATACCGGCATCGGCCTCGATGCCAAGCAGCGAGCGAAGATTTTTGAGCCTCTGCAATCCGGATTTGAGGGCGGAACAGGCTTGGGCCTTTCCATCGTGTACCAGATCGTGCAGGCACACAGCGGGAGAATCAGTGTGATCTCAGAGAAAGATCGTGGCGCGGAGTTCATTGTGGAGCTGCCGCGGACGGCGTGAGGTCTTATGCAAGGAACCAAGCCAGTAGCGCAGGAAGTCCACAAGGAGGTGACTCATATCCTCGTCGTCGATGACGAGCGCTCCATTTGCGAGCTCCTTGAGATTACCTTTCGCAAGGAGGGGCACCGCGTCGAGGTCGCCCACAGCGTCGAGGCCGCCAAGCGAAAACTCGAATCGCAGATCTTTGACATCATCATCTCGGATGTACGGATGCCTGGAGCCACAGGTGTCGACCTCTTGAAATTCACCAAGGAGATTTCTCCCAGCACCTTTTTTCTGCTCATTACCGGCGTGCCCACCGTCGAGACGGCCATCGCGGCGATCAACTCGGGCGCCGATCGCTACGTCATAAAAGACCACGCGCTGGTTGACCAATTACGCCGGGCCGTCAAGGAAGTCTCTGAGGGCCTGAAGTGGAAAAAAGAGGCCGGATACCTTCGCCGGGAATTGCGCCGTTTGACCGGTCTCGACAATATCATCGGGCAAAGTCCCAAAATGCGGGCCATTTTCGAGTTGATCCAGACCATCGCACCGCAATCCAGCCGCGCCCTTATTACCGGTGAGAGCGGCACGGGAAAGGAATTGGTAGCCCGCGCCATTCACGAAAACAGCCACCGCGCTCAGGCTCCTTTCATCACCATCAATTGCGGCGCATTTCCAGAGACCCTGCTTGAATCGGAACTCTTTGGCTATAGAAAAGGCGCATTTACCGGCGCCAACGACAATCGCGCGGGACTTTTCGAGGCGGCTAATGGCGGCACCCTTTTCATGGACGAGATTGGCAACATGAGTTTAACCATGCAGGTGAAGCTCTACCGCGTTCTTCAGGAAGGCAAAGTCAGGCCCATCGGCAGCACCGAAGAAACAGACGTCGATGTCCGCATCATCGCCGCGACCAACAAGGAGTTCGAGAAGGAGATCGCCGAGGGCCGTTTCCGCGAGGATTTGTACTACCGTCTTAGCGTAATCCCGATTCACGTTCCGTCACTCCGTGAGCGCCGCGAAGATATTCCGCTTCTTGCGCGTCATTTTCTCGAGCGCTTCCGGACGTCCATGGAGAAACCTATCGGCGCCATATCGCCGGAGGCCATGCGCCGGCTCGAAGCTTATGACTGGCCGGGAAACGTCCGCGAGCTCGAAAACACGATGGAAAGAGCTGTAGCGCTAGAATCCAGCCCGGAGATTTCCTTGGGTGTTCTGCCCGACCGTATCGCGGAGTATGCCACGGGATCCTTGTCAGGGCCCATTGGCGGTGGACCAGCGGCTTTTCCGGCCGAGGGTATCGACTTCGAAAAGGAAATCGCGCAAGCAGAAAGACGTTACCTGCTGGCCGCGCTCGAGAAAAGCGAAGGGGTCCGCACTCGAGCGGCCGAACTTCTGAAGATCACTTATAGGTCCTTTCGGCATTACGCGAAAAAACATGGCGTGGCATGACCTCTTGCGTTGGCGACAAGCCGCCATTCCAAGAAGGAGGGAGCCATCCTTAAGGAAGGGTTTCAGGGTGACAAATTATGTCATTCCGCTGGACAGAAAGCCGCTGCTGAATTTTGTCCAAGCCGAGTTTTGGCCTGCCTGCAACCGAACTCGCGCCCTTCTCCGTCGCACGTAAGCAATTAAGAATCTATGACTTATAAGTTTTTGCTGAACGCATGCTCTCTGGGGCGTGTTGTGGCTACCGATGTGCATGGTTCTCTAGATGTCGGGGACTATAAACTGCAGTCCCTTTACAAGATATCATGAAGAACCAAAAGGGTTTCTCTCTTATCGAGCTTCTGATTGTCGTGGCGATCATTCTAATCGTTGCGGCCATCGCAATCCCGAACTTGCTTCGTTCGCGCATGTCGGCGAACGAGGCTTCCGCAGTGAATTCACTCCGCAGCATTAACACAGCTGAGGTCACCTTCCACTCGACTTACGGGGTTGGCTACGGCTCCTTACTCGCGCTGAGTACCCCTGTTGCCGGCTGCCCCATTGCCCTCGTGACTGCGGCGTGCCTGGTCGACAGCAGTTTGGGCAACGGAACCAAGAGCGGCTACACCTTCACGGCAGTCCCCTCAATCGGCGCCGGCACGGCGGCCAGCCCTTATGTCAGTTTCAATTCGACCGCGGTTCCAGTTGGACCTGGTCAGAGCGGGCAGAGCGATTATTGTTCGGATGAGTCCGGTGTAATCCGCCGAGATCCGACCGGTGCGGCAGGGGTAGTAGTTGCCTGCGGTACTTCAGGTTTGGTACCTGTCCAGTAGTCAGTTGAGGTAGAACGCGGCCGATTAGGAAGCCAATATTCCATCCTTCAACGAACCCAAGAGAGCACATGATATGGTCGTCCTCCTGTGCTCTTTTCTTTTGCTACGAGCGCATTAGCGCTGGGAGCAGTAAGCCATTTGGCCTGTGAAGTTTGCGAGAAACAAGAACAAGCTGAATTTTTTCTGCACACAGCCGATGCTGAGTATTAAGGCCCTCCTTTCACCGAAATCCGACGAACAAAGCGCAGACCAACTCGAAATAGACAGAGATTTGTCATCCATCTAGCGGATGACATAGCCGTGCCTCTCACGGTACGCCGCGAGAGCACAGTCAAACTTAGGTGTCTTTAGTGGTGAACGGACAGGCATTTCCAGGGAAGATAGACTAGAGTTGGTGCTTCGATGTGCCGGATTACGCTTGCTCGGATAGACAAAAAACGTCGACATTTTCTGTTTTGGTTGCCTTTCGACCTCCGTGGATCAAGCTTGGCCACCTATGTAAAAGTTAAGTACCTAAGAATCTGTACTTTACATGTTAAAAGGCAGTACTAGGTCTTTCGATTGGCAATGGCCATCCGCCTGCCCTATATCTTGGCATGCTTCGGTACTATACACAGAAAAACCGAACTCAAGGAGACAGCATGAAGAAGCAAAAGGGTTTCTCTCTTATCGAGCTTTTGATCGTCGTGGCGATCATTCTGATCATCGCGGCCATCGCAATCCCGAACTTGCTCCGTTCGCGCATGGCGGCGAATGAAGCGTCTTCGGTTGGTTCTCTCCGCACCATTAATACGGCTCAGGTGACCTTCAACTCGACCTGGGGCGTAGGTTACGGAGCGTTGGCGGCTCTGGCTACCCCTGTTGCCGGGTGCCCTGGTGCACTTGTGACCGCGGCTTGCCTGATCGACAGCAATTTGGGCGGGGGAACGAAGAGCGGTTACAAGTTCGTCTCAACGCCCTTAAACGGCGCGGGCACTGCTGCCAGCCCGTTTCTCAACTTCAACTCGAGCGCCGTTCCGGTTGCGCCTGGTCAGAGCGGACAGAGC
>Ga0307478_10002222_pt1 | contig 15559 bp, 13 predicted proteins | sample atmos_gasesECM4C_2_FD_203713 | JGI IMG/M metagenome (GOLD analysis project Ga0307478, IMG submission 203713) | Hardwood forest soil microbial communities from Morgan-Monroe State Forest, Indiana, United States - atmos_gasesECM4C_05 | ecosystem: Environmental > Terrestrial > Soil > Temperate...
TGCGCCTACGGCGCTTTGCTCGGGATGACAGGGTTGCCTACAGCGCTTTGCTCGGGATGACACGGGCCTGCGGTGCTTTGTTCGGGATGACACGGTTGCTGAGGGGCGATCCCTGACGCGAACGGAGCCTCGACGCCCCCCACGTCACCCTGAGCAAAGCGCCCGCAGGGCGCGTCGTCGAAGGGCCGCCACACTCAAGCTTGGTGGCCGTCCCTCGACGACGCGCCTGCGGCGCTTTGCTCGGGATGACAAGGGCCTGCGGCGCTTTGCTCGGGATGACAGGGGTTGCTTCTTTGATAGAGAGTTTTTAGGGTGGATGTGTTTCGGGCGATCGTTGTTTCGGTGCTGCTTTTTGGGGCTGCGTTTGGGGTTTATCACAGTAATGGGCCCTTTCCGCTCGGGTCGTTTGATAGCGCGCCCAACTCGTTGTTGGGGTTCGACCTCTTCTCGCGCGGGCGCGTCGACTTCGATGTCTTGCGTGGCGGGGATTTGGTGAAGCGTGGGGCGGCGTACGCGTTTGTGGAAACGCCGAGCGGGCACTACGCTTCGATCTTTCCCATGGGGACTGCAATCGTTACGCTGCCGCTCTACGCGGCCTTCGACGCCGGCCGGCACCTCATGGGCAAACCGGTTGATATCGCCGCTCCGGATTTCGATGCCGCGCGGCAGCTCGATGAGAAGGCCGCATCCACCATCATCGCTGCGCTGGCCGTGGTGTTGTTTTTCTTTTGCGCTCGTCTGATCGCCGGCGACGTCGCGGCGGCGATCGGAACGCTGGCCTTCGGCTTCGGCACCGCGATGTGGACGATCGCCTCGCAAGCGCTCTGGCAGCACGGCCCGGTTTGCCTCGTCCTGTTGGGGATGATCTTTTCATTTCAGCGCGCGTCGCGTTCGGCGTCGGATGCGAGCCGGCGCGGCTGGTTGCTCGCGGCTGGATTGTGCGCGGGGCTGTTGATCACGATTCGACCGACTTCCGCGGTTTTTTCCCTCGCGGCGTTCGCGTTCGCGCTGCGCTACGAACGTCGCGCGCTCGGGCTCTTCGCGTTCGGTCTCGTTACCGGCGTGGCTCCGATGCTGGTTTGGAACGCGTCCTTCTTTCACGATCTGTTCGGCGGGTATACCGCGAACTTGACGACCTTCTCGCCATCGTTCGGTGACGCCGCCGTCGCCTTCGCCGGCGAACTGTTCAGCCCGAATCGCGGCCTGTTCATCTTCACGCCGATCGTCATCTTCTCGATTGCCGGCGCGATGCGCGCGGCCCGCAGCCGCACCGCGGATGGGACACTGCTGCTTTGGCTCGGCGGCGCGTGCGTGCTCCTGTGTGCCGTCTACGCCCTCTACTCGCAGTGGTATGGCGGATGGACGTACGGGCCACGCTTTCTCACCGACACGATGCCGGTCGCCGGATTGCTGCTCGTTTATACGATCCCGCAATTGCGCTTGGCCGCGATCCCGTTCGCGGTGTTGCTCGCGGCGTCGATCTGCGTGCAGATCGTGGGTGCGAACAGCGGCGTTGCGGGCGTGCGCTGGAATGTCACGCCGCGCACGATCGACGCCGATCCGGCGCGGGTGTGGGATTGGTCGGATCTGCAGATCGTGTGGAACGCCCGCACGGCGTTCGATCAGTTCGCGCCGCCGAACCTCAAAGCAATCCCACCCCTCACGCGCTAAATCCCGAGCGCCCCTATATCACGCAGTTGTCACGCATCACGCAGTTGTCACGTATCACGCAGTTGTCACGCATCACGCAGTTGTCACGCATCACGCAGTTGTCATCCCGAGCAAAGCGCCCGCAGGGCGCGTCGTCGAGGGACCCCAACCACGCTTGATTGTGGCGGCCCTTCGACGACGCGCCCTGCGGGCGCTTTGCTCAGGGTGACATGGCTCAGGGTGACGACTGCGTGACGTGGGGGGTTAGGGGGAGACTTCGAAGCGTTCGTGGTGGCTTCGGAATGAGCCGAGGCCTTGGGTGGCGGTGCGGAGTTCGGTGATGTAGTGGGCAAGTTCGGCTTGCGGGACCAAGGCTGAGACGCGGTAGAACGCGGCATCTTCGGAGGGGCCGAAAGATTGCACGACGCCGCGTTTGGCGGTGAGCTGCGAGACCGTTGCCGATGCGAACAATTCGGGCACGCGCACTTCGATCGCGGTGATCGGTTCGAGCACGCGCATACCGCACTTCGGCAGCGCGTCGCGCATCGCCATCGCGGCCGCGGTCTTGAACGACGCCTCGCTCGAATCGACGGCGTGAAACGAGCCGTCGTAGAGCGTGACGTGCAGGTCGGTAACTGGATAGCCGTTGGGTCCGCGCAGCAGTGCTTCGCGCACGCCTTTCTCGACTGCCGGGAAGAACTGGCGCGGTACGGCCCCGCCGACGACCTTTTCTTCGAACGAGACGCCATGACCGCGCTCGCGTGGTTCGATGCGGAGGCGCACCTCGCCGAACTGGCCGTGACCGCCGGTCTGATGTTTGTAGCGCGCGTGCGCTTCCGTGGCGGCCGTGATCGTCTCGCGATAGGCGATCTGTGGTTCGCGGGTCCGCACGGCGACGTGATACTTCCGTTCGAGACGCTCGGCCGCGACGGCCACGTGCACCTCGCCGCAGCCGCAGAGTTCGAGTTCGTTGGTGAACTCCGCGCGCATGAGCCGCAAGGCCGGATCTTCATCGATCAGGCGCGCGAGCATCTGCGAGAGCTTGGCTTCGTCGAGCCGGTCTTTCGGCGCGATGGCTACGGCGAAGACCGGATCCGGCAAGTCGAGCGAGGGCATCTGCGTGTGCGCGCCGCCCGTCGTGAGCGTGTCGAGCGTCTGCACGTTCTCGAGGCGCGAGAGCGCGACGATCTCGCCCGGGCCCGCACTCGTGACCGGCTCTTGCTTCTTCCCTTGCAAACGGTAGATGCCGCCCGGGCGCGATTGCACGCCTGAACGCGACGTGTCGGTGAGCACGGAGTCGACCGTCAGCGTGCCGCTGAAGATGCGCACGACCGAGAGCTTCCCCGACTGCGGGTGAATGACGGTCTTGCACACTTGCGCCACGACCGGGCCGCCGGACTTCGCTTCGATCGCGCGCCCGCCGGCATCGGTGCGTTCGACGTCGAGCGGTGAGGGGAATTGCTCGGCGATCGTGGCGATCAGCTCGTTGATGCCAATGCCCCGCGTGGCTGAGCCGTAGAGCACCGGCACGATTTGATCGCGCGCGTATTCATCGTGCAAGTCTTTGCGCACTTCATCGAGCGGCGGCTCCACGCCCTCGAGCAATTCCTCGAGCAGATGATCGTCGAAGTCGCCGAGCGCTTCGAGCAGTTTCCCGCGGGCGGCGGCGATATTGCCCAGGCCGGCGGTCGCCGCGATCACATCGACGACGCCGCTGAACGCTTCGCCTTCGCCGAGGGGAACTTGTTCCGCAACCACGCGCATGCCGTAGGCCGCCACGAGCGCTTGCAGCGTCGCTTCGGGTTGGGCACCGGGGCGGTCCATCTTGTTGATAAAAAATAAATGCGGCATGCGCCGCGATTCGAGAAAGTCGACCAACGCGCGCGTTTGCGCGATGTGTGCCGGGTCGGCATCGATGACGACCACCGCGGCATCCGCGGCCAGCAACGCGATCTTGGATTCTTCGAGAAAATCGACGAAGCCGGGCGCGTCGATCAGCATGAGGTCGACGTCGCCGCAAGTGGTGTGCGCAAAGCCGACGCACGTGGATTGCGCGTGGCCGATGCACTCGGGTTCGAAGTCGGTCGTGGTGGTGCCGTCGGCAACCGAGCCGCGGCGCGGGATGGCCCCGCAATGGTGGAGGATTGCTTCCGTCAAGGTCGTCTTGCCCGCGTGGTGCAGGCCGACGACCGCGAGGTTCCTCCGGCGCGAAATCTCCATTTCAACGCTCCTGCCTAAGTCCGAGGGACCACTGCCATTCCCCACCCAAAAACGCCCTCCTACACGATAAAGAGCAAATGTCACCCTTCGCTGTCGCTGTCATTCCGAGCAAAGCGCCGTTAGGCGCGTCGTCGAGGAACGGCCACGATCGTTGTCGCTGCGTTGGGACGCCGTGGGCGTGGACGAGCGGGGTGACAGTGACGCTTCGTGGCGTTGTTCTGCCGGCTGCGCTTGTGAGCTGTCCCTCGACGACGCGCCCTGCGGGCGCTTTGCTCGGGATGACAGGGGGCGCGCTTATCGAGAGGTTCCCATCCAGGTCATTCCGAGCAAAGCGCCGTTAGGCGCGTCGTCGAGGAACGGCCACGATCGTTGTCGCCGCGTTGGGATGCCGTGGGCGTGGACGAGCGGGGTGACAACGACGCTTCGTGGCGTTGTTCTGCCGGCCGCGCTTCGTGGCGTTGTTCTGCCGGCTGCGGTTGTGAGCTGTCCCTCGACGACGCGCCTAACGGCGCTTTGCTCGGGATGACGGGGGGGCTTGGGGATATGACGATGGGGCAAAGCGGGGCGTGCGTTTATATTAGGCGTGTTTCGGCTAGGTCTAGGTCGTATTGGACTTTGCGGAAGATGTCGTCGGGGATGCGGCCCTCGTCGCGTAGGCGCATGATCGCGTGGCGTTCGGCGGCGATGGCTTCCTCTTGGATTTTGTGGTCGTAGCGGCTCTCTTCGCTCTCGACCTCGTGGCCTGGCGCACCATGGCGGCCGAGGTGATCGATGCGATTGCGGTATTCGGCGATCGCGCGCGCGACCGGTTCGCGTTCCGCATCCACGTTGGCACTCTCGGCCAGCGCTTCGAGGCGCTTCAAGCCGGCTTCGAGTGCTTTGATACGCACCGTCGCTTCGTGCGCGGAACGGTCTTCGCCGGCTTCCAACTTCAGCCAGTGCAAGAGCGGATAGAGCGAGAGTCCCTGACCGACCAGCGTGACCACGATCACGCAGAACGTGATGAAGATGATCGCCGCACGTTGCGGGAAGGGGGCACCGTGCGCGTCGTGCAGCGGCAGCGCGAGCGCGGCCGCCAGCGAGACGATCCCGCGCAAGCCCGTCCAGCCGATGACCGTGACCCACTTCCAGCGCGCGGGATCGCGAACGCGTTCACCCGGACGAAACGCGCGCGGAATGTAGGCTTGCGCGAACGCCCATACGAGCCGCAGCACGATCAGCATCAGCGAGAGCCACAACGCCGTCGGCAACCAGCGCGTCACGATCGAACCGTCGGCGACGATCTCGCGCAGTTCGAGGCCGATCAGCAAAAACACCAGCGCGTTGAGCAAGTAGATCAGGATGCTCCACACGGCGCCCGAGACGAGGCGCGTTTCCGGGCTCGCGTACAGCGAACTGCGACGGCTGAGGATGATGCCGATCGCGACGGTCGCGAGCACGCCCGAGCCGCCGAGCGCCTCAGCGCTGAGGTAGGTGACGTAGGGCGCGATCAGCACGATCAGGTTGTCGATCTGCGTGTCGCCGATGTCGAGCCGGCGCAAGAGACGCAGCAATCCCTCGACGACGAACGCCAACGCCGCGCCCACACCCGTTCCAACGATCACGACCACCACGAACGCGATCGACGCGCGCGGCAGCGAGAACTGGCCGAGGACCGCGGCGAACACGGCAAACCGGTAGATCACGAGGGCCGTACCGTCGTTGAGCAAGCCTTCGCCGTCCAAAATCGCGAGGATGCGGCGCGGCACGCCGAAGCGCTCGAAGGTTGCCCCGGCGGCGACCGCGTCGGGCGGCGAAACGATTGCCCCCAGCACGAACGCGCTCGCCCAGCCGAACCCGGGGGCGAGCCACTCGATCATCGCGGCGACGGCCACGGTGCTGACGCACACCAATCCCACCGCGAGCAGGACAACCGGGCGAACGATCTTCTTGAGCAAGACCCAGTCGGTCACCCAGCCGCCATGGAAGAGCAGCGGCGGCAGGACGGTATAGAAGATCCACTCCGGGGCGACGGCCACGTGCGGCAGACCCGGCACGAAGGCGATCGCCGAGCCGCCAATCACGAACACGATCGGGTAGGGCAGCTTGAGCCATTTGGCCAGCACGGCCAGCGGCGCGATCGCCGCTAGCGTGGCAAACAGCAGGATCGGCGCGCTCATCCGGACTCTCGTTTCCCGCATGCCGACGGAGGGCCCCGCCGTATGCGCTTTGAAGCGCCCACGGTCGTGCGGAGCAGCAAACGCTCCGCATTTCTGCGTCAGCCCCCGAGGAGATTCATGTCCAAGCTCATTCGAACGGCAGCCGCCGTGGCGACCGCGATCGTCGGCATCACGTTTACCGGCTGCTCCAGCAGCGGTAGCGGCGGCAACATCGCCACCGTCAACGATCAACACATCACCAAGGCCAACTTCGACAACCGTCTCGAGTCGAGCCCGACGGCCAAACAGGTTCTCACCCAGCTCGTTCAGCAGGCGCTGATCGACCAGTACGCTCAGGATCAGAAGATCACCATCCCGCAGGCCGACATCGACAAAAAAGAGGCGGACATCAAGAGCAAGTATCCGCCCGGGCAGTTCGAGTCGATCCTCAAGCAGCAAGGCTTGACCGAAGCCGACGTGCAGACGATCCTGCGCCAACAGCTCATCATCGAAAAGGCCGTCGCGCCGATGGTGCACGTCACCAGCGCCGACGTCGCCGCCTACTTCGCGAAGAACCACACCACGCTCGACAAACCGCCGCAGGTGCGCGCGCGCCACATCCTCGTCGCCGACGAGAAGACGGCCGACATGATCGAGGGCAAGCTGAAGGCCGGCGGCAACTTCGCCGCTCTCGCCAAGCAATACTCGACCGATCCATCGACCAAGGACAAGGGCGGTGAACTCGGCTTCTTCGGCGCGGGCCAAATGGTGCCGGCATTCCAGGCCGCGGCGTTCGCGCTGCCGGTTGGCGCAACGTCGGCGCCGGTGAAGTCGCCGTTCGGCTGGCACATCATCCAGGTTGAAGAGAAGCACCCCGCGATCCACGCGACGCTGGCCGGCTCGAAAGCCGCCATCAAGGATACGCTCACGCAGCAAGCCCAGCAGCAGCAGATCCCGCAGTTCCTGCAGCAACTGCGCGCAAAGGCGAACATCACGATCAGCGACCCGCGCTTTGCCGACCTGTTCCCGCCGCCGCTGCCTGCGCCGGCCGCTTCGGCTGCGCCGGCCGCTTCGGCTTCGGCTCCCGCTCCGGCGGCATCGGCTTCCGCTTCGGCTCCGGCCGCATCGGCTTCCGCTCCGGCTCCGGCTCCGGCGAAGAGCTAGCGCTTAGCGTTTCGAGGGAGCACTGCGATCGGGACGATTGTGGTGGTCCCTCGACGACGCGCCCTGCGGGCGCTTTGCTCGGGATGACTTGGGCCGGGCTTGGGGTGACTTGGGGCGGGCTTGGGATGACTGGGGGCGATGGCGAAGGGGATTTGAGGATGTTGCGCATCGTTGGGCTTGGTCCGGGTGATCCTGATCTGCTTACGCTTGGGAGCCGTGAGGCGATGCGTGCCGTGGGGCGCGCCGTTACCGTGCTTGCGCCGCCGGATCTCGTGCTCTTTCTCGAGAGTGAAGGCGTCGCGATTCAGCGCGGGCTCATCAGCGATCAGCCGCTGTTCATTCGCGGGTCGACCGAGGTGATCGACGGATTCGTCGAGCGGCTCGATGCGGCCGATCTCGCGCTCGGCATTCTCGGTAACCCGCTCTCCGATTTCGCCGGCTTGCCGATTCTGTTGCGCGCGCTCGAACGGCGCCGCATCGTGGCGGAGATCGTCCCCGGTATGCCGCGCGCCACGCTCTCGGCATCGATCACGATGCCGCTGTTGCCGCTGCCGCCGGGTTCGAGTCATCAGAACTGGGACGACCTCGTGCAGATCATGGCGCGCCTGCGCCGCTCGTGTCCGTGGGATCGCGAACAGACGCACGCGTCGTTGGTGCGCTATCTGGTCGAAGAGACCTACGAGGTCGTCGACGCGATCGAAAGCGGCGATGAAACGGAGCTTTGTGAGGAACTCGGCGACTTGCTCTTCCAGGTCGTCTTTCACGCGCAATTGGCCACCGAACGCGGGAAGTTTTCGGTGGCCGACGTCGTCGACTCGCTCTCGAACAAGATGATTCGCCGCCACCCGCACGTCTTCGGCGACGTGGCTGCCGCCAACGTCGCCGAAGTGTGGCAGAACTGGGATCAACTCAAGTCGCAAGAGGCGTCGAGTGCGTTGCGCACCTCGAAACTCGACGGGATTCCGAACGGCATGCCGGCCTTACAACGCGGCCAGAAGATGCAAGAGAAAGCCGCGCGGGTGGGCTTCGACTGGGTCGACGCGCGCCAGATCACCGAGAAACTCGCCGAAGAGCTGCGCGAGTTTGCCGACGCGCGCGCGCAAGCCACGAAGCCCGTCTATGAAGATCCGCACGTGCGTGAAGAACTCGGCGACGTGCTGTTCACGGTCGTGAACCTCGCGCGCAAGCTGAACATCGACGCCGAAGGCGCGATGCGCGACGCCAACACGAAGTTCGACCGCCGTTTTCGTTACATGGAGCAGTACGCGCTCGCCAGCGGTCGCGAACTCGGCGACATGTCGCTCGACGAACTCGAAGACCTCTGGCAAGCCGCCAAAACCGCCGCCTAACCGCCCTCGGGTATACCCCGCGTAACCGCCCTCGTGTATACCTTAGGATGACCGAGGCAACACTTAGCTTTTTCTTGTCATCCCGAGCAAAGCGCCGCAGGCGCGTCGTCGAGGGACGGCCACCAAGCTTGAGTGTGGCGGCCCTTCGACGACGCGCCCTGCGGGCGCTTTGCTCAGGGTGACACGGGGCGGGGTGACATTTTCGGGGGACGTTTGGCTGGACAATACTGGACACTGGACACTAAACATAGACACTGGACACTAGTTATTACATTTGTTATAACATGACGGTGGCTACGGTGAATGGGCAGCTTACGGCGAAAATCGTGAAAGTCGGGAACTCTCTTGGCATGATCTTGCCCAAGGAAGTGCTCGCGCGTTTGAAAGTCTCCGCCGGCGACAGTCTCTTTCTCATTGAGGGACCAAGCGGCTATCGCCTCACACCGTATGATTCCGAATTCGAAGAGCAGATGGCGATCGCACGAGATATCATGAAGGCCGATCGAGACATCTTGCGTGAGCTCGCCAAATAACGGGAAGTGGCTCCGGGCGGATGTTGTCTGGGCAATTCACGATGCGCAGCTTGCCGAGCACGGTGGCCTGCCGGGCGTGCGCAGTCCGGAGCTCCTCGAATCAGCGCTCGCTCGACCGCAAACGACGGCCGCGTATCTTGACGATGCCGGTGCGGTTTTGATCGGAGCGATGTACGCCATCGCGATCGCGCGCAACCATCCATTCATCGATGGGAACAAACGCGTCGCGTGGACAGCGATGCGCACGTTCCTGCGACTCAACGGCGTGACGCTCGCATTTGAACGCGCCGAGGCCGTGCACGAAATGCTTGCGCTCGCGGCGGGCCAGCTCACCGGCGAGCAGTTTACGGATTGGGTGCGGCGTCACGCGACTGGATAAGTATCTCAAGGTTTCGCGGTTGGCGAAGCGGCGCGCGGAAGCGAAGGATGGAATCGAGGCGGGGCGCATCACGCGCGAGGGGCGCGCGCTCAAGCCCGGTTACGAGGTAAAAGTCGGCGACGTGCTGGTGCTTCACTACCGCACGAAATTTCTCACGGTGCGCGTTGCGATGATCCCCGAACGCGTGCTGCCCTCGCTGAAACCTGCGGAGATGTACGAGATCGTCGAAGAACGCAAGGACGACGCGCGCGATTGGCTCTGACGCGCTCGAGTCTCTCGATCGATACGAAGGATGCGTTGGCGCGTGACGTTCCGGCCGCCGCGCATTGCCGGGCCGCGCTGCGCGACGGGCTCGCCTACTTCGCCGGCGCCGACGCGGACGGCCGCCACGTCGTGCGAACGCGGCGCTCGTCGATCGCACGCCTCGTGCGCTCGCTGGCCGGCACGGCCGAAGGCAACGTGCGGCGCACGATCGAGCCGCGACTCTATCGCAGCACGATATTCGAGATCGATTCCGGCCTCGCCGGGACGCTGCCGCCCTGGCCGCGCGTCCGCTGCGACCGGCGTATGGAACTCCGGGCCGCGTTCTTGGCCTGCGGGTCGCTCGCAGCACCGCAGGCCGGCTATCACTTGGAGTTCGTCCCGCCGACCCCCGAAGCGGGCGAGCGGATCGCCCGCCTCATCCACGCGGAAGGCGTCGAAGCGCGCACGATGCTGCGCCAGGGCCGGCCCGTGGTCTACCTCAAGGGCCTCGACGCGATCGTAGTCGTGCTCTCCGCCATCGGCGCGCACGGCGCCGTTCTGCGGCTCGAAGACGTGCGGGCTCTCAAGGAAACGAAGAACCGCATTCACCGGCTGGTCAACACCGAGACCGCGAACGTCGTCCGGGCGGCGAGCGCGGCGGCGGCGCAGCGGGACGCGATCGCCTACCTGGCGGACGCTTACGGACTGCGCAATCTTTCGCCGGCGCTCCGCGAAGCGGCGCAACTGCGGCTCGCCCATCCGGAAGAGACGTTGGCCGAACTGGGCCGCCGCGCGTCCCCGCCGGTCGGAAAAGCCACGATCAACGGCCGGATCGTGACGCTGATGCGCCTGGTTCGGCGACTTCGTGGGCCACGCGAACAGGAGCCGCGCACGCATCCGGCTTAGTCCAGGTGTTCTATGCGCATTGGCATCAATGGTTTCGGCCGGATCGGCCGTAATTTCACGAAAGCGCTCATCGAGCGCCACCCCGACGTCGAAATCGTCGCCGTCAACGATCTCACCAGCGCCAGCGAGTGCGCCCACCTCTTCAAGTACGACTCGAACTACGGTTCGTTTCCCGGAACCGTCACGACGACGGGCGACGGGATCACGATCGACGGCCGCACGATCAAAGTGCTGGCCGAGCGCGATCCGGGCAAGCTGCCGTGGAAGGATCTCGGCGTCGACGTCGTCATCGAATCGACCGGCTTCTTCACCAAGGCCGAGAAAGCGCGCGCGCACATCGACGGAGGCGGCGCAAAGAAAGTCATCATCTCCGCACCCGCGAGCGGCGACGACATCACGATCGTGCTGGGCGTGAACGACAAGCATTACGATCCGGCCAAGCACCACGTGATCTCGAACGCGTCGTGCACCACGAACTGCCTCGGGCCCGCGGTGAAGGTCGTCGTCGACGAACTCGGCTGGGTGAAGGCCTTCATGTCGACGATTCACTCCTACACCAACGACCAGAACATCCTGGATGCGCCGCACAGCGATCTGCGCCGCGCCCGCAACGCCGCAACCAACATCATCCCGACGTCCACCGGTGCGGCCAAGGCGCTCTACCTGACGATTCCGGAAGTGAAGGGCTGCTTCGACGGCTTCGCGCTGCGCGTCCCGACGCCGACCGTCTCGATGGTCTACCTCGTCGCGGTCACGAAGAAAGCCACCACCAAAGACGAGCTCAACGCGCTGCTCAAGAAAGCCGCCGACGGCCCGCTCAAGCACGTGCTGCAATACACCGAGGAAGAACTGGTCTCGGCCGACTTCAAACGCAATCCCTACAGCTCGATCGTCGACGGCAAACTGACGAACGCGCAAGGGGATCTCATTCAGCTCGGGCTCTGGTATGACAACGAATGGGGCTACTCGTGCCGTCTCGCCGACGTCACGTCGATGGTCCTGAAGAAGATGCCGGCAGCGGTCTGATTTGACGTTTCGGACGTTGCGCACCGCGGGCGACGTCCGCGGCAAGCGCGTATTGCTGCGCGAAGACCTCAATGTCCCAATGAAGGACGGTAACGTCGGCGACGAAACGCGCATCGTCGCCGCGCTCGAGACGCTGCGTTGGCTCAGCCAACGCGGCGCCAAGACGATCATCCTCTCGCACCTGGGGCGGCCCGACGGCAAGGCCGATCCAACGTACTCGCTGCGGCCCGTCGCAGCCCGCCTGGGTGAACGGCTCGGCACGCCGGTCGCGTTCGTCGACGACTGCGTCGGCCCGGCGGCCGTCGCCGCGTCGCGCTCCGTGCCCGACGGCGGCTTCGTCCTGTTCGAAAACGTGCGTTTTCACGCCGGGGAAGAAACGAACGACCCGGCGTTCGCGCGCGAACTGGCGCAGAGCGGCGATCTCTACGTCAACGACGCGTTCGGCACCGCGCATCGCGCGCACGCATCGACCGTCGGGGTCGCGAGCGATCTGCCGGCCTACGCCGGCTTGCTCATGGAAGCTGAACTCGCCGCCCTCACCAAACTCACCGTGAACCCGGTGAAGCCGTTCGTGTGCGCGATCGGCGGCGCGAAAGTGGCCGACAAGGTCGGCGTGTTCGAGAACCTGCTCGCCCGCGTCAGCTCGTTCGTGATCGGCGGCGGCATGGCCAATACGTTTCTCGCCGCGCAAGGCATCGACGTCGGCACGTCGCTGCGCGATCCGGATCTCGGCCCCGCGAAATCGATCATCGCGCTCGCCGCGAGCCAAGGCGTGACACTGCATCTGCCGACCGATGCGGTCGTCGCCGACGCGTTCAACGCCGATGCGACGGCTCAAACCGTCGCGCTCGCGGATGTCGGCGCGCGGATGATCCTCGATATCGGTCCGGCCAGCGCCCAAGCGTATGCGGCTGTGTTGCGGGCTGCCAAGACGATCGTCTTCAACGGCCCGATGGGCGTGTACGAAAAGGCGCCCTACCAGAACGGCACGCGCACGATCGGCGCGGCGATCGCGGCGGCCACGCGCGACGGCGCAACGAGCGTCGTCGGCGGCGGCGATGCGGCAGCGGCGGCGGCGGAACTCGGCTTCGCGGATGCGATGACGCACGTGTCGACCGGCGGCGGCGCAACGCTCGAATTTCTCGAGGGCAAAACGCTCCCGGGCGTCGCCGCGCTCGAGCACTAACGGTGACATCGACACGGCGCCCGCTCGTCGCGGGCAATTGGAAGATGCACAAAACGATCGGGGAGTCGACGGGCTTCGTGCGCGAGTTTCTCGCGCTCGACCCCGATTTCGAAGCCGTCGACGCGGTGATCTTTCCGCCGTTCACCGCGCTCTTCGCCACCTTCGAAGCCCTGGCCGGAAGCCGGCTCGGGCTCGGCGGGCAAACGATGTGCGAACATGAGTCCGGTGCGTTCACCGGCGAAGTCAGCCCGCTGATGCTGCTCGACGGCGGTGCGCAGTGGGTGATCCTCGGGCACTCGGAGCGGCGTGCGTACAACGGCGAAACCGACGCTGCGATCAATCGCAAGGTCCACACGGCGCTACGGTTGGGCATCACGCCGATCGTCGCGGTGGGCGAATCGGCTGAAGACCACGCCGCCGGGCGCACGCACGCGCACGTCGTGCGGCAAACGGCGATCGCGTTCGACGGCGTGACCGACGACGACGTCGCGCGCTGCGTCGTGGCCTACGAACCGATTTGGGCGATCGGTACCGGTCTCAGCGATAGCCCTGAGGGTGCGAACGATGTCATGGCGCAGATTCGCGGGTCGGTGGCCGGCCTCGAGCGGACGCGTCTTCTTTACGGAGGTAGTGTGAAGCCCGAAAACATCGGCGCGTTCGTTGCGCAGCCGCACATCGACGGCGCGCTCGTCGGCGGAGCGAGCCTGCTCCCGCAATCGTTCCGCGACCTGATGGTCAACGCGCGAGCACCACGATGAGCCGGCGGCCACCGCTCGTGCTCGCGATCCTCGACGGCTGGGGCTTGCGCGACGATTCGCACGGCAACGCGATCGCGAAAGCCGAACTGCCGAACTGGCAGCGCCTGCTCGAGCGTTACCCGCACACCGCCCTCGAGGCCAGCGGCGAAGCGGTGGGACTGCCCGCCGGCGTGATGGGCAACAGCGAAGTCGGCCACATCAACATCGGCAGCGGCCGCATCGTCCCGCAAGGGCTGGTGGTGATCGACGCCGCGGTGGCCGACGGAACGTTCGCGACCAACGCCACGTTGCAAGCGTGCATCGCACACGTGAAGGCGAGCGGCGGCACGCTACACCTCTTCGGCCTGCTCTCCGACGGGCGCGTGCACAGCTCGCTCGATCACCTCGAAGCACTGATCGACGCGTGCGGGAAGGCCGGCACGCCGTTTGCCATCGATGCATTTCTCGACGGCCGCGACACGCCGCCGCGCAGCGCGCAGACCTACCTCGACCGCATCGGGTCCTATCTCGACGAGCATCACAGCCCGGGCCGTTTCACCAGCATTTGCGGGCGCTACTACGCGATGGACCGCGACAAGCGCTGGGAGCGGATCGACAAAGCCTATGCGATGCTCAGCGGCGGCGAGGCGCAGCATGCCGCAACGGCGAGCGAGGCCTTGGCGGCCGCATACGCGCGCGACGAGAACGATGAGTTCGTCTTGCCGACCACCATCGGCCAGCCGAAGCCGGTCGCCGACGGCGACGCGGTGATCTTCTTCAACTTCCGGCCCGATCGCGGGCGCGAACTCACGCTGACGTTTTCCGACAAGCCCTTCAGCAACCTGATGTTCGCAACGATGACGCGTTATGAAGACGAGTTTCCGAATCCGATCCTGTTCGGGCCGCGACCGCAGTCGCGCACGTTCGGCGAGATCGTTTCCGAAGCGGGCCTCTCGCAGTTACGCCTGGCCGAGACCGAAAAATACGCGCACGTCACGTACTTCTTCAACGGCGGGCGCGAAGCGGTGTTTCCCGACGAAGATCGGGTGCTGATCCCGTCGAATCGTTCGGTCGCGACGTACGATCTGGCGCCCGAAATGTCGGCCAGCGACATCACCAGCACCGCGGTCGAAGATGTCGCACAAGGACACCACGACGTGATCGTCATGAACTATGCCAACGCCGACATGGTCGGCCACACCGGCGTGTGGGACGCGACGGTGTCGGCACTCGAGACGCTCGACCAGTGCTTGGGACGGCTCGATCATGCCGTGCGCAAGGCCGGCGGTGTGCTCGCGATCACGGCCGATCATGGCAACGCCGAAGAACAGCTCGACGCGAACGGCAACGTGCTGACCGCGCACACGACGAACCCCGTGCCGTTCGTCTTGATCAGCGATCCGCCGCTCGGCACCCTCCAGAGCGGCGGACGCCTGGGCGATATCGCGCCGACGCTGCTGCCGCTGCTCGGCCTGCACGTGCCGCCCGAAATGACCGGCACCAACCTGCTCGCCCCGGCCGCGACGACGTGAAACGCAAGAAGCTCGACGAGGCGGCCGACCTGCTGCGCGAACGCGCCGGCGGCACGCTCGACGCAGCGATCGTTTTGGGTTCGGGATTCGGCGGCGTCCTGCGTGACCGGATCTCGGCGACGCCGGTCGCCTACAAAAAGATCGGCATGCCGGAACCGACGGTTCCGGGGCACGCCGGCGAGGCGCTCGTCGGACAACTTCACGGCCGCCGCATCGTTGCGTTCAGCGGCCGTTTTCATCTCTACGAAGGCTACGAGCCACTCGAGGTGGTGTATCCGGTGGCCGTCGCCGCGCATGCCGGCGCGAAGACGATCGTCTTGACCAACGCCGCGGGCGGCATCAACGCGAGCTTTCACCCCGGTGACTTGATGCTGATCGTCGATCAGCTCAACCTGACCGGCCGCAGCCCGCTCGTCGGCCGCGCGCCGTTTGCCGGCGTCAAGGACCGCTTCGTCGACATGGTCGATGCGTACGATCCGAGCCTGTGCAACCTCGC
>Ga0307478_10002223_pt1 | contig 15556 bp, 7 predicted proteins | sample atmos_gasesECM4C_2_FD_203713 | JGI IMG/M metagenome (GOLD analysis project Ga0307478, IMG submission 203713) | Hardwood forest soil microbial communities from Morgan-Monroe State Forest, Indiana, United States - atmos_gasesECM4C_05 | ecosystem: Environmental > Terrestrial > Soil > Temperate...
GAGACCGTTCAACGTGGGCATCGCAATGTCCAAGATCACTATGTCCGGCGAGAGATCCTTCGCCATTTGAACTGCCTGTCGCCCTTCCGATGCCTCTCCGCAAATTTCCCAACCAGGATGCGCTTTCAGAAGCGCGCAGATCCCTTGACGAACCACTGGATGGTCGTCGGCGACCAGAATTCGTAGAGACACTCTTCACCTCGGAAATTAAAAGAATCAGCACGAACGGCTCCGGCTTCGCGCCTCATCCGAAGCGCGCGCACAGCGCCCGAAGCTAGCGAAAGCGTAGCAGAGCCACTGAACATGTCGATACAGAGTACCCTGTAGGCAGTTTTCGACAATTCTATCAGCGTTGATTCGTCCTCACAATTTTCGATTCGCACCCTGTGCATGACGATGTCAGCAGGAGCTGCGAACTCTGGAAGGGGGGCCATTCATCGTGACATCAGCGTACGCCGCGATCAAGGCGTGCAGACACCTCCCAAGCGCTCCGGTGTGTTTCTAAGTAAAAGACCGACCGAAATTGGGGGTGCCGTCGACATTCTTCAACAGCATCTCATCAGAAGCTTTTTTGGGACGGGGGCAGGACAAGATGCACGTGGAATTGGATACATCGGAGGCAAATGCAGGCTACGCAGCGAATCGAATTCAATGGCGCAGGTGGTGGAGACCGGCAATTTGCTTGTCTTGCGCCATCATCATCGGGACGAGCATTTACATCGCGCATAGATGGCCATTCACGGAACCAAATGTGGTCCAAAATCTCCAGCAAGCCACCTCGAGCACCGTGCAAATTGCTGCGTTTGAGAAGGTTTTCTTCCCGCATCCGGGTTGCATTGCGAAGGGGGTAACGCTCCTGCGGGGTACAGACCCGCGACATCAAACAAGGATGATCGTCGACAAGCTTACAATCGAAGGTACGGCGATAGGTCTTTTCACCAAACACCTCGCATCGATTCGAGCGCAAGGTGCTCACATAATCTTTCCGCCATTAGGTACAGGGCCAGCCTGGCAACCTACCGAGTCCCCAATTGTGGTGGATGAACTACGAGCAGACGGAGCTTCCGTCGATTTTATCCGGCACAACTCAGAGCAACCTCGAGTAACTTTTAGGATGCATGAGTTCGTGGCTTATCACCTTGCCGCTCACGACCCTATGAGATTTGAAGTTCGTTTGGAAAATCCGATCCCGCCGGGCGAAATTCACGCGAATGGAACTTTTGGTCCCTGGAAGATGGACGCGGTTTCCGGCACTCCCATTGAGGGTTCGTATTCATTCCGCCATGCGGATCTCGATGTTTTTCAAGGCATTCGCGGCTTGTTAGCATCCGATGGAAAGTTTCAGGGAACGCTCGAGAATATCCTCGTTCAGGGCACCACGACCACTCCTGATTTCGAGGTCAAGAGCAGCAGTCACAAGCTCAACTTGCAGACTAAATTTCGAGCAGCCGTGGCCCCGTCCAATGGCGATGTCACACTGGAACAGGTATCCGCGCAGCTCTTACGCACCATGGTGATCTCGCACGGTTCTGTGGCTCACGATCCGAATGCTGCGGGGAAGATAGCTGCCCTGGATCTTGCAGTGCACAGCGGGCGTATACAAGACCTGCTTTTGCTGTTCATCTCAGAGAAGCAATCTCCACTGAACGGAGTAGTCAGTTTGAAAGCGAAGACAATCGTCCCTCCGGGGAGCAAACCCTTCCTCCAAAAATTACAGATGACCGGCGATTTCGGGATTGAGAGTGCGCTTTTTACAACGGAAAAGACACAGCAAGATTTAGACAAATTGAGTGCTGCCGCCCGCGGAGAGGGTGACTCTCCGGACGACCCTGAAAATGTCGTTTCCGATTTGCAGGGACATGTCGTGGTGAAAGACGGAACAGCGACGTTTACAGATCTGTCATTCAATGTCCCAGGAGCGAAGGCACGACTACATGGAACTTTCAATCTGATGAATCACGCTGTTGATTTGCGCGGCACTTTATTGATGGAGGCAAAGCTTCACCAGGCGACGTCGGGCATCAAATCCTTCCTGCTGAAAGCGCTGGACCCATTTCTGAAGAAGAACCATAGGGGCGGAGCTGTAATTCCCGTCAGTATCACAGGAACTTACCAGCATCCGTCCTACAATGCGGACCCAATTTAGACAAAAGCGGCTCGGGAAGATTTTCGTCGCCGAAATGAAAGAAGCGGGGAAAGCTGCCGGGCACTGTTCCAGGTCGGGGTGGCGAACATACAGGGTTTCCTGTAAACCCACAGAATAAGCACGTTATTCGAGTAGCAGGTGCTCGCTGAAAAAATCCAATCCCAAGAGGTCCAAGCGTCTACATACGGGAACACCTCCAAGCGCATACCTGTTAGGGTCGATTGTCGCTGCATGCTGGCTGAGTATTCTGTCGTTAATATGGAGAAACGCATCGTGGTCGCCGACGACAATGCTGCGGTCCGTCACGCGCTCCGCAACGTTCTTGAGTCCAAGGGGAATTGGAAGGTGGACGGGGAAGCTGTGGATGGACAGGACGCAATCGAGAAAGCCAAGCAGTTGCATCCGGACTTGATCGTTTTGGACGTTTCAATGCCTGTGATGAATGGCATTGATGCTGCCCGGATTCTACATCAGATTATGCCTGGAGTTCCCTTGATTCTTTGTTCGCTCCATACAAATGACATTCTTAAGGAACAGGCTTCGGCCGCAGGAGTGAATGCGGTGGTTTCAAAAGCGCAAAATATGCAGGTGCTGGTCAATAAAGCTCGAGAACTGATGGAAGCCGCCATTCATTAGGCTCTCCACTGCGGAAACTTTAGCCCGTCTGTTTTTAAATTCAGCAGAGCCTCGGATGCATCTTGCAAAGCGAGTCGTTCGACAGAGGCCTCCTGAACCAGTGCCAGATCCTGTAACCTCAGGAAGACAGCCGCTTCGGCTTCGGCTACTCTCTCCTTCAATTTCTCCGGGTTCTGCTCGAGAAGAGCTTCATGGAGTGCCCTCTGCCACTCAAATTTGTAATTTTCTTCCAGAATATTTCTCCTTTGGCGAAGAAAGATAGCTATAGCTTTGTTCAATCATGGCGATTTTTGGAATACCATGAAACCTGTAGCTACCTGCAAAAGAACTACACGTTTTCCTCTGCCCGACCTCGAAACAATTCTGTATCGAGCGACGCCGTTTGCTACGAGGTCACCAGCTAAAGCTGCTGATCAGCGGAACGTCCGTCAAGTCGGGACATTACATAAGGACATCTATCGCATTCGATCGAGCCGAACCTTCACTCATTCGGAACTAGTGCGCAGCCGTGTATTTCTAAGCGTCAGAACTGGGTGTTCCTTTGTTTTGCGCTCAACAGCGTTTTGCGCTCAACAGCGCCAACGCGTCCTTGAAAGACCCCGTATCCGCTCCGACACTCAGCCTTACGTATCGGTATTGATTGCTGTAGCGCCTGCCTTGCGCAACTGGCGCTGCATCAAAGAACTACTTTGAGGTGACAGAGATGCGGTTGAGGTTCGTCGGAGTGGGATGGATATTCTTAATGCTCACGACTGGATGTGTTGCTCCCAAGCGAGCAAGCTTATTCATTCCGCAACGTTGCATACATGTGAATGCAGAAAGCTTTACCCGTCCATGCGCCCGCCGCAACGATGGTAAGCTGGTGTGCGACGGAGTAGTGGTTTCTGCAATGTGTGTCGAGGTCAGGCAATAATTCCAGCCCGCCTTCCGAGATTCCACTCAGCCGCGACTACCCCCAAACAATTCCACCAACGATCAACTTTTCGCGAAAGCTCGCACACTCGTGCCGATCAAACAGGAGAGTTAATCCTCAAAGCTCCTCGCGCCTCCCTTCATGCGGTTGGTGACCAGTAGCGTCCAGACGAACTTGATGACCCGCGCATCGTTGTAGCAATACGCCAAATTGTGATTCAAGGTGGAGAAGCAATGCTGCTGGCAAGTCTTCTTCATCGACGCGAGCTGGCCATCGTTGAACTTGTGCCTGTCGATGTTTCCCCAGTCGTAGCTGGCGCCGTACATGGGGAAGCAAGGAGCGACGGTGCCGTCGGTGCGGATGATCACGTTGTTCTGGCCGGCGCGGCACTTCCATTCCGCAAAATGTAACTCGCCATTCTCATCCTGCACGATGCCCGGGGTGTGAGCCAGGCGATCCGAAAGATCGCCGTTCAATCCGCTGCCATCGCCATTCCAACCCAGGCGTTTGAGGTCGGCGCCGCTGGCCATGCGGATGAAAGCCTTGATTTCCTGCAGGCGCTGCACCGAGTTCACCATCTGGTAGCCGGCTTTGTTCTTCTCGATGATCCAATCAACCAGGGAGTCGATTTCCGGCCAGTCCTCCGGCCGGATGTAGGTCGGATTGTCGTTGAGGTGTTTGAAATGCTCGTCCTGCTCGAGCATGGGCGTTTCGTTGATGTGATAGTCCGTGGCAATGCGATGCGCACGCGCATACTCGGTGATCTTGCGGACGTCTTCTGTGTTGTTCCGGCAGATGTTGATATTGAAGAACACCATGTACCCATACACGTACTGCTTCCTCATGATGTGCTCGATGTACTTCTGCACCGGAACGACGGCCTTGGGCAGACTGGGTTTTTCGTCCCAGGAATCGAGCGCGAAGTTGAAGATGGCGACACCGGCATCGCCAAGCCGGTCTGCTACCTCGGGGCGCAGCAAGCGTCCGTTGGTCGCGATGTAGACCCAGAATCCCTTCTTCGCGGCGTAGTAGACGACCTTGTGCACGAAGTCGGGGCGTAGCAGGGGCTCTCCGCCCATCAACGCCAGGACGCGGCAGCCGTTATCGTGCAAAAAGTCGATGGAACGACGAGCCACGTCTTCGGTCATCCCCTTCACTTTGTTGTTGTATGACCAGCAGTACCAGCAATCGAGATTGCACTTGTACTCGACGAACAGGTAGGAAGTGATGGGGTGGAACTCGCCGGGCATGACGCGCGAACGAATGTAGGGGAAGAGCCAGCCCCGCATCTTGCGGTAGACCTCGGGAATGGTCCAGTCCCGTTTTTCGAGAATCGTGGCTGGGCCGGGATCGAGCAGCTTCTCGGGGAAGCGCGGGAATACAGGATCCGGCAATCTTTTGCCCTTGACGAGCGCAGGCTTGGCCGGAGCCTGGGCAGTATTCATCAGCAGATTGTGAATATCGACGTCAATACGAAACTTTGGCGCGGTCGCCATGCGAGCTCTCCCTCTCGTGATTGGTTGCAGCCTTAGTCTGCGGCTATGCCTTGTCCGATTTGTTCGGCGGCTTCCGCGAAAAGAGATGTTTCAGGTTGACTCTCTTGGTTGCGAAGTTCTACTTCCAGAGCTGCTAATTGAGCTTCGATGTCCTCTTGGGCCTTTCGCTTGCGAATGACCTCTTCTCGATAGCGGCGCAGGAAGTAGTCGATGGTTTCGACACGGATTTTGATTGATCCGGATGGTTTGTTTTCGTCTAGATCTTTGAAGCAAAAATAGGGGGTCCCGGATTGCTCGATGATGCCCTCGACCACGCCGTAAATCGGCGCATCGTGCCCACATTTGAAGCTGGAAATTTCCAGCGCCACCAAATTCGGATGACGCGCTGTAAACTTCGCAGCCCAAACTTTGTGATTCGTGCTGCACGAATACGAGTTCTTCCAGGCATCGTTTATATCCAGTGGACTGCTGATCACGCCGGCCCGCACTTCTTCTCCGAAAAGACGCTCCAGCATATCCTCATCCAGTGGAAGAGTATTCTGCGAGAAGATCGGATATCCGAGTTTCTGAAACTCGTCCAGGATCTCGTGGTTGAGCCCAGGATCGTGGTGATATGGCCGACCTAACATGACGATTCCAATGCGATCCTCTCGCTCGAGCTGATCAAGTACCTGGCGCGCGCGGCCACGGATACCGGCTTCGTAATTCTTCAGGGCCTCGTAGCCAACTTCAACAGCACGGTCGTTCTCTTCCTGAGACAAGCCCAGTATCGGGTTCAATGCCTGCAGCATCTGGTGAGCGAAGAGCTTGCGATCGGCAAAGTTCAGGACTGGATCGATGTACTTGAGGTTGTTTTCGGCGAAGACGTCGTTTTCCTTGGTGAAGGCAGCCTTGACAGTTTCTGGCGTGGCGGTGACGGTTGGGCACGCATTGGTGCCCATAAGCTTTACGAGGGGGGAGTGCAGCACGTCGTACATGGGGAAGAAGATCGCGCTCAGCGGCTTTTTCTTGTGCTTCTCCTGGATCAAGTTGTAGACGTGCGAGATGCCGATCTTCGCCGGGAAGCAGGGATCGATGGCGCCACGGCTGGCTCCAGCGCGGTAAAGCTCGGAGCTGGTGTAATCGGAGTAGATGATGTTTTCCGGTTGGACGCCTAAGCTTTCGAAATACGCGTTGAATAGCGGCGCGTAGGTGTAGATGTTGAGCACACGCGGAATACCGATGCGCAGGTTCTTGCGGTTCTCCATCAGCGGGCGGCGTTCCTTGTCGCCCTTCTTCCAGCCAGCCCAGCCCTTAGCCGGTAGAGGGTCAGCCACGCTCTTGGTGTTGGTGGGACGGAACACTTCCTTCGAAGCGAAATCCACAAAATTAGGATGCTGGGCGCGGATGGAGTCGAGTCCGGCCTTGATCCCCTTCATGTCGTTGATGTCCTCAACGGTGCCCTTCTCGCAGGTAGCGATGATGAGGCGCTGCTCGCCGTGCATCAGCGGAACCTTGGTAACCTTCTGGATCGGGATGAAGCTCTTGTCGTCTTTGGGCACGGTGCGAATGTCGATAAAAGTGCGCAGGCAGTCGTTCTTGCAGAAATGGCAGCGCGTGTCTTCGTTGCGCGTGGTGCGGTATTCGATCTTGCGGACCGCGTCGAGGCCGATGAAAGTGGTCTGTTGGCCATTGCGCCAGAGGCGCAGCGATTCCTGGGCAGCCCCGATGGCGCCGGATTCGCCGCAGTGCTCGTGGACGATGATTTCCGGTGTTTTTCCCGTGGCGCGGAAACTGTTGCGGATGAAATCGACCTCGGCCTTCACGACAGCGAGGTTGTTCTGCGTTCCGCCTTGCAGGACGAAGCGAGAGCCGAGCGCGGCCAGGTTCGGGATGCTGGCAACATAGAGGAACACGTTCTTGGGCAGAACAGCGGCAAGTCCTGCGAGGATTTCTTCTGCACGCCAGCCCTGGCGTTGAAAGTTGACGATGTCGGACTGCATGAACACCGCGCAGCCGTAGCCGAAGACAGGCATCGCCTGAGCGTTAAAAGCAAGGTCGGCGTACTGGTTGACATCGTAGCCGAAGCCTTCGGCGGTTGATTGCAGGAAGTAGCCATTGCCGGCCGAGCACTGGGTGTTGAGCTTGAAGTCCTTCACCCGGCCGTGATGAAGAATGATGATCTTGATGTCCTGGCCACCGACGTCGACGATGACGTGAGGGTCCTCGTAGAACTTGAGAGCGGATTCGGTGTGGGCAACCGTTTCCACCAAGGCGACGTCTGCATTGAGGACATCTCTCAGGATGTCCTTTGCATACCCGGTCGTGGCGACGCCTAGAACCTCCAACTTGGCGCTCTGTTTCTCGACCTGTACGCGCAGGTTTTCGAACATCTCGATGGTGTCCTGAATCGGGTTGCCGTTTGAGAGCTGATAGGACTTGCAGAGAATGTCGCCGTTCTCGTCGAGAAGAACGGCCTTGGTGGAGGTTGAGCCACCATCGATGCCGATGAAGCCCGCGACCGTGCTTCCCTTCTGGAAGACGGCAGGCGTGAATTTCTTGCGGCGGTACGCTTCCCTGAAGACTTCCAGTTCGGCGGGTTCTTCGACCAAGCCCTTGCCGCCGGACTTGGCTTTCTCTTCCTGGCGGCCGAAATCGATGTAGTGAATGAGCTGGTCGTAGCCGCGATAACAACCGATGCAGTCTTCTTCGCTCTTTCCGAATTCAACGGCTCCGAGGGCGGCGAAGTACTGCGCATTCTGCGGAACCTTGATCAAGTCCTCGGGCTTGGCTCCGTCGGGAATAACGACCTTGCGCTCTTTCCACATGCGGGGGATGTTGGCTTGCCAGGCTTCGCGCATACCACGGATGAAGCTGTTGGGTCCTCCGAGCAGAAGAACATGTGGACGCAGTGTGTGGCCGCGGGTGAGCACGCTCAGATTCTGCAGAACAATCGCTTCGAAGAGCGAGGCCATGAGTTCGTCTGGTGGTGTGCCGACCTTCTGCAGCCCATTGATGTCGGTCTCGGCAAAGACGCCGCACTTGCCGGCCACTTTATGCAGTTTGACCCCGTGATAACCCTGGTTGGTGAGTTCGACAGCGGGGATCTTCAGCTTGGCATTAATCTTGTCGATCACCGCCCCGGTCCCACCAGCGCATTTATCATTCATGGAGGGAATTTTCTTTTTCCGTCCGGTTTCGTCGTCATCTTTAAAGACGATGATCTTAGCGTCCTGCCCCCCAAGCTCGATAACCGAATACACTTCCGGATGAAGCTTCTCCACCGCCAGGGATACGGCGGTAACTTCCTGCACGAATTTCGCTCCAATCTCGTCCGCGATCCCCCCTCCTCCGGAGCCGGTCATGAACATTCGCGTGTTGTGACGATCAATACCGACCTCGGCCTCCATGCGTTTCAGAAATTCGAGCGTCTTCTCGGGCTGCTTCGTCTCATGCCGCTGATAATCCTGCCAGAGCACTTGATCCGTGGCCGCATCGACCACAACGGCCTTTACAGTTGTGGAACCCACGTCCAGTCCCACCAAAAATTGCGTTTTATGGTCGTGCGGCTTCTGCGCGTGCTGGATCTTCGGTTGCTCCAACGGAGCGATCTGAATCAGCGGCGTACCCTTATGATCGTGCATTCTTCCTCTTCTCTGTCTTAACCACAGCTCGGTTATGCACAAGGATTCGGAGATGGGGCCTTCAACCAAGCCCCGCTCTTCCGCTCTACATCTTCGTCATCTTCTGCCGTCTTTTAGTCTCCGCTTGCAGTAGCCGGAGTCACCACGCCGACACGCGACCGCTTCCAAAAACGTGTATCCGTATTGATGCGATCGCTCACATGGAGAATGAATTGCGCTGCCGTTCCGGCAACACCCTCCTTGTGCGGAACATGGTAGAACGGCCGCTTCAATTCTGGATGTTCCTCGATGTACTCGCGGATTTCCTCCATACTCTTGCCGGTGGATTTCAGGCATTGCTCGAACTCCGCTTTGGCCTTGACTTTGGCCTCTCCCAGAGCCATTTGCACACGACTATGCGCATTGACCTCGCCCTCTCCTGAGGTCTCAATAGGGAGGAAGATCATGTCCTTGAACTTGTTCACGACTGCCGATTGCACTCCATCCGACTGCGAGGATGGCATACAGCCGAACGGCTTCAGCGCCAGCACCATGTGGCACAACTTGTGAACCGTGTAGTACACGTTCTTCCCAACCTCAAGATGCCCTTCACCACCTCGGGCAAACTGGTTGTAGAAAGGATGAGCCATTTCCGCGAGTTCGGTTTGCGGGACTAAGTGGTGCGTAATACCACCGAGCTGGCGGATCGTGCGATGATAGAAGAAGTTCCACATACGCTCGCCCGCTCCGATTCCCCAAAGCTTCTTGTGCAATCCAATGTAGTTCGCGAACTGCTTCTTCACTTCGTACCATTCAGGATTTCGATACGGTCGATTTACAGGCCACTTCGCCTTCGCGTGCGCCTTCGCCTGATACATGAGATAGGCAACCCACGTGGCAATCGGCTCGACGATCACCTGAGCGCCCTCGCGCTCGAGGAAATCAAACATGTGGAAGTTGCCGTCACCCTCAGTGATCTGGGCCCAGAATTCCCCAGTAATCTTGACCAGCGGCTTCACACGGGTCCGGTCTACTTCAATCGAATCCATCTTCTCCCGCGCTGAGCGCAGAGCACTTAGGTAATCTTTGCCCCACATGTGCTCGTGCCACTTACCGAACACATTGAAAGTATTGCGCAGGACTTTATTGTTTTTGAATTTGGGCTTTGCCCAGTCAGGCGCGCGCTCTTCAATCTCAAATGAGTCGCGGTTCCTCAGGTCCTCGCACAAACCATCCACAGCATCGCGAAACACCCGGTCGGCTTCGCCTTTGTTTACTTCGAATGGGCGGATCTGGTAGATCAGATCGTTAAACACATCTCCAAGGTGCATGGCATTCAACATGCCAAACCCGAAATCGATTGTGAACTTGAGTCCAGGTTCGCCCGATGCAGCCTTAATTCCATCACTGTCCTTGAACAACAGCACGCGGAAGCCATCGAAACCTGCATTTTTCAGCGCGAAACGATACTCAGCTTCGTACATTCCAAAGCGGCAAGGCCCACACGAACCGGCAGTAAAGAACACGAAGTTGTCCAGAATCTGCTGGCGCGACATGCCCTCCTTCTCGAGGAACTGCAAGTACTGCACCAGGTTTCCGACCGTGAAATATGTCGGATTGCATTGACCGTTGTTACCAAATTCCTTTCCAGTCTGGAAGGCAGCGACATTGGGGACTGGAAGCTTCTCGCAGCGATAGCCGCAACCTTGGAAAACCGCCCGGATGAGGTCTTCGTGCTTCCATGTGAAACCGCCGAACAGAATCGTCACCTGCTTGCGCTGTTCCGCAGTAAAGGCCCGCTCGACTGGTCTATGGAAATGGGTCGGCTGGTCGAGACCGGCGATCTTGCGCAGGCGTGCGCGCTCAGCGGCTAGCCGCTCTTTTATCTCAGAATCATTCTTAATCTGGACGAGATTCGTCGCCATGTCTTCCTCCGGATGTGCTGGGATTGGCTGTGTTTGACGAACTGGAAGGGATTGCGCGGTAGTGCGCACACGTAGGGCTAGTGCGGCTACTCCCGATAGCTTTAATCCTGCCACAGAACAACATTCCGAAACTCCCAAGTAGGGCTAGGAGGTTCGAGGTCTTACACCGGCGGAACTACTACGAGGGAGCTCCGTGGGCGCCGGATTGTGCAGAGGCCCGTACTTCTATCACGCAATTTCCGAGCTGAGTAACCTCAGTTTCGAATAAGTGCCTGCCCCAGTTGCCGGGCACAAGAACTAAACTTTTGTAGCAGAACAGTCGTCGCGATTCAAGCGGCACTTGTGAAATGCACTACACCGGACAGATCGCTATAGCACAATCCCGCAAGTGCCCGATTTGTATTTTACCCAGCTTCTGCGGATGGTTTTCCCAGGTTCCCTCTACTGAGGAGCGCTTTGATTTTGGTTTTTCTTCTTCCCGAACAAGTCCATCAACTGTTGCGCAGGGTTCTGTTGCGAATTCTGCTGCTGCTGTCCCTGCGTCTGTGGACCCGGCGCAGGAAGTTTTCCCCCGAGCAGGTTTTGCAACCTCCCGGTGACCGATCCTGGGTTATTGAAATTGGGCATTAACCCCTTCAACTTCATCTGGGCAATCTGCTGAACATCCGGAGCAAATTTGGGATTAGAAAACGTTCCGGTCACCAACGCCGGAATCACCAATTCGCCCTGCTGATTTGCGAGCGCAGTTTGCATGAATCCGCCAACACTGTTTCCACCCGCTTTTTGACTTGCGGATTGCGAAAGCACTGCTGTCACTCGCATATTGAGTCTCTCATCGACGAGATTCGCAGTACCCACTGCGCCCACGTTTCCAATGTCGAGCTGCGCCTGCAGGTTATTGGTTTGAGCAATGCCATTTTTTACCTGAATATTCCCGGTCATCTTGGAAATCGTTGTGATACCCGGAGTGGATTGAGATGCCGCGCCTGGATTCAGGAAACCGGCAATCTTGGAAAGTTCGCTGCTGATGTTCGCGCCTGAATACTTCACATTGTTGAGGTCGAGGTCGATCGTACCGTTGAGCGCTCTCATGATCTCCGCCATGTTCACAGCTTTTACAGGCCCGCTCGCATGCAGATCCACATTCACAGTGCCTGCGCCGCTCACCTTGTCGAGCGAAGTGACACCATAGGCTTTCGCCATACTGAGAATCGCTGGGAGTTGCGCACGGGGCGCGCGCACAACTGCATCGACGGTTGGCCTGGACGACTGGTAATCGCGAAGCACGAGGTGCGCGTTAACCGCGGTCCCCCCGGAAACAATGTTGAAGTCGTTCGATTGAATCTGCGAAGGGGTCAAGTTCAAGTTCACAGACTGGATCTGTACCGGCTGGGCGATGTCCTTCCCACTCAACTGGAGATTGCTGCCAACCACGGTCCCGTTTAAAACCGGTTTGTCAGCAGGACCTCGGACTTGAATGTTGGCGTTTACGTTGCCAGTCGCGTTGGTACCTTGCGACAGTGCCATTCCTGACGCAGCCGCCATTTTTGTAACCTCGGCAATCGACACGTTATTCGCCTTCACGTTCAGATCGAGCAAGGGCGACGTCGGTTTTGAATTTATGGTCCCAGTCATTTCCAGAGGAGTGGAACCCAACTTCATAATGAAATTTCGGATCGTCAACAAATCCGCACCGAGATCATCAGTCAGGTCATATTGCGCTGCAATGGGAAAGCCCAATTCCATGCCGTGGACTTTCGTATTCTGGACTTGAGTCTCGCCCTGCGCTGTCAGCTTTCCAGATTCGCAATTGATTTTCGTTTCGCCGCTAATTGTCCCGTCTGTACCATTCAGCGCCGGAGAATTCAGAAACTTCGACACATCCCCGATGCTGATCTGTTTGAGAGTGAGCGTGCCTCGAAAAGGCGTAGCGGCAGGATTTCCATTGTTGATCGGGCCTCCACGGCCTTGCAGACGAGCTTCCTGCGATCCGGCGCCGGCCATGTGTACCGAAGCGTCAACCGTAAACGGTTTGTCTGGCGAAAAATTCTTTAATGTGACGTCGATGTGGTCGTATATCGACGGCGTCTTACTCTTTTGCTGATCGAGCACGGAAATCTGCCCGTCGCGAATGTTTAACTCTCCGAGAGAGAACTGCTGCTCACTGCTCGTCGACGGGGAGGTCTTAGGCGGAGTCGCCGAGGGCGGCTGCTTCGAGGGGGTTTCCGCGGTCTGTGAAGGTTGAGTTTGACCCTCCGGATGGCCGACGGAGGCAAAGTTCCAAACTCCGGATGCGTTCTTAATCAAATTCACGCTCGGTCGCTGCAGACTGAGCGAATTGACCTCGACCTGCTTATGAAGCAGCGGTAAGAGCTTCACCGATACGTCCAACTCTTGCGCCTTGACAAATGGCGTATCGGCGCTAAAGCGCAAATCGTCCCCGATCGCCGGATTTTCTACCTTAAAGCTGGGAGGCAGGAGACTGAGATGCATATTTCCCAGCGTTACCGGCCTAGCCAGGCGCTTTTCAAGCTCCGACTGAATCGTTTCGTGGTATTTGTTAACGTCGAAAGTTGCGGCGAATACAAATAGGGCCACGATGACCAAAAGTATGAAGATTCCGATACCAATCGCAAATCTGCGCATGATGTTCCTCCACCCCACCCGTGAGCGGACCTATTTGTTTCGATGACGTTTGAGCGCGACCGTTTGGACGTGTAATTCACTGATCCCACACACACACTGCTTGCCTCGGCTTACGCGCGCCGTAAAGTAATACAGAAAACACTGTACCGTCCTAATCTTACGCCGCTTTCCGTCCTACAGGCTTAGCTTCTGGATGGCCCTTTTCCGCAGCCGCATGTTCAATGGTGGAATTGATTTGTCCGCCGAGCAGGAACGCCAGTCCAGTGATATAGAACCAGAGCATCAAGATCATCACAGCTCCCAGCGACCCGTACGTTTTGCTATAGGTATTGAAGAAGTGAAGATAGGCGCGTAGCACCGCCGATGCGAATGCCCATACCAGCACTCCGACGACTGAACCCGGAGTAATCCAGTACCAATGTTGCTCCTTTACGTCCGGTGCATAGTAGTAGATAACCGCAAAAGCAAGGACGACAAACGCTAAGGCCACGGCCCACTGCAGAACACGTCCCAAAACCAGGAACCCAGTACCCAATCCCAACTCCTTCGCCATGAGACCTATCAACCATCCGCCGGCCAATATCAGAAGGAGAGCGGCAATGATCAGTAACGACATGGCGACGGTCAGCCCAAGGGATATCGCGTGCACCTTTATCCAGGAACGCGCCTCCCGCACTTCATAAGCTGCGTTTAGAGTGGACATCAACTGGGTCATCCCCCCTGACCCCGACAGCAGCGCGAGCAGCAGTCCCAACGTGACTTTCCCGCCGCCAGAATTCGCCGTAATCTCATTGAGCGTTCGGACTACAAGATGGTATGCGGCCGGCGGGAGTGCTTGTTGAAAGTAAAAGAAAAGGTGATCTTGTAGCTTGCTGCCTTCTGATGCAAATAAGCCGAGCACAGCTACCAGACAAAGCAGAAGAGGAAAAACCGCAAGCAGGAAATTGTAGGCGAGCTCGTAAGCTCGGTTTATCAAATCATTTTGGCTAATTCCGCCCCACACGCGCCGTAAGAGTTCTCGCCAACTCAATCCTCCCAATCCCCAAAGCGAGGCAATCTGTTGCTCGGTACTCAGCACGGACTCGGACATACATCAATTCAGCAACTAAGACGTTAAACCAACTTCCAATCGCTTCAAAAAACGCGAACACTCACGAGATGAGATGTGTTACTGCAGGCAGGTTGTTGCGCGTGAATCGCCGATTCAGTCAGGCAACCGCCCCGATGAGTAAGTCTCGGTAGGGAAAGCAATGTAGCTTGGGTGGCAACTGCCGGAGAGCCCCGCTCCGGATGAAAATGTAGACCCGAAATTCGTGAGCTCGCGACTGAACCCGCTTAAGGTCAGGATTTGAGGCGAATGCCTGGACAAGGCTCGCCGTACCCTCAATCGCGCCCACGAACATTACCAGCCACGGTAACGAATGCCGGAGTTGCGCAAGATTGCTATGCAGCTTTCTTCCTGGGTACCTTAGCACCTTTCTTGCGCGCTTCAGATAGGCCTATGGCAATCGCCTGCTTTCCGCTTTTCACTTTTCCGCCCTTTCCCGCGCGTCCAGAGCGCAGAGTACCGTGCTTCTTCCGACGCATGGCGCTGGCTACGCTCTTCCCTGCGCTTTTGCTATATCTGCGGCCTCGCGATTTCTTTTTGGCTGGCATCCTGATCCCCTTTCGGGTTGACAAACTAGGGTTTAGTGGACGTACCTGCGTTTGGGGTTGTATCGACATCGCACCCGTTTGCCGCGCAGGATACCGTCTCGAATCAATCCGACAACCAGCTCAATAGACAATCTTGTCAGGCTTGTTTTCCCATGCGCGAAATACAGCGATGGCTTCCTGCCGCATCATCTGCGTCGTTGGAATTCGCCGTTGCGTATAGGGAAGAGCGATTTCCCGATAGATGAAGGAATCGTCGAAACCGATCCCGGCGGCGTCACTCGTCGTGTTCGCGAAATACACACGGGCAAGACGAGTCCAATATATGGCACCCAGGCACATCGGACAGGGTTCGCATGACGTGTACAACTCGCAGTTCAGCAGTTCAAAACTACCCAGCTTCCCACACGCCTCCCGGATCGCCACCACTTCGGCGTGGGCCGTTGGATCATTCCTAAACGTCACACAATTTGCGCCCTCCCCGACAATGATTCCGTTCTGAACGATGACTGCGCCAAATGGTCCGCCACGGCCGCTTT
>Ga0307478_10002224_pt1 | contig 15556 bp, 11 predicted proteins | sample atmos_gasesECM4C_2_FD_203713 | JGI IMG/M metagenome (GOLD analysis project Ga0307478, IMG submission 203713) | Hardwood forest soil microbial communities from Morgan-Monroe State Forest, Indiana, United States - atmos_gasesECM4C_05 | ecosystem: Environmental > Terrestrial > Soil > Temperate...
CGCGTGGCGCCGAGCCTGCCAGCTTGCGCGCAAAGCCTTCGGCGGTGGCACGGTCGCCGGCCGAGATAATCAGGCTCGCGAGCCTGCCGAACGGCGGATACAAGGTGCGCTCGCGCGCCTCGATTTCGCTGGCATAGAACGCCTCGCGGTCGCAGGCGATGAGCGCCTTCATCACGGGATGTTCGGGCTGGTGCGTCTGCAGGTAACCGACGCCGTGGCCCTGGTCGCGCCCGGCGCGGCCGATCACCTGATTGAGCAATTGCCAGGTGCGCTCGGAGGCGCGCGGATCCCCGTTGCCCAAGCCCAGATCGGCGTCGACCACGCCGACCAGGTTGAGCCGGGGGAAATGATGGCCCTTCGCCACCAATTGCGTGCCGATGATAATGTCGACCCGGCCCTCCGCGATCTCGTTGAGCTCGCTGCGCATGGTCTCGATCGAGGTGATGAGGTCGCTCGACAGCACCATCGTGCGGGCATTCGGAAACAGGCTCGCCGCCTCTTCCTGCAACCGCTCCACGCCGGGCCCGACCGCAACCAGCGATTCCTCCGCCGCACAATGCGGGCAGGCATGCGGGCGCGGCATCGAGAAGCCGCAGTGATGGCAGACCAGGCGCTGGCGAAAGCGGTGATCCACCAGCCAGGCGTCGCAGATGGTGCAGGCAAAGCGATGGCCGCAGGCGCGGCACAGCGTCAGCGGCGCGTAGCCGCGGCGGTTGAGGAACAACAGCGCCTGTTCCCGCCGCTCGATTGCGTTCTGGATTTCCTGTGCCAGCCGCGGCGAGACGAAACGGCCGCGCTGCGGCGCTTCGCGGCGCAAGTCGATCGCCTCGATATGCGGCATGGTCGCCCCGCCGAAGCGCTGCGGCAGGACGACGCGCTGATAGCGCCCCTTGCGCGCATTGACCTCGGTCTCGACAGAGGGCGTGGCGGAAGCCAGCACGATCGGTATCTTGGCGATATGCCCGCGCACCACTGCCATGTCGCGCGCATGATAATGCACGCCGTCGTCCTGCTTGTAGGACTGGTCGTGCTCCTCATCCACAACGACAAGACCAAGATTGGCGTAAGGAAGGAACAATGCCGAGCGCGCGCCGACCACGACCGGGGCTTCGCCCGCGGCGATGGCGGCCCAGTTGCGGGCGCGCGTGCGCGGAGTCAATTCCGAATGCCATTCGAGCGGCCGCACGCCGAAGCGCCGAGTGAAGCGGTCGAGGAACTGCCCGGTGAGCGCGATCTCCGGCATCAGGATCAGCGCCTGCTTGCGCCGCCTTACGATTTCGGCGACCGCCTCGAAATAGACCTCGGTCTTGCCGGAGCCGGTGACGCCGTCGAGCAGCGCCACATGGAAGCTGCCGCTTGCAGCGAGCGAGCGCATGGTGTCGACCGCGCTGCGCTGCTGGCGGGAGAATTCGGGCTGCGCGTGGGCCGGATCGGGCGGAGCCGGCGGCGGCGCATTCGGCATCAGCTCAGTCGTCAGTGTACCCTCATCGACAAGCCCGTCGATCACGCCGGTCGAGACGCCCGCTTCATGCGCGGTCTCGCTCTTGCCATGCAACAGGCGGTCGGAGAGCACCGCGATCACCCGCCGCCGCGCTGGAGTCATCCGTTGCGGGGGCGCACCGACGAGCCGCACGCCCAAGCGCAGCCGCTCGGGGCCGAGATGCTCGCCCATGCGCAGACACATCCGCAATACCATGCCGCGCGACGACAATGTGTAGTTGGCGACCCAATCGACCAGCGAGCGCAGCTCGGCCTTCAGCGGTGGCACGTCGAGCTTCTCGGCGACATCCTTCAGCCGGTTATGCAGCCGCGGATCGGGATTTGAGTTCTCGCCCCACACCACCGCAAGCACCTCGCGGGGCCCAAGCGGCACGCCGACGACATCGCCCGCCGCAAGCTCCATGCCGCGCGGCACACGATAGGAATAGGTCTGGTTCAGCGCGACCGGAACCAGCACATCGACGACGCGCGTCGATGTGGCGGAGTGTGTACCGGTGCGGGGAGCGTGGTCCATCGGAAACGATTTGGCCGCCTTAGCGAAGGGTAAAGGAACGGGGTGCGATATAATCAGGAGAATCAATCCGGCGATACCCGCTATGGCCCGCAAACAGGCTGCACCTGAATCAGCGCAAGGATCTGAGTTTGGGCCGATCGAGCTCGCCTGCGCCGAGCGGAGCATTGCGACCGAGATGGCGCGCTGGCTGTCGCATCTGCGCGCCGAGCGCAGGCTGTCGCCGAAGACACTGGAAGCCTATGGCCGCGACCTCCGCCAATGCCTGGAGTTCCTCTGCGAACATTGGGGCGCGCGGGTGACCTTGGCGCGCTTCGCCGAGCTGGAGGCCACCGATGTTCGCGCCTTCATGGCGATGCGGCGGGCTGATGAGATCGGCAGCCGCTCGCTGATGCGCAGCCTCGCGGGGCTGCGTTCGTTCGGCCGTTTCCTGGAGCGCGAGGGCAAGGGCAAGCTCGGCGCGCTCTCCGCGATCCGGGCGCCGAAGATCGGCAAGAGCCTGCCGAAGCCGATCCATATCGCCGCCGCAAAACGGCTGACCGATGCCGATGAGCGCGCCGGCGAGGAGCGCGAGACCTGGGTGCTGGTCCGCGATGCCGCGGTGATGGCGCTGCTCTACGGCTCTGGGCTGCGCATTTCCGAAGCGCTGTCACTGAAACGGCGCGACGTGCCGCGACCAGGCGAAGGCGACGTCCTTACCGTAACGGGCAAGGGCAACAAGACCCGCATGGTGCCGGTGCTCAACAACGTGCTGCAGCTGATCGCCGATTATGTCGCGATCTGTCCGCATACCCTGCCACAGGAAGGTCCCATCTTTATCGGCGCTCGCGGCGGTCCCTTAAGCCCTCGCATCATCCAGCTCGCCATGCAGAGGCTGCGCGGTGCGCTGGGACTACCCGACAGCGCCACGCCGCATGCGCTGCGGCACTCCTTTGCCACGCATTTGTTATCCCGCGGCGGCGATCTGCGTGCGATTCAGGAACTGCTCGGTCATTCCTCGCTCTCTACAACGCAAATCTATACCGGCATCGACAGCGAACGCCTGTTGGAAGTGTACCGAAACACGCATCCGCGCAGCTGAAAGCTGAACGGCTCGTTCATCGACTCTGCAACGACCGCTTGCCTCTTGCGCTTGACGCCGCCTTCCGGCAATCGTGCTTGGCAAGCGTCTTGATCCGGAGGGGAATGATGAGCGCGCATGAGAGCATGGAGCAGGCCGAACACGCGGAGCACGCGTCGAGCGAAAACCGGAAGATCGCGCTGTTGATCGCGGTGATCGCATTGTGCCTTGCGCTGTCGGAGACGCTCGGCAAGGGCGCGCAGACCGAAGCCATCAGCATGAATGTCGAGGCCTCCAATCTTTGGGCGTTCTTCCAGGCCAAGACAATTCGTCGCACGGTGGTGCAGACTGCGGCCGAAGCAACCAAGCTGAACCTGGGCTCAACCGGCGACGATGCCGCCAAGGCGGCGGCGCAGAAACAGATCGAGGATTGGCAGAAGACCGCGGCGCGCTACCGCTCCGAGCCCGAGACTGGCGAGGGGACCGAGCAGCTTGCCGAGCGCGCCAAGCATACAGAGGAAGAGCGGAATCTCGCGACCGCCAAATACCATCATTTCGAGCTCGGCTCCGCCGCCTTTCAGATCGCGATCGTGCTGGCCTCGGCCACCATCATCACCGGCATCGTAGCGCTGGCCTATATTTCCGGATTGCTGACGCTGGCTGGGATTGTGGTCACCGCGCTCGGCATCTTCCAGCCACATCTGTTGCCGCTGCATTAGTCGGAAGTTTGCACGAAATTTCCGATTGGGGCCGCGAGCCCAGCTCTATCTCCGTCATCCTGAGGTGCCGACGCGCAGCGGCGGCCTCGAAGGGCGACGGCCCGGATGCAGCACTGGGGCCGTTCATCCTTCGAGGCTCGCTTCGCGAGCACCTCAGAATGACGGATTGTCGGAAAGGGCCGCCAAAAAAGTAGCGCCTACCTCGCCTCGCGCACGCTCTTGCGGAAGCGGAGGATCAGGCGCATGACGCGCGAGGACCGGCGGTCGCTGTCGCCGCGGAAGAACGCGAGGATCCTGGCCTTCACGGGATCGACCAGCGCATCACACTTGGCCCGCAACGCAAGGACGTACTCGTATAGCTTCTCGAACCAGGCCATTTCGAGCAGCTTCGGCCGCGTCACGTCGAAGACAAAGGCGGTGACGCCGACGCCGAGCAGCTTCGCGAACAGAATGGTGGTGACCGCACTCATCCAGTATTCGTGCATGAGCAGCCACACGCCGATCATCTTGAGCGGGAATAACGGGATCACCGGCACGATAAAGACAATGAGGGTCATCGCCGGCGATAGCGTGTCGACACGCTCGGCGAGCCATTGCTTGAAGGCGCGTAACGGGATCGCGTTGACGATGCCGGCGACAATGGGTTCGAGATGATCCCAAAGCCAGGCCTCGATCAAAAAGATGATCGCCAGCAAAATCCAGACGGGTTGAAGTAGGCGGCGCATCATCCAGTTGATCCCCGCCCGGTTCGCGACCAGGCGTCGACTACATATGGATTGCCCGCTTACCGACCGCAAGCGCCGCTTCCTTGATCGCTTCCGAACGCGTCGGATGGGCGTGGCAGGTGCGCGCGAGATCTTCCGCCGACCCTCCAAATTCCATCAGCACGCAGGCTTCGTGGATCATTTCACCGGCTTCGCGGCCGACGATGTGGACGCCCAGCACCCGATCGGTCTTCGCATCCGCGAGAATCTTTACAAGGCCTTCGGTGGTCTGGTTGACCTTGGAACGGCCATTGGCGGTAAAGGGAAACTTGCCGACGGTATAAGCGACACCGGCCTGCTTCAGCTCCTCCTCGGTCTTGCCGACGGCGGAGACTTCCGGCGTTGTATACACAACGCCAGGAATGACGTCGTAATTCACGTGGCCGGCCTGACCTGCGATGATTTCAGCGACCGCAACCCCCTCATCCTCGGCCTTGTGTGCCAGCATGGGGCCGGCGACCACATCGCCAATGGCGTAGATGCCTTTTACTGTCGTCGCGAAATGCGGATCGATCTGCACACGGCCGCGATTGTCGAGGGCGACACCGGCTTCCTTTAGCCCAAGGCCTTCGGTGTAGGGCACGCGGCCGATTGAGACCAGCACGATATCGGCTTCGATGGTCTCTGCAGTGCCGCCGGCCGCGGGCTCGATCTTGACGCCGAGCATCTTGCCTGACGTGTCCACGCTGGTGACCTTGGACGACAGTTTGAACACAAAACCCTGTTTTTCCAGGATGCGCTGGAACTGTTTGCAGATCTCGCCGTCCATCCCCGGTAAAATACGGTCCAGAAATTCGACGACCATCACCTCGGCACCGAGGCGACGCCACACAGAGCCGAGCTCGAGGCCTATGACGCCAGCGCCGACGATGAGAAGCTTCTCCGGCACCTTCTCCAGCGACAGCGCGCCGGTCGAGGAGACGATCCGCCTCTCGTCGATGTCGATGCCCTTCAGCTTGGCAACGTCGGAGCCGGTGGCGATCACGATATTCTTGGTCTCTACGGTCTGCGACTTACCGTCGGCAGAAACCTCGACCTTGCCGGCGCCGAGAATCTTGCCGAGGCCGCGCAGCACATCGATCTTGTTCTTCTTCATCAGGAAGTCGACGCCCTTGACGTTGCCGTCAATGCCTTGCTGCTTGAAGTTCATCATCGAGGGCAGGTCGAGCTTCGGCGCGGAGACGCTAACGCCCATCTTGGCAAAGGAATGCTCGGCTTCCTCGAACATTTCGGACGCATACAGCAGCGCCTTCGAGGGCATGCAGCCGATGTTGAGGCAGGTGCCGCCGAGCGTGGCGTTCTTCTCAACCACGGCGACCTTCATCCCGAGCTGGGCCGCGCGGATCGCGCAGACATAGCCGCCAGGACCGGTGCCAATAACAACGAGATCATAAGTGGGCATGATTGACGTCCTGTATGCTTAAAGGGGTGTGAGAGGTATTAGCGACCGCCCGAGACATCAAGGATTGCGCTGGTCACGTACGAGGCATCGTCCGACATCAGCCATACGATGGCATTGGCGATTTCCTCCGCGGTGCCGACGCGTTTCAGCGGCACGTTGGGCGCAAGCCGGTGGGCGCGATCGGGCTCGCCGCCGGATGCGTGAATGTCTGTATCGATCAGGCCTGGCCGGATCGCGGCAACGCGGATACCTTCGCCCGCGACTTCATGGCCGAGGCCGATCGTGAAGGAATCGATCGCGCCTTTCGAGGCCGCGTAATCCACATAGGTGTTGGGCGAACCGAGCTTTGCGGCGACCGACGACAAATTGACGATCACCCCACCCTTGCCGCCATGGCGGGTCGACATCCGCCTCACCGCCTCGCGTGCGCAGAGGATGCTGCCGGTCACGTTGACCGCCATCATGCGCTCAATGCGCTCGGCCGACATCTCGTCGACCCGCGAGGTCTTGCCGACAATGCCCGCATTGTTGATGAGCGCGCCGAGCGTGCCGAATTTGTCGGCCGCATTGAACAGAGCCAGGATGTCGGCCTCCACGGCGACATCGCATTTCACCGCAGTCGCCTTGCCGTTCTTGACCTCGATCTCGGCCACGACCTTGTTGGCCGCGGCCTCGTTGCTGGCATAGCCAACGACGATGCGATAGCCGCGCGCGGCCGCCGCAAGCGCAGTCGCGCGGCCGATGCCGCGGCCGCCGCCGGTGATCACCACGACCGTGTCGGTCAACGTCGCCCCCGATGTTGAATGCCCGCCCGGCTATACGCGATCACAGGTCCAGCACCAGCCGCGCCGGATCCTCGAGGCTTTCCTTGACGCGCACCAGGAAGGTCACGGCATCCTTGCCGTCGATGACACGGTGATCGTAGGACAACGCCAGATACATCATCGGGCGGGCCTCGATCTTGCCGCCGACCACCATCGGCCGCTCCTGGATCTTGTGCATGCCGAGGATGCCCGACTGCGGTGCGTTCAGGATCGGGGTCGACATCAGCGAGCCGTAGATGCCGCCATTGGTGATGGTGAAGGTGCCACCCTGCATCTCCTCGATCTTGAGCTGGCCGTCGCGGGCGCGGCGGCCGTAATCGGCGATCGATTTCTCGATTTGGGCGATCGACTTCTCATCGCAGTCGCGCACCACAGGCACCACCAGGCCACGGTCGGTGCCGACGGCAATGCCGACGTGGTAGTAGTTCTTGTAGATCAGGTCAGAACCGTCGATCTCGGCATTGACCGCCGGGATGTCCTTCAAGGCCTGCACGCAGGCCTTGGTGAAGAAGCCCATGAAGCCGAGCTTCACGCCGTGCTTCTTCTCGAACACGTCCTTGTACTGGGCGCGCATCGCCATCACGTGGGTCATGTCGACCTCGTTGAAGGTCGTCAGCATCGCCGCGGTGTTCTGCACGTCCTTCAGGCGGCGCGCGATGGTCTGGCGCAGCCGGGTCATCCGCACGCGCTCCTCGCGTGCCGCGTCATCAGCTGGTGAAGGCGCGCGGACCTGCACGGCGGCGGCGGGCTGATTGACCGGCGTCGGCGCGGATGCCGCACGCTCGATCGCCGCCAGCAAGTCGCCCTTGGTGACGCGGCCATCCTTGCCGGAGCCTGGCACTGTCGAGGCATCGATGCCGGTTTCCGCCGAGAGCTTGCGGACCGAGGGGGCGAGCGGCGTGTCCGCGGGTGGCGCCTTTGGTGCAGCGGCGGGGGCGGCAGGCGGCGGGGGCGGAGCGGCCGGCTTGGCGGCAGCAGGTGCAGCAGCGGCGGCAGGCGCAGCAGCAGGCTTCGCGGCGGCTGCACCGTCGGCGATCTGGCCAAGCAGCGCGCCAACCGCAACGGTCTCGCCGTCCTTGGCGATGATCTCGCCGAGCGTACCGGCTGATGGCGCCGGCACCTCGATGGTGACCTTGTCGGTCTCGAGCTCGACCAGGGGCTCGTCGACCGCGACCGGGTCGCCCGCCTTCTTGAACCAGCGGCCGATGGTGGCCTCAGTGACGGATTCGCCGAGCGTCGGAACGCGGATTTCGGTCATGATCTCTTCCTCGAAGAAAACCTGTGCGGTTACGGATTAGGGGCCATCGCCCGCCTTGTGCGCGATTGCGCCCTGGGGCGGGCGATCCAGTACGCCGTGAAAGTCGTGATCAAATCAGATTACGCGGCGCACCGGATGCCCCGCCTGCGCGGGGCATGACGTCGTGAAAGTGTTTTAGTTCAGCGCGTCGTCCAGGAAGGCCTTGAGCTGGGCGAGGTGCTTGGACATCAAGCCGGTGGCGGTGGCAGCGGCTGCGGCGCGACCCGCATAGCGCGGCCGGCGGTGCGGCGCACCGATCTGGTTCAGGACCCATTCCAGATAGGGCTCGATGAAGTGCCACGAACCCATGTTGCGCGGCTCTTCCTGGCACCAGACCATCTCGGCACCCTTGAAGCGGGCGAGCTCCATCACCAGCGCCTTCAGCGGCACCGGATAAAGCTGCTCGATCCGCATCAGATAGATGTCATCGACGCCGCGCTTCTCGCGCTCCTCGTAGAGGTCGTAGTAGACCTTGCCCGAGCACAGGATCACGCGGCGGATCTTGTCGTCCGGCACCAGCTTGATCTTCTCGTCGGGCAGCATCTGGGCGTCATCGTACAGGATGCGGTGGAAGGTCGTGCCCTTCGCGAGCTCCTCGAGCCGCGACACCGCGCGCTTGTGGCGCAGGAGCGACTTCGGCGTCATCAGGATCAAAGGTTTCCTGATCTCGCGATGCAGCTGGCGCCGCAGCACGTGGAAGTAGTTCGCCGGCGTGGTCGGGTTGGCGACCTGCATGTTGTCTTCGGCGCAGAGCTGCAGATAGCGCTCGAGGCGTGCGGAGGAGTGCTCCGGCCCCTGCCCCTCATAGCCATGCGGCAGCATGCAGACGAGGCCGGACATGCGCAGCCATTTGCGCTCACCCGAGGAGATGAACTGATCGAACACGACCTGTGCGCCGTTGGCGAAGTCGCCGAACTGCGCCTCCCACATCGCCAGCGCGTTCGGCTCGGCGAGCGAGTAGCCATATTCGAAGCCGAGCACCGCTTCTTCCGAGAGCAGCGAGTTGATGACCTCGTAGTGGCCCTGCTCGCCGCCGAGATGATTGAACGGCGTGTAGCGGCTCTCGTCTTCCTGGTCGATCAGGACCGAGTGGCGCTGCGAGAAGGTGCCGCGCTCGGAGTCCTGGCCCGAGAGCCGCACATGGTGGCCCTCCTGCAGGAGCGAGCAGTAGGCGAGTGCCTCGCCGGTTGCCCAATCGATGCCGACGCCGGAGTCGATCGCCTTGGCGCGGTTGTCGAGGAAGCGCTGAATGGTGCGGTGAACGCGGAAGCCGTCCGGCACCTTGGTGATCTTGCGGCCGATCTCCTTCAGGGTCGCGATCTCGACGCCGGTGACGCCACGCCGCGCATCCTCTTCCTGGTCGGCGATCTTGAAGCCGGCCCATTTGCCGTCGAGCCAATCGGCCTTGTTCGGCTTGTAGCCGGCGCCGGCCTCGAACTCGGCATCGAGCCGCACGCGCCAATCGGCCTTCGCCTTCTCAACCTCACCTTCGGTCATGACAGCGTCGGCGATCAGCCGCTTGGCGTAAATCTCGAGCGTCGACGGATGCGAGCCGATCTTCTTGTACATCACCGGCTGGGTGAAGGCCGGCTCGTCACCCTCGTTGTGACCGTGCCGGCGGTAGCACCACATGTCGATCACGACAGGCTTGTGGAACTTCTGCCGGAATTCGATCGCGACCTTGGCGGCGAACACCACCGCTTCCGGATCATCGCCGTTCACATGGAAGATCGGGGCGTCGATCATCTTCGCCACGTCCGACGGATAGGGCGAGGAGCGCGAGTAGCGCGGATAAGTCGTAAAGCCGATCTGGTTGTTGACGATGAAATGCAGCGAGCCGCCGGTGCGGTAGCCCTTGAGATCCGACAGGCTGAAGCATTCCGCCACCACGCCCTGGCCTGCGAAGGCTGCGTCGCCGTGCATCAGAAGCGGCAGCACCGAGATGCGCTGGTCGGGCGGATCGCCATGCTGATCCTGCTTGGCGCGCACCTTGCCGAGCACCACGGGGTCGACGATCTCGAGATGCGAGGGGTTGGCGGTCAGCGACAGATGGATGCGGTTGCCGTCGAATTCGCGGTCAGACGAGACGCCGAGATGGTACTTGACGTCGCCCGAACCTTCGACGTCGTCAGGATTGGCCGAGCCGCCCTTGAACTCATGGAACAGCGCACGATGGGGCTTGCCCAGCACCTGGGTCAGCACGTTGAGGCGGCCGCGATGCGGCATGCCGACGACGATTTCCCTCACGCCGAGATTGCCGCCACGCTTGATGATCTGCTCCAGCGCCGGGATCAGCGACTCGGCGCCGTCGAGGCCGAAACGCTTGGTGCCGGTGAATTTGAGATCGCAGAATTTCTCGAAGCCTTCGGCTTCAATCAGCTTGTTCAGGATGGCTCTGCGTCCTTCGCGGGTGAAGCTGATCTCCTTGTCCGGCCCCTCGATGCGCTCCTGAATCCAGGCCTTCTGCGCCGGATTCGAGATGTGCATGAACTCGACGCCGAGCGTCTGGCAGTAGGTGCGCTCGCAGAGCGAGACGATCTCGCGGATCGTGCCGTATTCGAGGCTCAGCACGTGATCGAGGAAGATCTTGCGATCGAAATCGGCTTCCTCGAAGCCGTAGGTGCGCGGGTCGAGCTCCTCGCGGGAAGGATGCACCTCGATGCCGAGCGGATCGAGATTGGCATGGAAGTGACCGCGCATGCGGTAGGCGCGGATCAGCATCAGCGCGCGCACCGAATCGCGGGTCGCCTGGTGCAGCTCGGCGGGGGTGATCTCGGCGCCTTTGCTCTTGGCCTTGGCGGCGATCTTCTCACCGACCGCCTTCTCGACAGTCGACCAGTTGCCATCCAGCGCGCTGGTGAGATCGTCGCGCGGGGTCAGCGGCCAGTTGTCGCGTCCCCAGGAGGGACCCTCGACGGTCTTGATCACGTCGGCGGGGGTATCCTTCAGGCTCTTGAAGAACTCCTGCCACTCGACATCGACCGAGGCCGGGTCTTGCTCGTACCGGGCGTAGATATCGTCGATATAGGTGGCGTTGGTGCCCTGCAGAAATGACGAAAGGGCAAAGGCGGCGTTCGCGTCCTGACGAGACATGATGGCGTCCTGGTGATTTTTACTTCGTGCGACCTAGTACGGCGCTGTCGCCGACCACCCGGCAGAGGTCAGCGCGGTCATACCGACCGTGTACCTTATTTGGTGTGAATGTTCTCGCTGAAAAGAACTAAGCAGTGAATCAAGCTTTCAATTTTTCAGCAAGCGTGTGCCCGAGACGCGCCGGCGACGGAGACACGGTAATTCCGGCCGATTCCATGGCCTCGGTCTTCGAACGAGCGTCGCCCTTGCCGCCGGAGATGATCGCACCGGCATGGCCCATGCGGCGGCCGGGGGGAGCGGTGACGCCGGCGATGAAGCCGACCATCGGCTTTTTGCGGCCACGCTTGGCCTCGTCCTTGATGAACTGGGCTGCGTCCTCCTCGGCCGAGCCGCCGATCTCGCCGATCATGATGATCGAGGTGGTCTTGGGGTCAGCGAGGAACATCTCTAACACTGCGATGAATTCGGTGCCCTTGACCGGGTCGCCGCCGATGCCCACCGCGGTGGTCTGGCCAAGGCCTTCCTGCGTGGTCTGGAACACCGCTTCATAGGTGAGCGTGCCGGAGCGGGAGACGATGCCGACATTGCCGGGCAGGAAGATGTTCGCCGGCATGATGCCGATCTTGCATTCGCCGGCGGTCATGACGCCCGGGCAGTTCGGCCCGATCAGGCGCGACTTGGAGCCCGACAGCGAGCGCTTCACCCTGACCATGTCGAGCACCGGAATGCCTTCGGTGATGCAGACGATCAGAGGGATTTCCGCGTCGATCGCCTCGCAGATCGCATCCGCCGCGCCCGGCGGCGGTACATAGATCACCGAAGCGTCCGCGCCGGTCTTGTTGCGCGCCTCCTGCACCGTGTCGAACACCGGCAGGCCGAGATGCGTCGAGCCTCCTTTGCCAGGCGATGTGCCGCCGACCATCTGCGTGCCATAGGCGATCGCCGCCTCGGAATGGAAGGTGCCGTTCTTGCCGGTAAAGCCCTGGCAGATGACCTTGGTGTTCTTGTCGATCAGGATGGACATGTTTGCTGATACTTCCGCGCGAACTGAGGTGGATTAATTGATCCGCTTGTAGACGCCGGTGAGCACGTCGCTCCAACCTTCGGCATCGGGCGAGAACTGGATTTTCATCGAGTAGTTGTTGTCGTCGACGATCTCATAGACGTGACGCGCATTGCCGCGCAGCGAGCCGCGCACCATGGTCAGGGTTTTGCCGATCCAGGAGCCGGAAGCCGGCGATGGCGGGAAGTAGCCGAGGGAATCGTGCCAGAACAATTTGTAGAGCCGGTCCTCGCGGTCATAGGTGAAGAGCGCATGGGTCGCGAAGCTCTCCTTGCCGTCGCGGATCTGGCGCGCGTCCTGGATCAGGTAGAAGCCATTGAGGTCCATGCGCGCGACAACGCGCGAGGTGGCTGGCCCTCCTTGCGTCCAGCGCGAGGGATAGACCATCTCCTCTCCGCTCCATTCGCCTGCGAACACCTTCAATTTGCGGTGCTCCTCCAGAGGCGTCGGCGCAGCGAGATGGTCCTCGGTCATGGCCCTAGCTCCCTTTGACGGCCTTCACGATCTTCTGCGCGGCGTCATCGAGATTATCGGCCGGCAGCACGTTGAGGCCTGATTCACGGATGATCTGCTTGCCCAATTCGACATTGGTGCCTTCGAGCCGCACCACAAGCGGCACCCTGAGGCCCACCTGCTTCACAGCGGCGACCACGCCCTGGGCGATCACGTCGCACTTCATGATGCCGCCGAAGATGTTGACCAGGATACCCTTCACGTTGGGATCGGAGGTGATGATCTTGAAGGCCGCGGCGACCTTTTCCGCGGTGGCGCCGCCGCCAACATCGAGGAAGTTCGCGGGCTCCATGCCGTAGAGCTTGATGATGTCCATCGTCGCCATGGCAAGCCCGGCGCCATTGACCATGCAGCCGATGGTGCCGTCGAGCGCGACATAGTTCAGATCGTATTTCGACGCCTCGATCTCCTTGGCGTCCTCTTCGGTCTCATCGCGCAGCGCCACCACTTCGGGATGGCGGAACAGCGCGTTGTCGTCGAAGGCGACCTTGGCGTCGAGCACGCGGAGCTGGCCTTGCTTGGTGACGACCAGCGGGTTGATCTCCAGCATCGCCATGTCCTTGGCGACGAACGCGCTGTAGAGCTGGGTGGTCAGCTTCTCCGCCTGCTTGGCCAGATCGCCTGACAGGTTCAGCGCCTTCGCGACCGCGCGGCCGTGGTGGCCCATGATGCCGGTCGCCGGGTCAACCGAGAAAGAGACGATCTTTTCCGGCGTCGAATGGGCGACGTCCTCGATGTTGACGCCGCCTTCGGTCGACACCACGAAGGAGACTTCGCTGGTTTCGCGGTTCACCAGGAGCGAGAGGTAGAACTCCTTGTCGATGTCGGAGCCTTCCTCGATGTAGAGGCGGTTGACCTGCTTGCCGTGCGCGCCGGTCTGCACCGTGACCAACGTCGCTCCCAGCATCTGCTTGGCGAATTCGGAGACTTCGGCAACCGACTTGGCGAGGCGGACGCCACCCTTGTCCCCGGCACTGGCCTCCTTGAACTTGCCCTTGCCGCGGCCACCGGCGTGGATCTGGCTTTTCACCACCCAGATCGGGCCGGGCAGCGCCTTGGCGGCGGCTTCCGCGTCCTCGGGCCGGAGCACCGGCACGCCCTTGGAGATGGCCACGCCAAACTCGCTGAGCACAGCCTTGGCCTGATACTCGTGGATATTCATTTAGGACGCTCCCCAAAAGCTTGCCCCGCGAGCCTGCCGGGCTCACACCGATTTCACATCTGGCATACCATATACCAAAATCGCTTCAAAACCTCAGACCGCTGACTCCCAAGGGCTCAGCGACCCAGAAGGTCCGGCGCGATCTTCTTGCACGCATCAACCAGGCCCTGGACCGCGCCGACCGACTTGTCGAAACCGTCCCGGTCCTTGCCGGACAGCTCGATTTCGACAATGCGCTCCACGCCTTTGGCACCGATCACGACCGGCACGCCGACATACATGTCCTTCACGCCGTATTCGCCGTTGAGGTAGGCGGCACAGGGCACCACGCGCTTCTTGTCGCGCAAATAGCTCTCCGCCATCGCGATCGCGGATGCCGCCGGCGCATAGAAGGCCGAGCCGGTCTTGAGCAGGTTGACGATCTCGGCGCCGCCATTGCGGGTGCGGTCGACGATCTCGTCGATGCGGGCCTGCGAGGTCCAGCCCATCTTGACGAGATCGGGCAGCGGAATGCCGGCGACGGTGGAGTAGCGCACCAAGGGCACCATGCTGTCGCCATGGCCGCCCAGCACGAAGGCGGTAACGTCCTCGACCGAGACGTTGAACTCGTCAGCCAGGAAATATCGAAAGCGCGCGGAGTCGAGCACGCCGGCCATGCCGACCACCTTCTTGTGCGGGAGGCCCGAGGCCTTCTGCAGCGCCCAGACCATGGCGTCCAGCGGGTTGGTGATGCAGATGACGAAGGCGTCGGGGGCGTATTTCTTGATGCCGGCGCCAACCTGCTCCATGACCTTGAGGTTTATCGACAGAAGATCGTCGCGGCTCATGCCGGGCTTGCGCGGCACGCCGGCGGTGACGATGCAGACCTTGGCGTTCTCCAGCGCCTCGTAAGAATTGGCGCCGGTAAAATTGGCGTCGAAGCCGTCGACCGGCGAGGACTGCGCGATATCGAGCGATTTGCCCTGGGGAACGCCCTCGGCGATGTCGAACATGACGACATCACCGAGCTCCTTCAAGCCAACGAGGTGAGCCAGCGTTCCACCGATCTGACCGGAGCCAATCAAAGCAATCTTGTCGCGCGCCATGGGAAATCCGTCCTTTGAACCCGAGCCGGGAAGTTTGGGATTGAGTGGTGGTTATCCCTTTCGAGGGGCCCGTTCAAGTCGGGCCACGTCCATTTGTCGGAGCTGCCTTGAATTCAGCCATGTCCCCGCCATTTCGGGGCATCGCGCCCGAACTCGGGTCTACCCGAGTTCGGATTTATATTGCCCAAGTCGGCAACAGCCTACTTGGGTGCGAACCCGGAACCTGGAGGTTGAGGCGCGAGATTCCGGATTCGCACTCAGCGCGCCCCGGAATGACAGCCACGGGTCCTGCGGACCCTACGTCTCCACCAGCCCCGTGGTGGCGCCGCTGGCCGCCGAATCCTTCCTTCCGTGCGGCAGCGCCAGGTAGGACGCCGAACTCATCTCGATCAGTCGCGAGGAGGTCCGCTTGAACTCGTTGGCTTCCGTGCCTTCGGACGCGATGTACAGCGCCACCGGATGCGCCGCGGCTGAGGCCATCAACTTCACGGCATTGTCATAGAGCGTGTCGATCAGCGAGATGAAGCGCTTGGCGGCATTGCGCTCGGAATAGTCCATGACCG
>Ga0307478_10002227_pt1 | contig 15552 bp, 17 predicted proteins | sample atmos_gasesECM4C_2_FD_203713 | JGI IMG/M metagenome (GOLD analysis project Ga0307478, IMG submission 203713) | Hardwood forest soil microbial communities from Morgan-Monroe State Forest, Indiana, United States - atmos_gasesECM4C_05 | ecosystem: Environmental > Terrestrial > Soil > Temperate...
AGGCGGACCGCTCACCGGTTCGACGCTCTGCACCTTCCCGTCCTCGCTGATCGCGGCGTGTAGCCGCACCGTACCGTCAATGCGTTGCTGCAGAGCATCCGGTGGGTAAGCAGGATCCACGCGTCTGAGCAGTCGACCAACGACCAAATTCTTTGCTGGCCGCATTTGCCTGTTGACACCGGGAGGCATCGGGACCAAACGGCGAGTACTGATTGCAACTGACGACGATGCACCCACCGCCTCTTCCGGCAAGGTTAACAGGAAAGTCGTTGCGGCTTCCCGCACGGGACTGGCCGACATCTCACCTTGCGGGCGGTCGCTAGCTTCGTTCTCCGAGCGAACCGAATCTGTAGGCGAGATCGGTAAGTTACCGCTGGGCGGTTGCACCGGACTTGCTTGCCGAACACTACGAGTAACGCTGTCGGTGCTGGGTGCAGCAGCCGTTCCGCCTTTACCCGGCTCGCTGTTTTGTTTCATTTCCTCGGCGTTCGCGGGGAGCTTCGCAGGTGGCCTCCCTTCCACGATGCTCTGAACGCGGATCGTGCCGCTGAGCCCGTCGAACGTCCCGGTGATCAGGACATCTTTCCCGAAGAACTGCCTGGCTTTCTCTTGGTCATCTAAGTGGTACCAGGCGTTATTGTCGTCGTCCCTCAAAACAAGCCGCACATCGTTTTGCGAGACGATCTTTCCGCTGAAGGTCTCTACGTTGGGTCCCTGCTGCGCCCACAAGCCCCGCGAGATGTTGAGTCGTCCTGCTTGACAAGTCAAAAGCGCGCCGCCGAGCAGAAACGAAACTGCTGTCCAGACGGGAGCCGTTCGTCTCATGTGTCACCTCGAGATCAGGGAGAACTACTTGGAGGAGCCCGCGCGGCAGGGATCTTCAGGCCCCATCAAAGCTTCGTTTCCTATGATGAATGGCCGGGAATTAAAAGCTAACGAAGAAAGTTGCAAAAGTAAATGGCCCGTGCTCACCTGCCCTATAATTTGGTGTAAATTGCAGTAGGAGGAAGCCATGCGCGCAGACCACGTGGAAGTCTCAAGGGATGCGGCCAAGTCGAAGTGGTTGATTCGAATCGAATCGGGCGAAGAAGTGATTCGCCGTCATTGTGATGCGTCGAAGAATGCAGACGATCAGACCCTTCGCTCCGCTGCACAGAAAACTACACAGGACGAAGGCTACGAAGTGGACCTCACGTCCATCAGCATTCGTCGCTAACCAGCTTGCAATGTCTTCGCGCCGCAACCGGCCGAAATTTCAGCGGTTCGTCGCTGCTACAAATCGGAAAGCGTCTTCGATCGTCTTGAGACTTCCTTTGGAACCCAGCGAGCTTGTTTCCATCTTCGAGAATTGAAACTGGCGGTGCGGAGAGAAGCTGGCTGGATCAAAGGTCCCTTTCGGGAATTGAAATATCCAGACGTATTCGCGGTGCCCTTTGTCCGCCTCCGATTCAGGTACGAGCGCCGTGTCGATTGGCGTCATTGGTGTGAAGTCCGAAAAACCGTTGATCTTGTGCACTGGCTCGGGCATCGTCGTATTAAAGAAATCCACGTCGTGCGTGAAGATAATCACAAAATCCACTTTTGAAGGATCAGGAGCGGGACAGACATCGGAGAACAGTTTTTTCCTGTTTTGAACAATCCATTGCGTCTGACGGGGCGTCAGGCCGTACGCGGAAAAATACTTCTGGCATCCGGCATCCGCACTCGCACTTTCCGGTAGTGCATCGAGATTTTCGCTGGAATTGCCGGCCGGGGCCACCGAATCTGCGGGCCGGCTGATGGTTGTGGCAGTCGCTTCAACGACTGATACGCTCGCCGAAGACGATGCAGCTGCAACCGTTGATTCAGCGGCAGCTGCCACGGCAGGTGCGCCGGATGAGGCTTCCTTCGCTCTCAAAGAAACTCGCGCCGGATTTATTTCCGCGTACTCCGCGAACGGTCCCACAGAACCTTTAGACGCCTTTTCCCCGCTCGTTATCCGCGCTGGAACTGCACTGGCCGAGCCAGAAACAGTTAGGGTTTTCGTAGGAGTTGAGTCAGCCGGGGCTGGAAAAGCATCACGCGCAGCCGCCTTGGCAATTTCCTTTGCTTGCGCCTGTTTCGCGACCAGGCCCACGTCGTGGGAAGGATCTTGGTAAATTTTCAAAGGCGGTAAATCGGCGACGGCAGCCTCAGGGATGTAACCTTCTAGGTTATTTTGAGCGCGAATCTTGACATAGCCCTCGACACGCCCGACAATTTCGACGCCCTCCCCGCAATTCAGTTTTGCGGCAACGTCGAAATTACTCAAAGACTCATAGACCCAAATTTGATCGTGATGGGAATTACATTTCAGGGCCGCCGTATTGGCCGACGCTGACCCAGCCAGAATCGAAACGCTCATCACACCCGTCAGCACTAAGAATTGTCGCCCCCGCATGTCCATTTGTCCTCCCCGCCTCTTGCTGGATTGCCTTGTCGCAAATCTAGTACTTCGGGTCAAGCGAACAAACCGCCCTTTGGTACAGAGAAAGGACAGGTGGCAATAACACACTATAGACCCTTGGTGCGAGCAGCCGGCTACCCGTTGCGAATCGATAACCGTGAGCGACCATCTGCATCAACCAGCCGCTTTCGCTATGGCTCTTCGTCATACTCAGTCCACTGCAGATATATCGAGCGCGCCGAGGTCCAAAAATCCTGGGGGCAAGATTAGGTGAATAATACCGCCGATATGAATCGCGAACCTGGCTCTGAAAAACTCCGCGCCGTTCGGCGATGCTATTTAATTCGCCTCCCGGAGCCGCGTTCGGCCGCGAAACCGACGGTGGCAACGTGGTGCGGTTTCACAGTGCGCCGGGGTCGGGGTTACACCTTCCGCCACGAAAATTCACGGCTGAGGTCATTCGATGCTGTGGGTTCGCTACAATTACCCTGTGCCGAAGCGCCAGTGCACAAGGCGCGCTGAGTGGAGGTTCCAACGGGGAAAACCTGCTGAGCTTCTTTCTGCGCATTACCACCTCGACTGCGACCACGGAACTCCAGTCATGACTTGCTGGGCGGAGGGAGGGAGTGAACCAATTTACGTGTGTGAAAGTCACGCGCACGAGCTGGGACGCTCTCGTGAACGTTACTCGGACGTCCGCTTCATAACGGCTCAGTCGGATGATACTGACGATCCGATTAAAAGCGAGGATCGAACCGAAGCTCAGCAGATCCCTGACACAAAGTCGAGCGACTCACCAACTTGTACGCAGCTAAATCTGAACTAGAAACCTGCTGGCCACCACGAGTTGAGGTCGATTCATCGCATTCCGTCCTGCGCAGCACGGTTGTCAGCGGCAAACAGGCAAGGGGTTGATTCGGACGTGAATCCAATCCGCTGACCTTACTTGACGGACACAGGAGGCGTTGGAACACCGCCACCCTGCCCGCCGACACTCCCGCCTTGACCACCGCTTGAGCCAGAGCCAGCGCCACCCTGACCACCGCCACCGGACTGGCCACCACTCCCACCTTGGCTACCCGCACCAGACTGGCCAGCGCTTCCGCCGCTTGCGCCACCGGCGGAGCTAGTCGAAAGCGCAGTTGCGGTGTCATTGATTCGCTGGCCGGTGGACATTCCAAAGCTGTAGACCGCGACCAACACGACCAGGACAATCATAGCCACGAGCAGAGCATATTCGGCGACATCATCACCAGAGTCATGTCGCCACAGACGCGTTAATATCTTCTTCATGGCAGGACCTTCTATTTCGCAGAGCGACTAGGCGTCCGAGAGTCTGAAGAGCTTGGGTACCCATACATATACCCCTATTTCTGCGCGAGAGCAACGCTTTGTTGCCCAGGGCCGCCAGACACGAATCGCGCCACTTACCAATGTCTGGGCGGCAACTCTACGGCTTTTGGTGGCTGCCTGATCGGTGACGGTTGTGTGCCGGCTTGTGGGCACTATCCTTGTAATGTGGATTTGATCTTTCTGGGTGGTTGTTGTGGAACCACTTGCGTGGACCACTCGTCGACCACGGCCGAGCAAGTACCGGCAGACAAAATGTGAAAAACAGAATCGAAATTCTCACCAAGTTGCAGTTTTTCATCTTCCACCCAAGCTTTCGCGAGCGCGGTCGAATGCATGCTCTGCATACACCGGCGACGCTCGCGTGTCCGATATGTGACTGCGTGGAGGCGGATAGGGGCATGTCAGCCACCCTTCGCCTCCGCGAAGCTATTTGTTGGGTCGTGTGATTTCCAGACGGTCACCTACTTGGGTACCCGTCCGGTAAATCGTGTGTGCTGGAAGCTCCAAGACGCTCATCGCTCTCAGCGAAACCGCCGAGATTCGAAATGGGCGTACGTGCTCCTCCACATGAACGACCTCCTTTTCCTTACTGAGAAAAATGAGGTCAATCGGAAAAAGCATTCCGATTGTGTGAACCCCGCGAGAAGGCACGATCCAAAGGCCGCGGCCGAGTTGCGCCCAGCGCTTTGTCTTGCCGAGCAGTCCCACGAGACGTCGGAGGTAACTGTCAGCGACGGTAGCCTCCGTAGCCACAAATGTCTCTCTCGTCTTGTTGTAGATGTAGACGTGACCATTTTGAGCTTGAGCTTTGCTAGGCATGGGTCTGCGGTTTCCACCCTCACGAGCGTCGTTCATCGAAATCTCCAAGTCTTTTCTATGCTTACGCCACTACTCCACGATCTTCCGCTTACGGCGCCAAATAATGATGAACAAAACCACCACTGCCAACGCACCTGCTACCAGTCGAATCATCGTTACGTTATCCATTTGCTTCTCCTCTTTGTCTTAATATTCGATCTTACGAACTTCGAAAGATCGGTGCTGCCACCTTCACCTGTTGAGGGCTGGCAAAAACTGCCTCATCAAAGTGATCACCGCGGGCCCCAAAATCACTACCATCAAAGCCGGAAAGATAAAAAACACTAATGGCGGCACCATCTTTACGGTGGTTTTCGCGCTCATTTCTTCCGCGCGCTGACGCCGCTTCATGCGCAAGTCATCCGAATGAACCCGCAGCGACTGCGCGATGCTCGTTCCGAACCGTTCGGTCTGAATCAACATGGCAACAAGCGCCTTGATGTCTTCTACGCCTGTCCGTCGAGCAAGTTCCCTCATGGCTTCCAGCCTGGTTTTGCCGACTCGCATCTCCATATTCACCAACTGCAACTCCTCGCTAAGGTGCGGATGAGTAATGCGCAGTTCCTGCGCCACCCGCATGAGCGCCTGATCCAATCCCAGCCCGGCTTCCACACAAATGACGAGCATGTCCAGTGCATCCGGCAGCGCCAGGCGCAACCGATGTTGACGGGCTTGAACTCTCCACATCAGCCACAGTTCAGGAAGGAGATAACCAACAATAGCGGCTAAAAGGGGAACGAACACAACGTTCAAGCGGTACATCCCAGTAGCGAACGCCAGCGCGACGAAAGCAACCGGCATGAGGATCTTTATACCCTGCATGGCCATCATGGCCGTGGCGCTACGGTAGCCCGCGCGCACCATCGGGAGCTGCGCCTTGGATCCCATTGGTGCTGGTGGCGCCGACACGAGACCTCCCACGGCGGCGAGGCTGTCGCGCATTCGCTGTTTTTGTCTGTCCGCAAAGCTGGTTTCGCGGACCTGCTGCTGCGGCGGCTGAATCAGACGCGAAAATCTTTCTGCGATGCCCATTTCACCCGGGGCAAGCGCGTAAAGCAACGCCGTAAGTACAGCGACAGTCGCTACAAAAGTGATCGTCGTAACGGCCCACAGCATTGACTGTTCTCCTCTTCGGCGCTCAGACTTCGAAATGTATAATTTTCCAAATCAACGCTGACCCGATCAATTGCATGGTCGCCGCGACGGCTAGAATCATGGGGCCCGCGGAGTCACTGAACAAAATTTGGATGTAGTGCGGATTGATTATCTCCAGCATTAACATCATCAAAGGCGGCAACGAAATCAAAATTGCCGCCGTTAATCGGCCTTGCGCCGTTCGCGTCTTGACCTCCCGGTGAATTCTGAAGCGGTCTCGTATGACCCGGGCCAGCCCATCCAGAATTTCCGCCAAATTTCCGCCGGTCTCTTTTTGAATGAGCAGCGCGGTGACAAAGAAACGCACATCCACCAGCGGAACGCGTTCGGTCATATTCAAGAGAGCATCCCGAAGCGGCAGGCCAAAATTCTGCTCCTCGAAACTGGCGCGGAACTCTCCGGCGACAGGCTCGGATGACTCCTTAGCGATCATCTCCAGACCGGTAGTAAACGCGTGCCCGGCACGCACCGCGCGGCCCAAAAGGTCCAAGGCCTCCGGAAAATGCTCTTCGAATTTGTGCAAGCGACGGCGCCGTTTTAAAGCAACCACAGAAAAGGGGATGATCGTCGCAATAATGGCCGCCAGCAGTGCAACTGGAAACTGTGGATAAAACATTTTAGTGATGAGGTACGAACCCAACCCCAGTACGATGCTCATCATCAGAAGCTTGGCGGGCTTTGTCTTCATCCCGGCTTGCGCCACAAAATCCCGCAAGCGCGATGACCAAGTCCATTGCATCAGCAGCCGGTGCAGAGCAGGAACGCTGCTGAGCATTTCATCTCGCACTAACTTCAGGTTTAGAGAAGCGTCGCCCCGCTGCTCGGCTTTACGTACCGACTCCATTCGGCGCCGCACCACCTCTTGATTCGCGTCGGTCCCCACAAACATCCAGATCAACGCAACGATCGTTACAACGATCAAGAAAGTCAAAATGGAAAGCAGTAACGCCATTGTGCACTCCTTATTGCGTCCGCGGCATTTCGAACATGGACATCGGCAGCCGGATGCCAGCTACGATCAGGCGCTCCGCGAATTTCGGGCGAATTCCGGTCGGTATGAATTCGCCGATCACTTCCCCGTTTTCGCGAATGCCACGTCTGCGGAATACGAAAATGTCCTGCATGGTCACAACCTCACCTTCCATGCCGGTGATTTCGGCAATGCTGATTACCTTGCGAGTCCCGTCACTCAGACGGCTTACTTGAATCACCAAGTCAATGGCGGATGAGATCTGGCGGCGGATCGCCGAGTCCGGAATGCTCAAATTCGCCATCGCCACCATCGTCTCCAGGCGGCTGAGAGCGTCGCGAGGAGAATTCGCGTGAATCGTAGTAAGCGAGCCGTCGTGACCTGTATTCATAGCCTGCAACATATCCAACGCTTCTTCGCCGCGAACCTCGCCAACGATGATGCGGTCAGGCCGCATACGAAGCGAGTTGATCAAGAGTTGACGCTGGTAAATGGCGCCCTTTCCCTCAATATTTGGCGGGCGCGTCTCCAGCCTGACGATGTGGTCCTGATTCAGCTGCAGCTCAGCCGCATCTTCAATCGTGACGATTCGTTCGCGATTGGAAATATTGGAAGAGAGCACATTCAGAAACGTGGTTTTCCCGGCGCCCGTGCCGCCCGATATCAAGACGTTGAGCCGCGCTTTGACGCATGCGCGCAGCAACTCCAGCATCCCGGGGGTGAGCGTGTGATTGTTGACCATGTCGTCGGCTGTCACGCGATCGTGCCCAAATCGCCGGATGGAAAGGCAGGGCCCATCTACCGCGAGCGGCGGAATGATCGCGTTCACGCGCGATCCGTCCGAAAGGCGCGCATCCACCATGGGCGATGATTCATCTATTCGCCGGCCGATCGCCGAGACAATCCGATCTATGATGCTCATCAGGTGCGCATCGTCGCGAAACTGCACCGAGGTTTGCTCGAGCATGCCCTTTCTCTCGACGTACACGCGCTTGTATGTATTGACCAGGATGTCCGAAACCGTTGGATCCGCCAGCAGCGGCTCGAGCGGCCCGAGCCCGAACACCTCGTCCAGAACTTCCTGAGCCAGGCGCTCTCGTTCCTGCAGGTTCATCGGTGTGGATTCGCCGACAACCAGGGCCTCGAGGATATGGCCTACCTCGCGCCGAACCTCTTCTCGATTCACTTCCGTCAATCGGTCGAGATTCAATTTCTGAATCAACTTCCGATGGATCGCGGTCTTTACTGCACCGAAATCGGTTCGCGTGATAGCTGGAGCAACTGGTGGCATCGTGCCCTACCTCTTCGTTGGAAATGAAAAGAACCCGCCAAGCGGACTCTTCTTTGCGGCCGGCGGCAACTCCATGCCAGTCAACTGCGAAGCGATCTGGCGATACCGCCCGCTCAATACATTGTTGTGATTCTCCATCAATGGAGTTCCAAGATTGATGGATTCGGATGCCTTCCGGAAATCATTGGGAAGACAGGCGAAAATCGGTCGATTTATGTCTTTTTGAATGCTTCTCAACACTTCGTCGTCACCTTTGTGCCAGCGGTTGATGATGATCCGCGCGCGCTCAGGCTCGATTCCAAATCCCTTCAGCGCCAGCAGGCGCCGTTCCAACGTCCAAAGTGCCGGCACGTTGGCCTCGGCGACAATCAGAATCATTCGCGCCATGCGCAAGATCGGACTCCACTCGGATGAGAATTGCGATCCCATGTCCACGAGCACCATATCGAAAACGTTCTGCGCTACGTTCACTACGCGCTCGAGCGGCGGCACCGGAATCGTCTGCCATTCCTCGGGCTGCAGCGCGCCGCCCAAAATCTCCAGCTTGGTCTTATGCGGTGTCATCAAACCGCCGAAAAAATGGCTATCTAGGCGATCCAAGTTATCCACGGCGTCGCGAACTGTGAATCGCGGATGCAGATCTAGCAGCAAATGAACGTTGCCGAGCGGCCGCGCAAAATCGAGCAATGCGACGTGCTTTCGGGCGAATGTCGAAAGTTGTACCCCCAGGTTAACTCCCACCGTCGTCGCTCCCACTCCGCCCTTTGATCCCATCACCACAATCAGCTTATCCAGCGAAGGCCGATCCTTCGCCTCCGAAGAATCCTGAGCGAACCGCGACAACATTTCATTCAACGTTTCAGCGCTCACCGGCTTGGGCAAAAAATCCTGAACGCCGCAGCGCATCGCTTCGAGCAAAAGCTGATGGCTGGGCGGCACAATTGCGGAAACGGCCACCAACTTTAGCGCGGGTCGAATCCGGCGCAATTGCGCCCCGAAGGTGAAATATGTCTCCGGGTCGCGCGACAGATCCAAAAAAACCACGTCCGGTAGTGCGTCGGCCGAGTCCGGAATCCGGTCGGAAGGAATCGTCCACTGCTTGATGGACTTCACGATGCCCGTCTGTTGCAGTGCAGCCAGTAGTTGCGCTGAACTCGTCGTATCTCCGCTGGCTATCGCCACCGTTATCATTGGCCGATTTCCCTGATCCTCAGAAACTTTTCCGTCAATGACCCTCGCACTCGCGTCCGATCGTTCACTTCGGCGACTGTGCTGGCGCAGGCACCGGAACTGTTGCTCCCAGGAACGCCTTGGGCATGGCCGGCGTTGGCAAGGCGCTGTCCGAAGGGTGCACAATTCGCGGCGTCACTACGATTAGGAGTTCGTTCTTACTCTTGGTCAGCGAACGACTCTTGAAAAGGTTCCCCAGGATCGGCACGTCTCCGATCCACGGGATCTTTTCAAATTCTTCCGTCACGCGGTTATCCAGCAAGCCCGCCATCGCAAAGCTTTGCCCGTCCCTCAATTCCACGTCCGATTCCGCCCGGGTGGTCGTTAGCGCCGGAATCAAAAAACCAGAAATCGTCAGTGCATTGGTGAAGTCCAGCGAGCTGACCTCTGGCCTCACCTTCATGTGTATCAGTCCATCCGGAGTCACCGTCGGTGTGAAGTTCAGTCGCACTCCGAATTCCTTGAACTGAATCGTGATCCCCGCGAATCCGCCGCCGCTGCTTCCCTGCAATATCGGAAATGGAAACTCGCCACCCGCCAGGAAACTGGCTTCCTTGCCCGACTCCGTCATCAAATTCGGTTCAGCCAGGATTTGCAGTACGTTCTCCTGCTGCAACGCCTTGATCGTGGCCGCGAAATTAATGTCCGGGCGGTAGATGAAGATATTCAGCAAATCGCTCAAGCCCAGCGTCGAGCCGACTCCGCCAGATTGGTTCACAAGCTGCGGCGGCGCAAATTGCTGAGTCGAAATCGTCCCGATATTCTTTGCGCCTGGCAGGCTCAAAATATTGATGCCCAGTTGGTTTTCCACCGTACGGTTGACGTCCGCAAATTTCACTTCCAGCAGAATTTCATCGTCCGGCGTGGCCGGCACTTCCATCAAGCTTGTGACTTTTGGCGCCGCCGCCTTCACTACTTCCAGAATCTTGTCAGCCAAGGCCGCGGATGAGACTTTGCCCGAGACAATCACCATGTCTCGAGAAGTCTCGACCTGTACCGCTTCAGCCGGAAAAACCTCGTGAATCTTTTGGGTCAGCCCCAGGATGTCAATGTCAACGGAGACTTCAAACGCTTGGCTTTGATCCGCCTCATCCCACAGCAACAGCGAAACACCTCCGGGGGTTTTCCCGTTCACCAGAACCTGAAACGGGCTGACCACGATCGCTTCCGCAATCGTCGGATCGGCCAGCGAGACTCTCTTTATTTTCGTGGGCGACGTAATCACCAGTGAACGTCCCACCAGCAGATGCAGCGTCTGCGGCCCTTCGGACTCCGCCGCAGCGGGTTGCGTCGGCGTCTGCTGCACGGCAGCAGCTGTCGCCTGAGTTGCGGCCGGAACAGGTTGCGACATCGCAATCATTCCTGGAGCGGCCGGTTGTGTTTCTTGAGCTTTCGCGCCCGCCGCGCCAACTAGCAGCGCGCTGATCATCAGCACGCTTGGCAATGCCGCACGGACGCCCGCGTTGCGATTTGTCTTGCCGTTGAATTCAGACATTCTTTTCCCCTGTAATCTTTTCACTGTGGAAAGCTCTTGTTCTCGCGCTTGTTGCCGGTGATAACTTCAACGACGTAGGGAGACGGCGGCGGCGGAACATACTTCACGCCCGGTGACCGCTTGGGCGCCGGCGCACCGCCCGAGAACAACGACTCCTGCAGCACCGCGGCTGGCGCGAGCACCTTTGTGTCCACCGTATTTCGCAGCGCCAGTTGAATTTTCCCCTCAGTGCTGGCCATCGTCAGCCGCGCGGCGTCATCCGGCGTGACCAACAGCGTAATCACCGGCACGGTCTGCGGTTTTCCTTCGCGGTCCTGCTCGATTTTCTGTCCCGCGGCAAGCACCTTCACGTTCTCCAGAATCGTTCGCGTGATGTTCTCGGTGCTCCCGCGGCCCGACCCCGCGACGTTTCCCGTCACCAGCACGTCCACCATCGTTCCGGGAATCACGAATCCGGCGACGCCCACCACTTCGTTCACCGCCACCGAAAGTGCTCGCATACCCTCCGGAATTGTCGCCGGCAGTCCGGCGCCCGACTGGGTAGCCGCCAGCTTGCTTTCCAAAATCGGCTCATTCTCGGCGACGGGAGTGATCAGCGCGCGGTTCGCGCAATCTTCAATCCGCGTAAACATTCCGGAGACGGGCTCATCAGAAGGCCATGGAATCAATCGCAGGTTGTTTGCATCCACGCGCGTGCCCAATTGCAGCGGTATTGCCGCCACCACGATGTGCTGGCCGACAAATGGCTTCACGGCGCTGGCGTTCTTGAACGCGCGGTACACGTACGTGCTCAGGAAGAGCCCGACCACGATCGCGACCGTCAGTCCAATGAGCATCCTGTTTCGATTCATAGAAAAGTCTCCCTTGCCCCAGTCTCAAACGCCCCAGCGCGCCGCGCAGTAGCAAATCACCGTGGCTGCCGCCACTGCCACTCCAAACGGCAGTTTCAGCAGTCCCGGATTGTCCAGCGAAATTTCCGGATTCCTGCGCAGCCCGAAGGACAGAAACCCCCGCACCAGCACGTACATATTCCGCATCGTCTGTCGCACGCGACGCGTCCGCATCACTTCCACCACCGCCATCAATCCAGAAACCAGAATGCTTCCCAGCAGCACGTATACGAATAAGATCGGGCCCAGAAAAGCTCCCAGCGCCCCCATCAGTTTCCAATCGCCTGCTCCCAATGCGCGCAATAACACCAACGGAAGCAGGAGACCCAGAGCCAGACTGGCTCCCGCGAGCGAAGTCTTGGCTCCGGGCCAACCCGCAATCACGGTATGTACCGTGAAGCCGAGGAGCAGCGCAGGAACAGTCAGCCAGTTGGGAATTTTGCGGGTGTGCCAGTCAGTCCAACCGGCGGAAAGTGCCAGCGCTACGGCAAGCATCCAGATAATTTCGGTTCCGTGGATCACTGATTTGATGTCCTGTGGTTCATAGTCCTGGCATCGTTGGCTGAGGCCTTCGTTGCCGTTTGCTTCGATCCGACTTACTCGACGTACAGCTCGGCGCCGCGCGACTCAGACCGCGACTAAGTATTTACGTTCACGGCGGCCGTGCTGAATACGTTGTTGATCGCCGTCGCCAGGGTGCTCAGCGACCCGATCGCTGCCAACGCAACCAGAACCAGCAGCAGGGCGTATTCCGTCAGGTCCTGCCCTTCTTCTTCCTTCCACAACCTTGCCAAACTTGCCTTCATCTGAGTTCCTCCACTCAAATTTGCAAACGTCGCCGATGCAAGGATGAGCCGCTGGGAATTTGAGGTCTTCCCAGCGGCCTCTAGCTCTCCGTGCCTAAACCACACACCCCATCAGCAGAATCGATTAGGTGTTCAGGTTTACCGCAGCTTTCGAGAACGTGTTGTTGATCGCGGTCGCCAGCGTACCCAGCGATCCGATTGCAGCCAACGCAACCAGGACCAACAGCAATGCGTACTCGGTCAGGTCCTGTCCTTCCTCTTCCTTCCAAAGGCGTGCCAGCATGTTCTTCATTTGTCTTTCCCTCTCTTGATGTAAGGTAAACGGCACGGGAGCCTGTTTGCCGCTGCGACTGTTAAAGCATCTATGACTCCATTCAGCCGGCGTAGTGGCGCGCAGCTAACTTCCTCATAAAGAATGGCTTCTTGGATCTGAACCCGTATTCCGGTGCCGCGCTCCAAACCCAACCTCAAAAGCGTCACCGCTTGTGAACACTCGAATTCCTTGCCATGCGCTCTTTGTTGACGAGTGCTGCTTGCACCCACTTTGTTAACGCGACCTGATCTAGACACACGTATACCTGATCGCTCCCACGGGGTTTCAACACAACGCCGAAGCCTATGCGGCTGGTAGCGAAATCGGTGCTGGGTGGCGACGTGCTAGGGCTGTGTGCGGGCTTTCGGTTCCCCAGTGGTGTGCCATCCATAGACCTCCAATCGCGGGCAGAACCAGGAGACCAGCTTTTGCGGTAACGAGGAGGACGACGAGATACAGCGGCGTTAAGAAAAGCAGGAACCCAACCAAAACGATTGAGTATGCTCCCTTCGGCGGCAACCGGGCCCATCCCGGAACCAAATTGCCCACAATTAGCACAGGCAGAATTAGTACGCTGAAATCGTGGAGGAACGAGTGAAAGCTCACTAGCACAACCATTGCGACAGCTAACGCAAACGTCAGGTCGACTGTCGTTCCATCTTTGGCGTTACGGATTCCACTGGCAGCCCATAACAATCCAAAAGATGTGCCGGCCAGCAGCATGAACGTTTGAACGATGCCGGGCATCGACGATGGCAACGACATCCACAAGAAACCACGCAATGTCGTCATCATACTCGGCTGGATGTGCCACTGTTCGAGCAAGGTACTGGCGGAGCCCTGTGTGCCCTGCGATAGCAGAATTCGTGCATACTCGGCCATTCCATGAAGACTGACGACCCAAGTGGAAAGACCTACGACGACAATAGCTCCAGGGACGAACCCGCGAACGAATTTCCACTTTCTGCCGAGGAACATGACGAACGCGAACGGCAGCACAAGCTGCGGTCGGAACAAACCCATGGCCAGCACAAAGCCCGCCAATTCGTCGTACCCGCGCCTACACAACCAAAACGACAGCGCGAACAATAAAAGCAACAAAATCGAGTCCTGCCCCTGCAACAGGCAATACCATACAGGGAAGAACGCCAAAATCGTCAGAAGAGTAAGGCCGAAACTCGCCGTGTCGGGCCACATGTCGCGCATCATCAGCGCCACAAGAGCGAGCATAGCTATGCTAAGCAAAGTCCAACAGATGTGCGCAGGGCGAAACTGCAAATAGGTAAAAGGAATAAAGATCAAATTTTCATATGGCAAGTGGTTGTTTGGTGGCCGTGTGACGTCGCTGATGCGATGAATATAGCGGTTCTCGACTTCCAAGTCATAAATGCGTGACGCCTGGCCTTCACGCACCATCTGTGCACTTGCATAAAGAGGCGGGAAATCGTTCTTCCCGGCCATAATTTCTTTCCAGGGAATAGAGCAGACGACCGCGTTCATTACGGTCATGATGATCATGAAACTGTACAAAACCCGGCGGTCAATACGCATTTGGTTGGGCACGATTTTATGGAGCGGAGATTTCGACTTGGGGCGTTGCCTTTTCTCCCCACATCACCATATTCCACGCCAGCCAGCGCACTAGCGGCAAACGAGTGAGCGCGCCATCGAGCACGCGCAACGGTATCCACCAGCGCAGACTCTCGTGTGTCTCACGCAGGATCCTTTTCCAGTATCGGTCCTGATTGGGGTGCACGCGGTCCACGGTGTAGTACTTTACGAACAGCAGAAGAGTCGAAATCCAGAATTCCCGATGTTGGACGTCGGGGAAATACTTCCTCGCGAGTTCCAAATCCTTCAGCGTTAGCGGCGATTCATCTTCCGTCCGAACTTCCGTGGCCATTCGCCTGTAAACATTGATCGCTGGGTTATATGCCACGGGATCGTACGAAAAGAAACGCCCGCCCGGCTTCAGCGCGCGATGGATTCTCTGGAACAGGGCGTTGCGCGCCTGCACGTGGTGGATGGTATTGGCGATGTAAACGAAATCGTACGTTTCATCCGGGACCCCGAGATGTTCGGCCTGCGAAACGATACCTTCGATCTCCACTCCATATTTCCTGGCCAGCTCCCGTCCGGTCTGCACCATTCCAGGCGAAATATCCGTCATCGTCACATGTGCGCCCTGCAGTGCAAAATACACCGATGATTCGCCCAGCCCCGCTCCAATATCCAAGAGCCGCTTGCCTTTCAAATTGCCCATACGGCCGAGAATGAACCGGTTCTCCATTGCGGTGGGCGCCTCGAAACACTCGCGCACCAGAACGTCATCAATCGGCGTGCTGCCCGCCCATGCGTCGTGAAACGCCGCCTCACGCTGATGCGTAATTGCGTCCGATACAATCATTGGCTCGAAGATTCCTTATCTCTTGCCACTTGCGGCGGTTCGCGTTAGCGGCATCAGCCCCGCCGCCAGATTCCGTGTCTGAAATCCCATGCGCTCGCGCACAACGTAGAGCGGCCGCCGTTTCGATTCTCCATAAATACGCCCGATGTATTCACCGATGATTCCCATGCAAATAAGTTGCACGCCGCCGATGAATAAAATCGCCACCAATATGCTGGCCCAACCCTTTACCAGCCCCTGTACTCCCATCAGCCTTTCGACCACGGTGATCAGGATGCCCACCAGCGCAAGTCCCGAGGCAGCGAACCCCACCCAAGTAGCCAGGCGCAGCGGTAGAATCGAAAACGAGACGATCCCGT
>Ga0307478_10002228_pt1 | contig 15545 bp, 18 predicted proteins | sample atmos_gasesECM4C_2_FD_203713 | JGI IMG/M metagenome (GOLD analysis project Ga0307478, IMG submission 203713) | Hardwood forest soil microbial communities from Morgan-Monroe State Forest, Indiana, United States - atmos_gasesECM4C_05 | ecosystem: Environmental > Terrestrial > Soil > Temperate...
GCAAGCCATAGTCCCATTTGGCGGTCCGGCAACAGCAGCGCCAACGCGCGATGTCGATCCAATTGGATTTCATACACTCCTTCAGTGCATGCAAGGGGGTATGGAAAGATAGTTGGTGTTGAGCGGCTTGTGGACATGCTTCACAGCATCCAACGCGCTGCGGTCTGCCCGATAGGCATATTGCTCCGGCTGCAGATCGGCCTCGAATATCGGTTCGAGCGCCAACACTGCCGTCTGTGCTACGCGATCTTTGATCGCGGGCACTCCTAACGGTCTCTGCTTTCCGTCCGGCTTCGGTATCCACACCCGCCGTACGGGTTGCGGTCGATACGTTCTACTTCTCAGCTCTTGCGTCAGTTCGTCCAACCATTTCTTCACCCCGTACTCTTCGATGTCCTCAAACGTTTGGCCGTCTACTCCTGCTGCTCCGCCATTGGCTTTGCAACACGATAACTAACTATAGGTTCGGAATCACGAACTTGATAGTCCGAGCATTGGTCCACCAACCGCAACCAAGTTTACTCGGTCGAGGGGAGCCGCGACCTTATCCAATCAACTGATCAGGACTTATTGAAGCCCACGGCAGAATTTAGCTGGTAAGGAGCCGAATTATCATCGGCATTGGCCAAGATGCGCCTGGTTGCTTTGTGGCCTTATTGCGAGTGCAGGGATTCTGCGAGGCTCTCGAGATTTTGTGGTTCCACAAGGATGATTCCACGGCGCGGACTATCTATATCCGCGATAAGAAAAAGCGAGATGGAAAGAGCGATCGGCAAAATCAGTAGGAAAAACGCCTTCCGGCCTGGTGCATCGTATCCTATTAGGAAGTTGCAGAGGATAGAGATCATGATCAAGAGCATCCACGCCTCAATCGGGATGCGGTTCCACCAAGCGGCCTGGGTGTATCCCTGTGAGTTCAATACATCATTCATGCCGCCAAGGACGAAAGTCGACATTGGCGATGGCAACGCCTCGACGGAGGTAGAAGCCGCAGACCACATTTCAGCCTGCAGTTGAGCAGTCCGGGCATTGATCTGCCGAATGTCGCGCTCGCTGTGGGTCTTGTAAAAGAGGATTCGCTGATCGAGATAGCTCTTCAACAGTGCATGAACTTTCGCCGCACCGTCGGGGGGCAACTGGTCTGCCCGGAGGAATTCAGTCCCGATTGCGTTGGCTTCCTGTTCTTCGTAGTTTTTACGCTGGTCGTACCGGCTAACAGCCATCGAAAAGGCGAAGGCGATTAGAAGACCCAGCAACGTCAAGGCAGCGCCGAGAAGCATTGCAAGAAAACCGTGGGCTTCTTCCCCCATGCTTTCTCCTTTCGTGCGCCACGAGGCGCCGATCCACGCTGCGAACCAGAATGCAAGGAGAGAAATCCCCCAAAGGTAAATTGGGTTGTCGATAGGATTAATCATTGGTTGCACCGCCATCTGAAATGGCGACGAGTCTACAATAAACTATGAGGAAATGCTGCCGAACGCTGGATGAGAAATTATAACAGCCAATTCAAGAGTATTGCAGAGGTGCCGCGTCTGGAGGTGGGATGATTCGGAGAACAGGCGTTATCAACAACGCACTGTCCGCACTTGGCTTGTTGGCAGGTCATTTTCCCAGCACCTGGTAGGGTGCAAATTGGGCGCTGTTGGGCGATACACTATTGGTGCTGGGCGTGTATTTCCGGTTCCTTTTCGGTCCCAGCGTTTCAAGCGAGTGCGTTCAATCGCACGGAAAGCGATTGTTGTGGCGAATCACCGCCAAGCAGTCGCGACATTCGTACGGGCACCTCTTCCAAACCGCCAGAGAGCCACCGAAACTGAAAGAGCCACGCGACCTTCGATAATTCTCACGGCTCGAACAGTAGTCACCGTGTCGTCATGCTGCTGGAGCCCCAGGCGCAGTCCCAATTGAGACAATTTTCGACGCATCAAACAATTAACTCGCCGCCCGAATTCGCGCGCCCCCCCCAGATTTGCCTGGACAGAGCCACTCTATAAACCGCTATTGTAAGGGACAATGACGGGAAATCGTATCTCTGTGCGGCTGTCCGACGCCCAAATTGAGCGTCTGAAGCTCTCTTGTGGCGAGGCAAATAACAACATCAGCGACGTTGTCCGTAAGGCGCTGGGTGTGTTTCTAAGCCCCGACGCCGGCGCAGCACCAATCACTGGAGCACCGTCCCGTCTATACCCGCCTGAAGAAATTCTTAAAGCTATTCCAAAGTACCTTGCGTGGGGAAGCGGGGATGCTCGAATGGAATTGCAACGTCTATTCTCGGAGCTTTTGGCGTGTAGCTTTGCACTCAAAAGGACATTTCCGCGCACGCAGGGGATCAAGGCACTTTATGAGGCGTTGCGACCGTTATGTCCGTTCTTCGGGATGGACAACGTCTGACGATCAAGCGAGCGTCGATTATTTCCGGCAATTTTATGAATCACTGGTATGGACCCAACACGCCCCGGCCGTACCCAGGCAAGCGCCGTCTGGTCGAAGAATGCGAAACAGTCTCGATCGGTGCTGTTCAGAGAGCGTTTGGTAAGAAGGCGTTGATGCTGGCAATTCGTCGGGCTGAGCCGCTGTCGCTCCCCGTATTCGGCGGCAGCTTTGACGTTTGGTTCGTGGACCAGCCACATCGGCTTCCCGGAACTCGCGGCCGCTTGCCATCCCTGGAAAGTGGATCTCGTCGGCTGTGGCTCGTGTGCCCGGCTTGCCGCAGAAAAGTCGCGAAACTGTATTTCTTTTACTTTGCGCCCGATTCGCTTAACGTGTCTGACCTTCTATGTCGCGATTGCCATGGCCTTGCCTATCAATCGCAAAATTGCGGCGGAAATCGCTGGTATAGGGAAACTGCCCGCCCCTCGAAGCGTTTGCTCCGCGAAAAGCTGAAGCTTCTAGGACGACCTCTCAGTCCTCGCATTGCGGCCCGGCTGATCGAAATCGACGCTGAAATCGGAATACTACGACAGAGGGTAGCGCGCAAGACTCCACGTTCTAACCTGAAGCTTCACTTCAGGGCTGCGGCGCGGCAGCGCCGTCCGTATCGAAACCTTGCATTGCTGGAACAATTCGTGAGTGGCATCGGTTGACCTTGACGCGAGAATAGGGCAGAGCCCTAACTGCCGGCCGCATGATCTCGGGATTCTGCAGCGTTTGCTGCCGCCCGAATCGCCGTCTTATTTGAGACGGCCACCGAGTCGTTCAATTGCCTGCGATCCGGGCAAGACCTTTTGGTTGGAGTGCTGCAGAGCTGGGTCAACTCCCCTTCGACGCGCCGGAAGTGTCGCGAACGCTCCCCGGTCTAGATTTGCACTAGCAACCCTTCGGTTGACAGTTGCGGCGCTCGTCTTTCCCACTGAGTGCGACGATTTGCTATCGTGCTGATTTTCCGTGCTAGTACGAGCCATTTTGCTACCCGTCCAATTGCTACCAAATGCGATGGTCTTTGATATAGGGCGGGCACAAAATGGGGCACAGCCCTCAACACCTGGTACGGCTGCACTGGCAATAATGAGTTAACCCGTCATCTCCGGGTGACACCAGTTAGATTTCAGCCGCCTTGAGTCTCAGCTCCTCCTGTCGCTTCTTCCAATCGGGCATGGAGCGATCCAAAAGCGCCCGGAACTCTGGACTCGCAGTAGTGGATACCTACGAGCCTCCCTGTGTTTGAACCGCTCTACCTTCTGGTTTGCGAGCTCGGTCTCTCAGGCGCGGATTACACCATGGACGACCGACTAAGATCATTGCCGATTTCTGCGTGTTCTCCACGTGTTCAGCCGAAGAAATGGAACTCCCAAGGGCCCAAATCTACATAAAGACCGGACCAAAGTACTTCATCTCCGGAACGTTCGTAATTCGCATTGGAAAACGAATCGGTCTAGCTCCATTTCTTTCTTCAGGACAGCCATCCTCTCACACAGCCAAGTGCGCTCTGTCAGTGAGAAAAAGCCAAGTGCAAGCCAGACGTGAACACGAACTCGTTCTGCTTTTTTCCCGCGGGAGGGTTGGTGACGTAGGCGTCGCTTAAATTGTTCTGCCAACCTAACCTCTTTACGATTTTAGTGAGGGTGCCAAGACTAAAGTTGATACGGTAGTTTCCGCTGTCTATGAAATCGGGGAAATAAGCGATGTTCTGGATCAGGGAAGTGTTTTTCCCCACTTTGAGTGTAAATTCCTCGCCAAACTGCCAGGCCGCCAGGTTCCGTTGAACTTCTACGTAGTTCTCGCGGGTGAAATTCGCGCCGCCAAGAAGATCCAAGGTGGTCCTGTCGCGCTTAATCAGGTGGTAGCCGACGCCTCCGCCTAGCACAGAGCGCAAGTTCAGGTCCTGGAGATCATCGCTCATGAAATCGGTGTTGGCAAATATGAAAATACGCGAGGTTAGATCGCGATCGAAACGCGCACCACCCCTGTTCTCGTTGGCGGTGACGTGTGGCCGCGCATTGGGAAGATCATCGAGCGAGTAAATCGACTCCGCGTAAAGGGTCAGCTTTTCTCGAGAGATTTTGCGCTCGGCACGGAAGGCGAATCGAAAATTCCTAGTGTCGCTGTTGCCGTGAGTCACCTCTAACCCGGCATCCAGTCCACCCTCCCACGCCTGCAGAAGACCCGGATGCTGCGATTTCTCATAGGCTAGCTGCTCCGCATTATCGCGCAGAGCTACGACACTCTCCTTTGAAGCTTCCACCGTGGGTCCCGTACTGGTGGCGACTTCTATTATTCCTTGTCGAGTTGTCACCCGACCCACTACAATTTTTCCATCCGCAAGCTCCACATGTAGTGGCAGATCGGAGCGGAGCTCCTGAATTTCCTGCCACGGCACTGTGACCTGCCCCGCTATCGCCGTCCTAATCACCAGGCTTTTCGCGTCGGACTTCAGGATCTCGCCAGTCAACCGGTCTCCATTCTTGAACGCTACTTGGTCGGCGAAAAGCAGGGGGCTACCAAAGGCGATAAAAATGGGAAGTGCAACTCCTAGGCTACGCAAGGGCGCCTCCGTCATATGGACAAAATCGAAAGATTGCCGGCAGTCTCACAAGGCGGCGGTGGGAAGGAACCGTGATGATGTGCCATCGCCGCCCTTTGTTTGCGCAATTCACTTGTCATCATAGGACTGTGCCTGAAAATGAGGGTCGTTTACTTGAGTGAGGCTGGGGGTGGGAGTGGTGCTGCTCTATACGCTCAAGCTCGACACATGTCAGAAACTGTTCGCCGGCTGGATCCCAGAATACTACTGACAGAAGCGAGGATTTGACAAGAGTCGCCCCGTTCGACTTTTGCTGAATAGTTGACGTAGGCTGGGTTCGTATCAGTACCCACATCTCTAGTAACCGCGTTACCGGGACTCAGGGTGCGAATTGAAGGCCGGCACAGAATAACGCTTGCTAGTGAATTACATCACTCGGCCTGTTAATTCTAACAATTCCCGATACGCCAAACTCTTGCTAACACATTAGACGAGCTCGGACATCCCCCATTTGCCGCGCTCGTACCCAACGGCGGTTGGAAGACTACTACTGACCCCGCCTTCCAACCGCCGTCCAACTGCCGATTATCACTCGCGGCATCGAAATACAGGGAAACACCTGTAGCATTTGGTCGATTCCCTGCATATGCTCCGCCGCCGGCAGCAGTCGGGCCTAGCGCTTTTATCGAAAACGGAGGAGCCGATGGCAAGCTGGCTTTTGCACTGCAAGAATTGCGGCGAGGCTTTTGCCTATTCTCTGGTACCCGACACGGCCACTAGTTATTATCTGCCCTCGCCGCCTGCGTTCCCACCGCAAGGCAGGGAGCGCGAGTGCCCCAATTGCAAAACTAAGTCTGCCTACCAGCAAATCGACTTGAGATTTCAGAACAGCTCCGTCCAGCCAATCAGCGCGAGCCATCGCTGGTGGACACTGGCGGCCAGCCAAGTTTAGCTGTCAAGCGAATCGCGTGCCCCAGGCAGGGTGCGGCCCAGCGTCCTTTCCAAACAGGGGGAGGAAGCTATCCGTTACTTTTGACAATACTCCCCAGTAATTGAAACAGGTAACATCTCCGACTTAGGACGTCTGGCATTTCTCCGAGTTCAGTTTAGGTTCGCTCGGCTTAATTCAACTGCAAGTGCCACGATAACTGCGAGGAGGGTTGCCAATGGAACGTGTGTCTGCTCGCGGGGGTGGTCCCCGGTTCCTGATTGCGGATGATCACGCCATGTTAGCCGAGGCGCTGCGGCTCCGACCAGACGTAATTGTTGTGGACGTCAGTTTGCCGCTGTTGAATGGGTTAGACGCGGCCCGGAGAATCAAAGTACAAGCTCCTAGCATCAAGCTCGTCTTTTTGACGATGCACGACGACCCAAATCTTGCTGCAGCGGCGCTCGAACTCGGACCAGTTGCGTTTGTTCTCAAGCACTCCTGCGGCCAGGAACCGCAGAAAGACAATTGAGCACGCTTTGCATGGCAAGCCGTACATAACACCCAAGCTGAGGTCGGAAGACTGGCATGAAGCAAAAGCCAGGGCGCGGCAGTATTCAAAGGAACTATCTGCTCGGCAGCGCGAAGTTGTCCAGTTGTTAGGGGAAGGGCGCCTTCAAATGAAATTGCAGGGCTTCTCAGCTTGAGCGAAAAGACCGTGGAATTCCACGAACACGATATCATGGAGTCCTTCAGCATTAAGAGCAACGCAGGTCTGGTGCTATTCGCCTTGAAGCATGGCCTTATCTCGGTGAATCCCGAACCAGGGTAATACAGCCCCAGAGCCGTTCATGGAAGAGGTTAAGGACTTCTTACTCGCCTAGGGATTCCCCCAGTAGCGCAGCACTCTTTCTCGAACGTACTTTGAGCCAGGCGTCACGAAACCGGCTTGGGTCTGCGGCTCCTCAATTATCCGAGTGCGTCTGCAAACCTTTGAGAGACGAACATTGAGTCGCCCGCGTGTGCTATTAGCGGATGACCATCAGGCTCTGCTCGAAGCAGAGGCTGCTCTGTTGTTGCCCTGTTTTGATGTCGTAGGGACAGTATCGGACGGCGCAGCACTAGTGTCGGCAGCTAGCCGCCTCCTTCCTGACGTCATTGTGACTGATATCAGCATGCCGATTTTGAATGGAATTGACGCGGCACACAAACTCCGGGCGTCCGGTTCCATAGCAAAAATTCTTTTCCTCACGATGCATAGGGAAAAAGAGTTTGTCGAAGCATGCATGGAAGCGGGAGCGTTGGGATACGTGCAGAAGTCCAGCATGAAACATCATTTGGTGCTCGCGATACAAGCGGTGCTCGCCGGTCAGTCCTACGTTTCCCAATCCGATCGTGCTCCTCGATAGGCCCTAACTACCCTCAGCGGCGTCGCTCCTAGCGAGTAGGGCTAATTCGTCTTTGGGAACGGTAAATTCTGCTTTACCGCACTGGAGGCACACCAATAATTCGGGATACACCAGAACTGGAGTCTTTTTTACATTGCTCAGTCCTGGAAAATGAATGTCGATCTCAGATGAGAACTTTCCCTGATTAACTGACCCACAGGAGATACAAGCCATGCCCCCCCACTTGTTTGTAGACTCCATTCTAAATGAGTTCCATGGCGATTGGTCAACTCCTTCCATGTCGGATGCAGAATCGTGTAGAACGTTCCCGACTCGATCGGCAGGGCAGCCGCCGCGCCTTGTGCCGCTGGCATCGCTTCGTCAACTCTTACATAGGTGAAACCGGTCCGGCCGGAACCAGTACCACAACCCGTCCGAACATCCACAGAGCAGGCCCCGATTCGTGCCGCCGCAATCTTGCACGACCATGGCGCGCGAACCCCGGAACGCAAAGGTGGCCCCGCCATACGGCGGATCGAATAGCCGCGTATCCCGGGCGGGACCAATAGAGTTCTGCCAACCCGCTACGAGTGCTTTTGGCGCGGTTTATACGAATAGACGCGAAAACAGCCGCGAGGATATAAACCTCTTCGTCCTAGACTTCTTTCCCGGGCCTTGGGAATGGACACATGCTGCTCCTCTTGGTGAAGAGCTTCTTCCAGTGCCTGAATTCGTGCTGTTGTCTTATTGACGGCCCACAACCTGCGACAGACTCCGCCAAAGATTGGTTTTCACTTATTTTTTCGATGTCACTGTCCGTTTGTGAGTTGCATCCCATTATGGCGCACTGCAGTTAAGTTGTTTACACTTCCATTGCCAGAAAACCAGGAATCGAGCCAATCTATATACACTAGATTATGGCGTCGCCTGTGATCGAATCCCCCGCGCTGAGTCAGAGCGGTTGCCTTGGAAAGTGTTGTGCGGCTGCAACGCGCTGATAATGAACAGCTTGCTCTTCTAGCTTGGCGGGAACAGGAATCCTAATCTATTAGATTTCGATGGGGGTGGACTTCCCCCTCGACGGTGCCTGCCAGCGAGGCCTAGACCGATTTCAGCGAAAATCGAGAGGCTTGCCAGTGCTTCCTGCTCAAAAGACTTCGAAGGAACGTTCTTGAAGGTCGTAGTGCCTGATTGGCAGTAACCGGTCATCAAACGCTTGTTTGGCTTAGGAGCGAACCTTGGATTCGATTTCGGCTTTCAGAGAGGAATTGCGGCCACTTGTGGCAAGTTCGTCGTACACCTGCTCGAAATTCGCATCGGACGCAAACCCTGCCGCGCGAAGAGCATCGCGAAGACCGAGGCAGTCCGGCAAATCGAGGAGCACGGGAAGCCGCCTCCCATTCGCATCCCCGTTCGGGAATGCGGCCCGACTCGCGCCTGCTCCGAGAAGCACCACGTGAGACGACTGATTGATCTGAGTCGTCGGATCGAAGACTGGAAGAGCTGGCACGCAAGACCCCCTTGGTGCGATAAGTTATGCGAATCCCGATTCAATTGCCAGCATCGGGCCGTCACAACCGGTCTGGCAAAACGATTTCCGTCTCTCGTGGGCATGACAATAGGCATTCGGAGGCAGCCGCTCCGAAAAAAGATCAGGTTTCAGGGTTGGTCCCTCCACCCTGATTTACAGTAGCTCGACCCGCCTCTGCCTGATTAGGCTATCGCTTCAGCACTTCCTTGACATCCATTGCTGTGCAGTGCCGGCCTCAACAACAGGTGCCTGCCGCATGCTACCTCTGCGCTTAAAGACGATGCACCTTATCGCTAAATCAGGATCTGCAAGCTAATATGCTCGCAGGTCCCGGTCCTGAAGGTCAGTGGAGCCGACTGCCATGAGAAGTCATCGACGGAAACTTTATCGATCGCCAAAGACAGCGGCAGAGCTTATCTCTCGCTATCAAAAGGGCGAGCGCAGTTTTCCTGGGACCACGCTCAGTGACGAATGCATCGAAAGTTCACTTCCGGGGATCGATCTACGAGACTCGACACTTCGCATTGTCTTCAGCGACGTCAACCTGACGCAGGCTTGCTTCCGTGGCGCCGATCTTGCTTTCACTCATTTTGATGGGAAGTTCGCTGGAGCCAATTTCGAGCGGGCCGAGCTCGTTTGGGTGGACTTTGGTTCCTCCGAGCTCACGGGCTCAAGTTTTCGAAATACAGATCTCCGGCACACTCACTTTGAGTCATGTGTCCTCGACGATTGCGACTTTACTGGTGCGCAGCTTGATCATACGAATTTTCTCGATGTGTCGCTTTTTTCACTTTGCAAGTCCTCGAGCCTGATTCATGAGGCGCCCAGTTACGTGGATCACCGGACCGTTATTCGATCCATTCGTTCTCCGCATCTGAAGGACTCTCTTTTAAGGATGGGCATGCCAGCAATATTCGTCGAATCTATGGTTGACTGCGCCAGGTCGTTATCAGAGACGTCCATGTTCCCATGTTCCGTCTTCTCCAATCGACGTTTGTTAGCTATGGTGAACCTGACCGACCGTTTGCCCAACGGCTCTATGAAGCGCTGCACGCAAATGGTGTGCGCACTTTCTTTTTCCCGGAGCACGGAATACCAGGGAAAAAGCTACACAGACTGATGCGGGAGGGCGTCAACAAATTTGAACGCGTAATCGTGATCTGCTCTGCAAACTCGCTCAGCCGTCGAGGCGTCCTTAATGAGATCGAGGAAACGCTTCAGAGGGAGGCAAGAGACGGTGGCGCCTCGTACCTCATCCGAATCAGGTACGCGAGGATTTCTTCGAGCAACTTGCCTTTGAAGCTTTCCGGACTCACCCGACCCATGGTTCAGTCACCAGCGCTCTTAGGGACACGATACTGGGGTGAGACTATCACGAATGAGTAACCACAGTCCCGTTCTAGGCCAACTTTGAGATACGAGTGCATCGGAATTGTTTCCAAGAGTCCTGAACCGGAACGGCAGAAGTAAGACACGCGCGTTTTTCAAAATGCGCCGCCCTGGAATCTGCAGGGAGTTTCCCATGAAATCGGCCGCGTCATCGAAATTCGTGAACACGTAGGGAAGCCATGGTTCCTAGCGTGGCAGGTTTCCCCCGAACAAATTGAAGTGGGCCCTGCATAAGTCCGGTGGCAGGTGTCCAAACGCACGAGAGAGAAACAATCCCGGCACGCGCAGGTAGCCGCCTTCAGAAGAGTAGCGCAGTCGAGCACAGGACCGGCACCGCCAACTGATTTGCCTGACTCTGTTCGACCATCCTGGAAAGCTGTCCCACTCCCAGCCATAGACGTAGCGGCGTGGTGTGTTGCAGTAGGAGCAGACCAGCAACAAGGCCCGCCCGCCGTTCCGGGGCAGCATGCGCCACATGATCCGCAGAACCGTCGCGTCTCCATCGGTGCGCTTCAGCTCGACATAGTGCCCTGCCACGCGAGAATTGCTCGGCTCAATATAGCGCGCCAGCCGCACGGCTTCTTTGATCTCGCCGCTATGTCTCTCTTCCTTCCAGACTAATAGATACGGGATTTTTCGTGGATCGTCGAGGTTGCTTCGCACAAGCCAAGCCGGGATGACGGGGATGTTCTCACAATTGAGTCGCGCCCAGAAACCAAGGAAACGCTGATGCCGTCCGCGGGCTTGTTTGCTCCGGTCACCGTCTAAGCCCCGTGATTATTCTTTCCAGCGAAATCCAGTTACGGGGTGCAGTTTCAAAAAAAGCGTCAAGGTCTGCACGCCTAAATCTCCGCCGTCCGCCGGTGATCTGCCCTCGATTTCGCCGCGCTCAACGTACGTGCCCACCGAGCCGGTGGTCCAGCCCGAACCCCAGTTGCAATTTCGCTTGCATTTTACCTAACGTTAGGTTATTTAAGAGGCATGTCAAACGTATCGCAGGCCGCAAGCCTCTTGGGCCGTCGCAGCGCTGCAATCCGGCTCAAGAAGTGGGGCAAGGAAGAGTTCGTCCGTCGAATGCGTGAATGGGGAAAACTGGGCGGCCGGCCCGTTGGGAGCGGCAAAAAGAGGGGTGAGAAATGAGCATCTATAAGAGGGGTGGCGTTTATTGGTACAAGTTCATGTGGCAGGGAGAGTTGGTCCGGGAATCCTCCAAGCAGGGCAACGACAAGGTTGCGCGTCAGATGGAATCAGCGCATCGAACTTCTCTCGCCAAGGGCGAGGTAGGGATTCGCGAGCCAAAGGTGATTCCAACGTTGAAGGACTTCTGCACCGACCGGGTAGAACCGTGGGCGAAGTCAACCTTCGAGAAGACCACTCGGAAATCTTGGCTCTGGTACAGGACCGGAATTCGCGCACTGACGAAATATGGCCCTCTGGCTGACGCTCCGCTGGACGGAATCACGGGGGAGTTGGCGTCTGAGTTTGCGGCGTATCGCCTCCGGAAGGGAATGCAGGTCAGCACGGCGAACAATTCACTGCGCGTCCTCCGCCGCATCTTGAACCTTGCCGCCGAGTGGGGAGTCCTGACTGTCGCACCGAAGGTGAAGGTACTCTCTGGCGAACGTCGCAGGGAGCGAGTCATCACTCTCGAGGAAGAAGCGCGGTATCTTGCTGCGGTTCCTGAACCACTCGCCTCAATCGCAGTTGTGCTGGCCGACACCGGCGCGCGCCCGGAGGAGTGCTTCCGACTGCGCTGGGAAAACGTGACATGGCTAAATGGCCGGAATGGAGCGTTGCTTGTGATGCACGGCAAGACCGCTGCCGCCCGGAGACTGCTACCGATGACGCCTCGCGTCAGATGGACACTTGAATCGCGTTGGCACGAGGCAGGGAAGCCGGAGGAAGGATGGGTATGGCCCGCGCCAACACGCGCCGGTCATGCCGAACCTTCGAGCGTTCGAAAGCAGCACGCCAAGGCATTCACTACCATCGCTGACGAGGCAAAGAAGCGCGATGCGAAGCCGGTCCGTCCGTTCGTCCTATATTCGCTACGTCATACCTTTCTGACGCGCCTTGGGGAATCTGGCTGCGACGTGTGGACTCTTGCTCGGATTGCTGGGCACGCTTCAATCAACATTTCGGCACGATACGTCCATCCCTCCGAGGATGCGGTTCTCGATGCAATATCAAGGCTGGGTGGGCACAAAATTGGGCACAGCGAGAATGATGCCGCTCAGTTGCCTGTTGCGAAGGATGCGACAAGCACCGTAAACTGAACCAATTGCAGGCCACGCGCCCGTAGCTCAGTTGGAAAGAGCGTCTGCCTTCTAAGCAGAGGGTCGGGGGTTCGAATCCCTCCGGGCGCGCCATCGTTTCAATGTATGGTCCGAAGACATCCTTTACAGAACGTACCTAAGACATACGTAACACGGTCCAGTCCGCCAGTTGTATCTCCTTTCACCAAAGGCGTCGCAGGCCATAGCTTTCGAAAGATGCTTCATTACTGATGATCGGAATATTTTCGGCCTGAGCCTGGGCGATGAGCATACGGTCAAACGGGTCCCTGTGAGGGCCAAGCAAGAGCCCAGCCCGAATAGCGCGCTCTGCAGATATAGCTAATAGTTGAAATCCTTCGCGTTCTATGAGGCCAGAGAAATCCGCTGCCAGGTCAGTCGCAGTCGGAAGTTTACCCAACCTGACCTTGATAGCAATTTCCCAAGCCGAAGCAGCGCTGATTGAGCCTTCCGAGAATACGACGTTATAATGTGCTTATGCCTATCGCACAGGATGCACTTCTCTATTCACGGGTCGAAACGGTGCTGGCTAATGAAATCGCCGATGGAGACTTGAAGGTCGGCGAACAACTGCCGACTGAAGACAGCCTGATTGCGCGATTCGGGGTGAGCCGCATTACCGTTCGCCGGGCTATTCAGAACCTGGTGAGCCGTGGGCTTGTCGAGATTCGCCGCGGCAAAGGCACGTTTGTCGCGGCGCCCAAGATCACGCAGGAGCTTAAGGAACTGAGCGGGTTTGTGGAGGATATGCACGCGCTCGGCCGCAAGCCGACGGCGCGCGTGGTCAGCAAAGAAATCGTGACTGCCGACGCGACCGTGGCTGGTCAACTCGCACTGACGAAGGGCGAGCGCGTCGTCAGAATTCGTCGCGTGCGCCTGGCGGATGGCGTTCCTCTCTCCTACGACGAGACCTACCTCCCGCTAGAGATCGGCAAGAAGATCATCACCAACAACCTGAAGGCCGAGCCAATCTTTTCACTTCTTGAGCGCAAGTACGACGTTGCGCTGATTGAGGCTGAGTACAAGCTGGACGCGGTGGCTGCTGATACCGAGGTCGCCGCCGCGCTAAAAGTGAAACAACGGAGCCCGATCTTTCGCATCGAACGAACGTCCTACTCGACAGGGAGCCGTCCGGTCGATTACGAAAGGCTGTACTACCGGGGAGATCTTGTCCGGTTCGTGACACGCCTCGTCCGAAAGGTTCCTCGTTGAGCCTGCCCGCCGCTATCGTTTCTTTCTGAAATAGCCTTCCAGCGCGAGCGGCCCAGAACCACCGAAGACGAGTGCCGCGAGGGAAGCGAGATAGAGCAGGTTAACTTCGTAGCCTGGCGGCCCGAACTGGGCCCGGCCGGCCGTGACGCTCATCAGCTTGATCGAGCTGAAGCCATTAGGCAGATGCACGGTGAAGATCGCCACGAAGAGAAGCGCCGCCATCGGCAGGCTGACGAACGAGACGAAAGCCCCGAGCAAAACTGCGAGGCCGCCGACGAGCTCGGTGAGAATCGTAAGCCACGCCATGAGGTGAGGCGCGGGCACGCCGAGAGCCTGCAGGATGGCGGCGAAAGCTTCCGGTCCGCGAGACAGCTTAGCGAAGCCGTGCTCCATAAAACCATACCCAATGATCAGGCGCAGCGGAATTGGAGCCCAACGAGGTAGTGAAGACTGTTGCAAGGATGCCAAACGGGTAGTGGGTTCAACTTGCGATATCTGGCGCAGTGCGTTCATATTCGCAGCCCTCCTCTTTTTGATCCTCGCCGAACATTCAAACGTGTTCGACTGACACTCATTATGATGTTATAATGTCATAATGGATTCAGATTCCGGAATGATTCTTTTATCGTCCCGCTCACGGGATGTGAAAAGGCGCGCGAGGGACGATGACGCCGCGCTGCAGCGGCCTTCCTTCCGGGAAGCGCTGCGCTTCTGGTTCAAGCTGGGATGGATCAGTTTCGGCGGCACCGCGGCTCACCTCGCCATCATGCACGACGAGCTGGTCGAGAAGAAGCGGTGGATCAACAACGGAACGTTCCTGCATGCGCTGAGCCATTGCATGCTTCTTCCCGGGCCCGAGGCACAGCAGCTGGCAATCTATATTGGGTGGAAGCTGCATGGCAAGCGCGGCGGCATTGTTGCCGGAACACTGTTCGTGGTGCCCTCCATGTTTGTGCTGCTGGCACTGAGTGTCGTCTATGTGAGATTCGCCAGCCTGGCGTGGATTGCCGCGATGTTCAACGGCTTAAAACCGGCCGTCATCGCTCTGGTGATAGTTGCGCTGCAAAGAGTCGCCAGAAGCGCCCTGCGGGGACCGGTGCACGGTGCCGTTGCGGTTGCTACGTTCGCAGCAATGTTCTTCTTTGATGTCTCGCTGCTCGTGATAATGCTTAGCGCCATTGTTTTAGGAATCGTCCTGGGTGCGTTGCGGCCTGGCCTTCTTCATCGGCCGGGAGAGGCGGGCGCGGAAGAGCGCGAAGATGACGACTCCATCCACCGCAGCACGATGCCGGGGCCTATCGCCCTGTTGAAGGCTGGCGCGAAGCTGGCTGTGAGCGTCCTGCTTCTCTGGCTCACGCCACTGCTACTCTTCTACTTCTTTGCAGACGACTTCCATTTCTGGACCGGGTTAGCGCTGTTCTTCACGAAGACGGCTTTCGTGACCATCGGCGGCTCGTACACAGTAATTCCTTACGTGGCGCAGGTCGCGGTGTCGAAGTTGCACTGGCTGACCAGGCTCCAAATGATGGACGGTTTCGCACTGGCCGAAACAACTCCAGGTCCTTTGATAATAGTGGTCGCTTTTGTCGGTTTCCAAGCCGCATACAACCACTTCCACGGCTCATTGTGGATGGGAACTCTGGGACTTCTGGCAACGACTTTCTATACGTTTCTGCCATGCTTCTTCTTCGTCTTTGCCGGCGCGCCGCTGGTGGAGCGAACGCAGAACAAGCCCAAAATTGAAGGTGTGCTTGGGCTGATCACCGCTGTCGTAGTCGGCGCGATCCTTGACCTAACGTTCTTTCTGGGGAAAGCGGTAATCTTTCCGTCCGGAGTTGCGGGG
>Ga0307478_10002229_pt1 | contig 15545 bp, 17 predicted proteins | sample atmos_gasesECM4C_2_FD_203713 | JGI IMG/M metagenome (GOLD analysis project Ga0307478, IMG submission 203713) | Hardwood forest soil microbial communities from Morgan-Monroe State Forest, Indiana, United States - atmos_gasesECM4C_05 | ecosystem: Environmental > Terrestrial > Soil > Temperate...
GCCGAAGCTGCCGGAGGAAAAGGCGCCGCTCCGTTTGCCTTTCGTCTCATAGCGATCGCACCAGCGTCCGCGGAAACCTTCGCCCAAGACCGCGGTGTATTCGGGGCCGAGTGGCTCGAAGGCGGCGAGAATCGTTTCGGCGGCCTCATCGAAGGAAACATGCGACTCGATCTGAGGAACGAGCGGAACATAGGTGTCGTACTGATGCAGTTCGTCCAGACCGAGCGCGCGCCGGCGGAGGTCGTAGTAGCGAAAGAGCGGCGCCAGGTTGGCTCGCACCGCCGCGATCAATCCATCGTAAACCGCCACGGGAATATCGTCGCGGAACAGGGACGCTTCGAGCGCAGAGGGATAATTTCGGGCATGCGCCCGGAAGACATCTGCTTTCACGGAATAGGCGAGAGACGAAGCGAGGGTGAACTGGTGATCCTGGAATTCGTCGTAGAACTGGTGGAACGCGCGCTTGCGCAGCTCGTGATCGCGTTTCACCAGAAAGGAGCTGTACGAACTTTGGGTGAGCGGTTTCTCTTTGCCCTTGTCGTCGAGCAAAACGCCGAACTTCATGTCGACGTCGGTGAGTTGAGAGAACGTTTCGTCATAGCCGTCGAGCGCGGCGCTGCCGAGCGCGAGGAGACGCTCTTCCCGCTCGGACAGCACGTGCGGCTTCATCCGGCGGATTTTTTTCAACGCGATTTTCCACTCGGCCAGCGCCGGGTCTTCCAGGAATTGCGCGAACCTGTCATCCGGGATCGCCTGAATCTCAGGGCTCATGAATGACGCGGCCTCACTGATTTTCGTCAGCAGATTTTGCATCTGGCCCATGCGCGCCAGGTAATCCGGGTTCGCGCTGTCCTCGGAGAGCTGAAGCGAGGCGTAATGAAAGAGACGCTCGATTTTCAGGTCGAGCGATTTTTCGAACTCGAGGCACGCTGCCATGGTCGCGGCCGATTCACCGATGCGGCCCGTCCACTCAGCGATTTTCGGATACGCCTGCTGAAGCCAGGAAAAATCCTCGCTCCATTTATCAACGTCGGTGAACAGATGGGTGAGATCCCATTTATCGGAGTCGGGAACGTCGGCGCGGGTGAGAGTTTTTGCGGTGCTCATTCGGAAGAAGGGGAAAACCCTCCTCCGCTTCGCTACGGCGGGCAAGCGTCCAACAGGTTTTGGATGGCTGGATGCCGCGCGATCAGGCGCATGGCTTTGCGAAGCAGGCCGAGGCCCGGCGGAATGCGGTGCCAGGGCGAGGCGCCGGAAGGATGAGGGAGTGGAATCAGATCGAAGGCGCGGCGTTTATCGCGAATGCGGAAGGAGCGACCGACGACTTCGTTGAGCTTCTCGAATTGGAGGAACTGCGCGATAGCCAGTTTGCCGACGGGGATGATCAGCTGAGGTTGCAGCAGATCGATCTCGTCATTCATCCAGGTCGAACAATTCCTGATCTCGTCGGGCGCGGGAACGCGGTCGCCGCCGGCGGCGGTCTTGCCGGGAAAACAGCGGATGACGGCAGCGAAATAAATCGTCGAGCGGACCTGGATTTCGTTCAGGCCGCAAAATTCTTCGAACCAGCGGAAAAGGGTTTTGCCGGCGGTATGCGCGAATGGTCGTGCGCGCACGGGTTCGTGCACTCCGGGCGCCTGGCCGATGATTATGACCCGGCTAAGAACTGCGCCGCCGGAAACGGGCGGCGGAATGATGCGCGGACAGCGACGGCATTTTGATAACTGCGCGACGTGGCGAGTGAGCGCGAGTTGTCGCTGTGTTTTCGTCATCAGCGGCGGAAAAACGACATGAGTAAAGTCAGCACGATGCTGACTGCGAGGCAGGTGACGATGGGGAAATAAAACGCGGAGTTTCCGCGCTCGATCCGAATGTCGCCGGGAAACCGCCCCAGCCATCCCGCGCCGAGACCGGACCAGAGCGCGATGCCGACGAGCGTGATGACGCCGCCGAAGATGGCAAGCAGTCTGCCGAGATCGCGCATGAGAAAAGATAACAAGGAGCGGCGGTTTACAAACCGCCGGTTTGTTGGTTTGGCGATTTGGAAACCGCGGCTCCTTGATAAGAAGCAGGGCACGCTGAACGTTCTGGAAAGCGATGGCTGTTCAATTCCGAGACTATTACGAGACACTGGGCGTTTCGAAGACGGCGAGCGACGACGATATCAAGAAGGCGTTTCGCAAGCTGGCGCGCAAATACCATCCCGACGTCAACAAGGACAAGGCGACCGCGGAAGAAAAATTCAAGCAGCTCAACGAAGCGTACGAGGTCCTGGGCGACCCGGAGAAGCGGAAGAAGTACGACGAGCTGGGCGCGAATTGGAACCAGCCGGGCGGATTCCAGCCACCACCGGGTTGGGATACCCGGCAGTCGGGCGGCGGATTCCGCCGTTACACGACGGGAGGTGACGGCGGCGGCATCGATTTCGAATTCGGCGGCACCGGGTTCAGCGATTTCTTCGAGGCATTTTTCGGGGGCGGCCGCCAGGCCGGTTTCGGCGGCGGGAGTTTCGGTCAGCGGCCACGCGGCGCGGAACGAGGCAGCGATGTCGAGGCGGACATCATGGTGACGCTCGAGGAGGCGCTCCACGGATCGAAGCGCACGATCTCATTGCGCCGGGGCAATTCGAACAAGGTCGAAAGTTATCAGGTCAAGATTCCAAAGGGCGTCCACGAAGGCCAACGCATCCGGTTGGCCGGCCAGGGCGAAGCCGGCGCGGGTGGTGGAAAGAGTGGCGATCTTTTTCTGCGAGTCCGCCTGGCGCGACACCCGGATTTTACGATCGAAGGAAACGATTTGATCCACGAGGTGAAGCTGCCACCGTGGCAGGCTGCGCTCGGCGGCGAATTGCGCGTGCCCACCCTGGAGGGCCACGCAAAATTAAAGTTGCCGGCGGGAACGCAGGGCGGACAGCGGTTTCGTTTACGCGGTCACGGATTGCCGACGGCGGCAGGCGGCGCGCGCGGCGATTTGTTCGTCGAGGCGCAAATTCAAATCCCGAAAAAACTCAGCGAGCGCGAACGCGAAATCTGGAACCAGCTCGCCGAACTCCACGGCACCGCCTAGACGCTTTCGCTCGACAGTCCCGCTCCCGGCGGATTAGAAACGCCGCAAATGAAAATTTCGCTCGGGACGGATCACGCCGGTTTCCATTACAAAGAAAAAGTGAAGGCGCTCCTCATCGAGCTCGGTCACGAGGTAAAGGATTTTGGGACGTTCAGCGAGGAGCCGGTCGATTATCCGCGGTTCATCCGGCCCGCGGCTGAGGCCGTGGTGAAAGGCGAATGCGATCGCGGGATCGTTTTTGGCGGATCCGGCAACGGCGAGGCGATCGCGGCGAACAAAGTGCGCGGGGTGCGTTGCGCGCTCTGTTGGAACGAAGAGACCGCGCGATTATCGCGCCAGCATAACGATGCGAACGTGCTTTCGATGGGCGAGCGCGTGATCCCGGAGGAGACTGCCCTGGCCATCGTGCGCGTCTGGTTGACGACCGATTTCGAAGGCGGCCGCCACGCCCTGCGCATCGCCCAGCTGGAGCCGTAATCAGAACCAGCGATCTGCCGCCACCGCGGCGACAAACAGCGCGCTGACAAACGCGTTGCTCTGGAAAAAGGCGCGGTTGATCGCGGCGAGGTCCAGGTTCCCGGCGCCGCGATGTTCGTAGAAGAGCGCGCCGGCGATGAATGGCATCGCGCTGTAGTAGATCATCCCGAGCTTTGCCGTTAACCCGAAGGCGATGAGCGCCGCGAACATGAGAAGGTGGAGCCACTGGGCGAGCCGCAAACTGCGGGTGACGCCGAGCCGGACCACCAGGGAATGCAACCCCTCGCGCCGGTCGAAGTCGATGTCCTGCGTCGCGTAAATTAAATCAAAGCCGGCCACCCAGCAGATCACGCCCGCGCCCAGAACCAGAGCAGGCAACTCGAGCCGCCCGGTTTGTGCGATCCAGGCGCCGGCCGGCGCGACTGCCAGCGCGAGGCCGAGGAAAAAATGGGTGGCGCTGGTGAAACGTTTTGTCAGTGAATAAAAAAAGATCATGGCCAGCGCGACCGGCGCGAGCCAAGCCGTCAGGCGATTTATTGCCGCGCTCGCGACCAGGAAACCAACGGAACTGATCGCCAGCAGCGCCCACGCGATTGGTTTCGCGAGGAGGAGATGGCGCGCGGCGGTCCGCGGATTTTTTTGGTCGAGGGACCAGTCGGTCAGACGATTGAAAAGCATGGCGGCTGTGCGTGCGAGGACCATGCAAAGAAGCACGAGCGTCAATATTCGCCCGCTGGGATGGCCATGCGCCGCCACCAGAAGCGCGCCCAGGGCAAACGGCAGAGCGAAGATGGTGTGCGAGAAGCGAATCAGGCGCAGGAAACGCGCGACGATGTTGGGCTGCGCTGGATCAGTCGGCACGTTAACGGTGCTCCTTCAGCAGCAGCTCGAGCCGTTCCCGGGCGTGAGACAAGATCGGCATTCCGTGAGCGAAGAGCATGCGCTCGAACGAATAGTCCAGGAGTTGGGAAAGCGAGCGGCGCATTAGTTTGAAGTTCGAGCAATATTTCGCTGGCAGGAGCGCGAACCCGTGAGGCTCGAAGTTGATCAGCGCGTCGCCGATGACGACGGTCCGGTCATTGGCGGTAAAATGGACGGCGATTTCACCGGTCGGAGCGCCCTCGATGGCGACCGCCGTTAACCCTGCGGGTAGACTGTTCTCCTGAACCGGCACGACCTCAGGTAGCTGGGTCGCGCCCGCAAGAGCGGCATCCATATAGATGGGGACCTTGAATTTCCCAGCGAACTGCGCTGCCGCCCGCTCATGATTCTCGTTGGTGACGACGATTCCCGCGATTTTATCGAGGGATGCCAGACTCGCCATCGCGTCCGGGGCGGTAGGGATGGGATCGATGAGATAGGTGCCCGAATCCGTTTCTAAGGCGGTCGAGAACAGTTCCGCCTTTACCGAGGGGTCGTAGAATCGCCAGAGGAAAATCCCCGGTGAGACCGGTTCGATTTCGGAGGCGAAGGGCATTGGGAGCGATAATCGACGGGGGGAAAGGAGGCCTCAAGAACCGTTTGGGTGGACTAAGGGCGGGGCGGGGTTGGCACTGTAGGTGCTATACGGAATATAATTACCATAATATGATCACCTTCTCCTACCAAGCCCGCGATATGTCCGGAAAGATCGTTTCCGGTATTCAAGACGCTCTCAACGAAGACAACGCCGTCACCAGCCTGATGAGTCGGGGGCTGATGGTTTTGTCCCTTCAACAAAAGTCGACAGCCAGCAAAACGCGCAAGAAAACCTGGACCGTCAAAGAGACCGACCTCGTCCTCTTCACGCGGCAGCTTTCCACCATGATCGAGGCTGGCATTTCCCTGGTGCAGGCCATGACCGCACTCTATGACCAGTGCGACGCCAAGCGCCAGAAGAGCCTCCGCCACATCATCAGCGACGTGACGACTCGCGTCCAAGGCGGCGAGACCTTCCATGAATCGATCGCCAAACATCCGCGCGTTTTCGATCGGCTTTTCGTCAGCATGGTCAAGGCCGGTGAGCACGGCGGTTTGCTCGCCGAGATTCTGGATCGGCTGGCCGGATTCCTCGAAGCCAGCGCGCGCCTGCGCAAGAAGGTGAAGTCGGCGATGACTTATCCGGTCATTGTCATCTGCATCGCCTTTGCCATTACAATCTTTCTTATCGTGAAGGTCGTCCCGATTTTCGGCGAAATCTTCAAGGACTTTGGTTCGAAACTTCCCGCGCCCACCCAGTTCCTGATCGACGTCAGCGATTTCATGCGCGGCGAATGGTATTTCCTGGTCCTCGGTATCGGCGGCCTGTTCTTCGGCATCCGAACCTTCCTGCGTTCAACGCGCGGCAAACAACTCTGGGATAAATGGAAGCTGAAGCTGCCCGTCTTCGGACCCTTGATTCACAAGATTTGCATGTCGCGTTTCGCCCGCACCTTCGCGCAGTTGATCCGCAGCGGTGTGCCGATCCTCGAAGTGCTCGACATCGTCGGCGGCGCCTCCGGCAACCACGTTGTCGAAACGAGCATCAAAGGTGTGAGCGACGATGTGGAAAAAGGCGATAACCTTTCCGTCGCGCTCTCGAAGAAAACGATTTTCCCATCGATGATGCTGCGGATGGTCTCGGCCGGCGAAGCCACCGGCAAGATCGACACCATGCTCGAGAAGATGGCCGATTTCTGGGACGAAGAAATCGAGGCGATGCTCGATGCGCTGACTTCATTGATCGAACCGCTCCTGATTGTTTTCCTCGGTGTGATCGTCGGCGGTATCGTGATCGCGATGTTCCTGCCGATCTTCAAACTTAACGAAGTGGTGTCGCAGGCCAAGACGTAGTTTTCGCAGAGCAAAAGCTAAGGAGAAGCCTCGCTCATGTGTGGGAGGAGTGGATCGCAAGGTCCACTCCTTTCGCGTTTCTAGAACCGTTCGCTCGTTTTCGTGCTCGGGCTCGCAATCGACTCGTTGAAATTCGAGCACGAGCGGGAGCACGAGCACGATTACGATGAAGAATCCGGAACGCCGTGCTGTTCTTCGAAGCACGATTCGAAACTCTTCAGGTCCACCGGCTCGCGAGGCTGCGCGCCTTTCGGGCCGGCTCGGAGATACTGGAGGGGCCAGGCGATTGTCTGGTCCAGTTCTCGCGCCGCCCCCAAGGGCCAGTACGGATTGCGCAGAAACTCGCGCGCCATGATCGCGGCATCCGCCTGTCCAGTGCGAATGATATGCTCGGCCTGTTCTGGCGACGTGATCATCCCGACGGCCCCCGTCATGATTTTCGCTTCGCGGCGAATCCGCTCGGCAAATTGCGTCTGGTAACCGGGGCCAACCGGAATTTTCGCGTGCGGCACGTTCCCGCCAGACGAACAATCGATGAGATCCACTCCCATCTGCTTCAACTCACCAGCAAGTTTGACCGACTCATCAATATTCCACCCGCCCTCGACCCAATCCGTCGCCGAGATACGGACGAATAGCGGCAACTCTTTCGGCCACGCCAATCGAACTGCCGCCACAACCTCACGACATAAACGTGTCCGATTCTCGAACGAGCCGCCGTAATCGTCGTCACGTTTATTGCTGAGAGGCGAGAGAAACTCGTGGATCAGGTACCCGTGCGCCGCATGAATCTCCAAGACGCGAAACCCTGCCTGGCAGGCCCGGCGCGCCGCGGCGGCAAAAGCCGCGACAACTTCTTGAATCCCATCACGCGTGAGCGCCTGCGGCATTGGATAGGTATCGGAGAACTGGAGTGCGCTTGGCGCCACAACCTTCTTCCAGCCACCCTTGCTTTCCGGGACTGCATCGTGACCCTCCCAAGGCCGCCTCGTGCTCGCCTTGCGCCCGGCATGCGCCAACTGCATTCCGGCGATGCTCCCTTGTTCATGAATGAAACCGACGATTCGCCCCAGCATCTCGATGTGCCCGTCCTCCCAGATGCCGAGGTCTTGCGGACTGATCCGCCCCTCCGGCAGAACCGCCGTTGCCTCGGTCAGGACCAGTGCGGCGCCACCGACCGCGCGGCAGCCGAGATGAACAAAATGCCAATCGTTCGCGTATCCGTCTGTGCTCGAATACTGGCACATCGGCGAGACAAAAACGCGATTGGTAAACGTCAGGTCTCGAATCGTGAGCGGATCGAATAGGCCAGGCATGGGAATCAAAGTGAAAAGTAGGAAGTCAGCGCTCCTTCTTGGTTCTCTCGGGAAAAAGACTAATGATTTGTCGAAGGCTTCGAACTGATCCGCTCCAGCTCCATGGCATAGAGTCCATTATGGGGAAAGCGATCGTGCAGGCCGCGCAAGATTTCAGCGGCTTGTTCCGGCTTCTTGTCGCGCAGCGCTGCGACAGCCAGGAGGAGCTTTGCGAAGGGCTCAAGGTAGTAACCGTGAAGGGCCGTCATCCGAAGCTGCTCCAGTCCCTTGTCACGATCGATTCTCGATCCCGTAAGGCGAAGCAAGATGCGCAAAGGAGCTGCCTTTAGACTTAGCAAATAATTCTCGACGCCGGAACCGAGGTAGGCGTCGAACGCACCCGGGTCCACTTGGAGAAGCTTCTCGCCATAAGGCCGAGCTTCCTTCGTGAAGCCCAGGGCGGTGAGGTTCTGCTTGTCCACCAGCGCGGCGTAATCGGCGCGCACACCGCAGGTGAGAACTTTTGCAAACAGAGCATTCGCGTCATTTGGTAACTTCTGAAGCGCGGCATCGGCGAGATGATCTGCCTGATTGATCTGTTGGGTGAAGTGCGACCTTATTTGTGGATCCGGCTGTAATTTCTTCCGGTTTGCGAATAGGGCGTCGTCGACAAATAGCTCCGATTCGAGCGCACCCAGGCGGGCTAGCTCGGAGAACAGGTCGGCCGCGGCATCAGATGCCGGCCCAAACGGATCGGTGGGATGGTCCTGCGTCCACTGCCCGAAAATCTGGTGAGCTCTGTCGAATTCGAGGTCGTACATTTTGAGCCAGCCCTTGTACACCTCCTCGGAGTGAGGAAGAGTTGAATCTGCCGCCCGGCTGAGCGGGACGCCGGTGATGAGACCCAGCAGGACGAGAGCAACAAGGTGTTTCACCGGCGCGGAGTTGGATAAGATGCCGGACTTTTATTGCCCTCCTTGTCGATCGCGCGGACGCCGAAGAGGACGTTGTCCTTTGAGACGGGCACAGTGAATTGCGTGACGTTCCCGACGGAAAGTGAGTGCTGCCAAAACGGCGCGGTGGTGTCGCGCCAGACAATCTGATAGCCTGCCAGGTCCGACTCGGGGTTTGGCCTCCATTCCAGGGTGGTGCTGTTGGTGAGACCCTTCGTTTCGACCTCGACGTTCGCCGGCACCGCCGGCGCGAGGGCGAGCGCGCCGAGCGCGGTCGCGTTGACCCGCGTCACTTGCGCGATGTAATCGAAATCGCAGAACTCCGGCAGATCGCCGAACTGCACGCCGTTTTCTTTCCGCAAATCCTGATGCTGATGCCGGAAATCTTCGTTCGGTTCCGTCATTCGCACGGCGGGAAAACCGGCGTCGAGAAACGGGCCGTGGTCGCCGCCTCGGAGATAGCGATCGCGCCGGTAAATGATGTCCACGGTCATCCCGCGAACGTGCTTCTCCGCTTCCGGTTTTATGAACCGCGCCAGTTCGCGCGCGAGGCTGTCGTTCTCGCCGCCGGTGCGCACCAGCGTCCGCAACGGATCGGGGATTTCCTTTAGCGGCGGGACACCCTCCGCGAAAAGCCGGACGTGATCTTTCACCACCCGGCCATCATCCGCATGGGAGCTGCCGATGATATCGTTGGTAATCATGCCGGCGATGTTCCAATTCTTCTCCTTCGCCATTTTGGCCCAGTGAGTGGAACCGAACAGCCCCTGTTCCTCGCCTGCGACCGCCATGAAAACGAGAGTCGCATCCCAATTCTTTTTCGACATCACCCGCGCCATCTCCATGACCGCAGCCACACCGGAAGCATCGTCATTCGCGCCGGGCGCGTCAGCGGTGGCATTCATCACGTCCGTGACGCGTGAGTCGTAATGACCGCTCACGACATAAATGCGATCGCGGGATTCCGGCTGCGTTCCGCGCAACGTCGCCACGACATTGACCACCTGGACCGGTTGCGGATTGCGTTCGCCGGGCGGCTGAGTGAAATCGTCCAGGGTGACTTCGAGGCGGCCGCCGTTCTCCTTGCTGTAACGCTCGAACTCCGACTGAATCCAGTGTCGCGCCGCGCCGATTCCCCGGGTCTCACTCTGCGCATCGGAAAGGGTGTGCCGCGTCCCAAAGCTGACGAGCTTCCGGATTGTCGCCTCAATGTTTTTGGAGGAAATCTCGGAGAGAACCGCCGTGATCTGCGTGTTCTCTTTTACTTGTGGCTCCGTTTCGGGCGCCACTGCCGCAAAAGCCCAGGGCGCAAAGGCGACAAAGACGATCAGGTTCTTAAACATACGAATACCTCCAGCTTAACCCGCAACCTGTTAATGCCGCTCCGATGATTCGGCAAACACGCGCCGAGGGGAACTGGGGCTGATCCCTGTAGCCACGGCCCTGTGGGCCGTCGGATCGGACGGGGCAGAGACGAACGGCCCGCAGGGCCGTTGCTACAACGCTGCGGCAGACCGATTTTCCCGCACGGCAGACTGATTCTGCCGCACGGCAGATTGATTCTACCGCACGGCAGAACCACTCCACGGCACGGCAGACTCGTTCTACCGTGCGGCAGAACCGTTTTACCGCACGGCAGAATCGTTCAACCGCACCGGTAAACCGTCCAACCGCGCCCGGACGGCCTCGAAAACCGCGGTTTTCAGCCTAAACCGCATGGGAAAGGCTACCGGAGGTCCGGTCGGCGCATTCCGCCACGCCCGCTCCCTTCCGGTCTCCTAGAGTGGCGCCCAATTCGGATCTCCTGCTTCACTCAAAGGATAATGCGGACAAGGCCCCAACAAATACCGAAGACGGGGATCGTCGGATAGCGAAAGGTTACTGCCGCGGAAATTCAAACAGATGGAGTCGCGTCCGATGCGCGACCAGCCGGTCGCGAGATCGGCAATGATTCCGACAGCCGCCGAGCAAAGAACGCCATTCGACCAGACAACCTGGGGCCTCCCACCGGCTGCTCCATATCTACGAGCCTCTTCGGCCAAGACTTCGTCCGTTAGGAAGTTCATGCAATGCATGCACGCCTTGCCGGGCATCGAAAGAATAAGCTGGCCGATGATCTCGTAGTCTTGTTCGCCCAGCTGTTGAACATCCATGCCAACGTCGACATAGGGAATTAGATGTCTTCGGCAAAACGCTTCTAAATCCCGGCGCCCGCCGAAGGTATCGACGCACCCCACGACGATATCGCACCGCATTAGCTGCTCTTCGCCGGTTTCCCACCGCTCAATAGTCACCACGTCCGGATTATCATGTAGAGCTCGGATGGTTCTTTCCACTATCGCGGTCTTCAGTTTCTTCCGCCGGACATCCGCCTGGGTTGCACTAACGGTCCGATTTAGATTCGTTTCGGAAATTATGTCGTAGTCGCAGAGGACGAAGTTCTTAATTCCAAGATGCGCCAACTGTTGGGCCATGTGTGACCCGCCGCCTCCGAGTCCCACAATGCCGACTCGGAGGGAGGCAAATATCATGTCGGAGTCGGGCCCGAGGAAACTCTGACGATCAAAGCGGTGTACCGAAGTGTTCCATTTCCCGAAGAGTCGGCGCCACGACCAACGCCTTCGCCTGCGACCGGCAATTGGTGGAACGATCGTCATGGGATACCCAACCACGGAAATCGCGGATTCGGTCTCGACTTCAGAATTGCCGGGAAGAGCAATTGATGACCAGCCCGTGTTTCCACTGAGGACAGCCCAACCACTAGCCTGGCCATGATCGACGTTATGCAGGCTGCGGCTGAGCGGCGGCAGTTCTGCACTGTCCACCCCGCTGGGGCTGGGAACACCAACGCCTCCGTGAGAGTGCACGTGCACCTGGCCAACTTTGTGAACGGCGGTCCGTGCCATCGCGTCCGTGATCGCGGCGGGGCCTATTCGAACGCCAACTGAAGGATCCCGGAGATATTGTTCGTCCGGCACGGAATGGTATGCCACGATGTGAACGAGTGTCGTATTTTCCGCGCTGCTGCACTTTGTGGAGAAGAACCCAACCCTCTCGGCAGCAAAAGGGTGAGGGCGATGTAAATCTGCCAGCGCTTCGTCAAGAAGTGGTTTTTGGATTTTTACTTTTTGCATGAGCGAAATGCCTCAAGGTGACTCGCAAGAATGGCCGAGAGCCGCTTGTTGGAGTCCTGGGCTTTCCAGGAAACGGCCCACCATTGGCGGCTGAGGATGACGACACCAGCAGCGTTCCAGTTCTGTCCCGGCCCCTGATGACTGATCTTGGCCGAAAAAAACAGGCGCGACGGATATCCATCGCGCGGTGTCGGACAGAGTAGTGCATCCGCAGTTTTGGGGTCGCATCCTGCCGGGAGATTCATCGCCGGGATCAATATGAAAGCCGTCCCGCCTTCGCTGGCCGTCGATAGGCCAGCGAAGCAAGACGTGAGTTCATCGATCTCGTCGCCGGGGAAGCTCACCGCGACGAACCTGCGCTTTGCGGGTGACTTACGAACACCTCGCCGCCCTTGACCTGAACGTGGCCCGTGTCCCTGAGATCGACGAACTTGTCGCCCCGCAATTCGCTCAGGATGTCGTTCGTTGGTACACCATCGAGGGCCTTAAGGTGTTGCACGGAGTTCTTACCGGCCTGGGTCTTATATTTTCTTCCGTTGATCGAAATCTCCACAACCAGGGTGACGGCGCGGGTGTAGAAAACGGGCCCGTCTCGAAAATCAATCGCCGCATTCGCCTCGATCGGAACATCATTCGGGGAATGCAAGTCGCGGAAGAGTGCCACATCCCCCGGAAGTTCAAACAGCGCTCGGATCGAACCGCCTGTTTGCTTCGATTTGCCGATCTCCTCGATGCGATCGTCGACAAACACTGCGAGTTTTGCCGGCTTCTCGCAGGCTTTTCGTTTGTCGGCTTCAGTAGCGCAGATCGTGTAAAAGACGTTTCCGTCCCGCAGGTCGACCATTTCATCGCGCTTGAGGACGAAATCGTCTGGAGAATTGTGATCGCGGACGACCACGAAATCATCGGGCACACCCGCTTGGGCACGGAGCACCGCCTCCGAAACAGTCGGATCTGAAATTGCGATCTTATTATCATCAATCGACGCCGCCCATTTCGCTGCTGAGGCAGTCTTGGAAGTCTGGGTTTCTAGAATTGGATTCATATGGTTAAAGCGAGGCGGGGTTGTCCGCCCTCACTCTCTTCCGCTCCGAAATCCGAGATTTCTGGAAAAATTTCTCCAAAAATCTTTGCATTCAGAGCGGTTACTGAGAGAACCAATAGCGTCCTCCCTGATGAATCCTGACCTAAAAGCCGCGCTCGCCGATCCTGCCTACCAACAGACAATCGCTCGTGCCGTACTCCACGCTGACACAACGATACGCAGATACATCTGGCGGGGCTTTCGAAGGAAATATTCCGAGTCGGGCGAGGTGATGGTAGGCGACAAAACAGCAAAGGATTTCGTTGCCGAAGCAGTCCGTCGACTCATTGTTGGCCAGCGCGCTTTCGATTCGAGCAGACCGCTTCTAGAGAATCTCAATTCCATTACGGACAGCCTGATATCGTCAGACAAGAAGAGCTCGGATCGAAGCGGTGTTGTCGATTACATCGAGGGGGCCGACGAGGAGGGAAATCCGTCTGATCCAATCTCATTGGCGACCGCCCTGACTCTGACACCGGAGGAAAACCTGCGCGGAGAAGAACTTCGCGAAGATCAGCGACGGTGTATCAAAGCAGTAATCGCGTCATTTGACGGTGACGACAAAATGCAGAGCTATCTCGAAGCATTAAGCGCTGGCTTTAAGCGGTCGGAGATCAGCGATCTGATGGGAATTGCAGCCGCCGAAGTTGACGAGCTTCGGCGGAAATTAGCGAAACATGCGGCCAAGCTTTTTGGAGTTACAGACTTCGAAGAGTTACAGCGGCGTTTACATGAAGGAAACTGAAATGACGAATGATGAACAAGGTCCAATGGAGAATGTGTTGAACGGGCTCGATCAACAATCAGGTGCGCTCTCGTTCGAGGAGTTAAAAGCCGAGCTTCAGGTCCGCGGAACTGATATCGACCCGTTTCTTCACGAGATCGATGAAATGATTGCTGCATACGACAAGCAAGAGCGCCTGGCATGGATGCAGGTGGCGGATAAAAAGAAAGAATCTTTGCGCGTCGCGGAGACGCCGGAATCACGGTGGACCGAACGGAAGCCGGAAGAAATATTCGCGGCGTTTACGCTTTTTCTTAAGGCTGGGGGTCCGAAGAGGGCTCTAGCATTCAAGAACAGAGGGAACTTATCCGTCGAGGATATGGCGGCGATCCTTTATGCCGACGAGCTGTTGCGGCGCGCAGATCAGAATCAGGACGGCGGTGAGAGATAATGCCGTCCAGTCAGCGCAAAGCAATCGCAGTCGCAAGAGCAGATGACCTTCTCACCGAATTGCAAATTAAAGAACCTCGTGAGATCGACATTGAGCGAATCGCTATTTTCAAAGGCGCTGACGTTCGATACGCGCCGCTTCACGGAATGGATGGTTGTTTGGTGCGAAAAGATGATGCGGCAATCATTACGGTCAGGCACTCGCTCAGATACGAAGGTCAAAAACGTTTCGTGATTGGGCACGAACTGGGTCATTTCTTTCTGCACCCGGAAACGAGACAGATAGAAACGGTCGACGATAAACAGACGAACAACTGGTCGGAAAACCAGGAGACAGAGGAATACGAGGCCAACCTTTTTGCAGCCGAACTGCTAATGCCGAAACGCTTTATCAAGGAGCGAATCACGGGGCAAGAGCCCTCATTCGATCTGATAAAGCGGCTCGCCGAAGAATTTCAGACGACGCTGACTTCGACGGCCGCACAGTTCGTTCTGACGACTACGGAAGAATGTGTCTTGATCTCGTCAGAGAATCGGCACCGTTTGTGGTTCATACCATCGAAGGGTTTTACGTTTTCCCTACTTGAAGACGATTATGTTCACGGACACAGCTGTACGGCCGACGTAGGTAAGTTGAAGCGGTGTTCGCGCTCGTCAGACATCGAAGCCAGCGACTGGCTGGAAGGGTTTCGTGGCGATCACAAGTCTAGCATCACTGAGGATGCGATCTTCTTCACAACGCTCGGGCGCGCTCTTACCCTGCTGTGGATTCACGATGCGATCTGAAGTGTTCCGTCGAGGTAATGAAGGAAATCACCCTTCCGGGTTTACCGGGAAGTGTTTGTTCTTCAGGTTCTCCGGCACGCGCTCGGTTTGTTCGGACTCGATTTCTTCGGTGGCGGCGACGAGGGCTTCCAAGGCTTCGCGGCTCTTTTTGGCGCGGCACATGTAGGCGGTGGCGTGGGCGAGGGGCAGCGTTTCAAACAACTGGCGTCTTGATCTGCTGTCCCACGAGAATCAAGCAGTCGTCGCACGCCATGATGTGAAATTCTCGCATCCCATAATCGCGGTCGAATAAATCGTGGATCTTGTAGCGGTCCTTAAATCGAGAGACGTGCGACCACAGCGATTCTATATCCTCGACCTCCAGGTAAGCGGACATGTGGCCGCGGGTCGCGTCGAGAACGGATTGGTCCGCGGCTCGGGCGAGATGCAGGGATGCGCCATCTCTGGTCAGAACCGAATAGTCGTCCGATTGCAGCGCGATATCGAAGCCAAGAACGTCAGCATAGAATCGGATGCTGCTCTTCATGTCTGCGACTGGGATGACGGGGCTTAATGTCTTGGCTTTGTAATTGGATGTGGTCATGGTGAGCTCTCCGGATTAACGAGGAAGCGAAAGAAAGGCGAAAGGGGAAAGGGAAAACGCTGGGTTGGGAATGAAAGCTTATTCCGGGTTCACGGGGAAGTGTTTGTTCTTCAGGTTCTCCGGCACGCGTTGCGTCTGCTCCGATTCGATCTCTTCGGTGGCGGCGACTAATGCTTCGTAGG
>Ga0307478_10002230_pt1 | contig 15542 bp, 14 predicted proteins | sample atmos_gasesECM4C_2_FD_203713 | JGI IMG/M metagenome (GOLD analysis project Ga0307478, IMG submission 203713) | Hardwood forest soil microbial communities from Morgan-Monroe State Forest, Indiana, United States - atmos_gasesECM4C_05 | ecosystem: Environmental > Terrestrial > Soil > Temperate...
CGTGGGCACCGACGAAATCGATCTCAACCGCAACCACATCAGTTGGGTGTCACCTCTGGGGCGCGCGTTGATGAAGTCGGCAGCGGGTGACAGCGTAGTCCTTCAATTGCCGGGCGGTACAGAATACCTGACCGTGCTGGAAGTGTGTTATGAGCGAATTTCTGTGGAACCCTTCCGTGAACCACCTGGATCCGAGGCCTCGGCAAAGAGACTCACTCGCCGACGCTAAATCCACCTGACGAAAAAGACAGGAAACAGCCTGGGTCGAGTGCGCGGTCCCGGGAGCCGATGACTTTCGTAATCCAGCTTAGGGGCTTACTGATTGCTGGCTCTGGGGGGTGCTCCTAGAATCAAAGCACCAGTACTCCGCCCAGAGAGCACCCATGCCCGAGACGACAACACGCGCGGACCGAGCCGAGTTGAACCGGCGGGTGGAGCGTGCGGAAAAACTTCTGCAGAAGGGCAAAGCCGCCGAAGCACTGGAAGAATTTCTGCTGGTCCTGCGGGACGATCCCGAAAATGATACGGTGCGGCAACTCTCGGCCGATTTGTGTCTTTCGCAGAACCGGGCGCGCGATGCGGTGCAGTTGTTGGGCGAACTGTTTGAGCGGCAGGTGAACGCGGGCGACGCGACCAAGGCGAGCCTGACTTATAAGAAACTCGCTCGGCATGGCAATCCGACGTGGGAGCAAAAATTCCGCTTTGGACAATTGCTGGAAGGTTCGAACAAGAAGCTGGCGGTGGGCACTTATGAATCCGCATTGGCGGATCTGGCCAAGCTGCAGGATAAAAGCAGTGCTGTCCAAGTGCTCGATCGCGTAGTGGCACTCGAACCGATTCAGGCAAACTTTCTGCGGATGGCGGAGCTTTCTTCCGAGTTGGGAGAAAGTGGGCGCGCGGCGGAGATGTTCAAACGTGTAGCGCTGCTGACGGGCGAGAATGGCGGCGATCCGGCGCAGTGGTATGAACGGGCTTATCAGGAAAATTCTTCCGATGAAGAGATAACCCTCGCCTACAGCAAGAGCTTGCTGGAACAAGGGCAGGTAGGAGCCGCAATTTTTATTTTAGAGCCGCAGGTGAACGCGGGTAAGAACTCACCGCAACTGCGGGATATTTATGCCGAAGCACTCCTGGCCGCGGGGCGGTATGCGGATGCGGAGCCGTTGGTGTGGCAACTATTTGAACAGAATCCCAACCGGATGCAGCAGGTGACTGCGTTGATCGGGCAGCTGGTGGATTCGGATCAGGATGCGGCAGCGGTTTCGTTAGCCCGCAAGCTTGGACAATTTCAGGCGAAACGCGGCGAGCGCCGGCAATTCGTGGCGGTGATGCAGGATGTGGCGGCGACGCGGCGCGCGTCTCCGGAGATGCTGGAGTTTTTAAGCGAGCTTTTCAACGCCTCGAATCGCGAGGGCGATTACTGCCAGACGCTGCTGAAACTTTTCGATCTGTATTGCAACACGGGAGATTTCAGCAAAGCGGCAGAGTGCCTGGATCGCGCGGCGGAGGTGGATCCTTACGAATCGGGGCACACCAAGCGGCTGGAGATGCTTAAGGGGAAGATTGACGAAGTCAAATATAAGGAAATTGCTTCACGGTTTACCCCGGTAAGCAAAGCGGCGTCCGAACCGTCGCACGAGCGCGAGGCGACGCTGGGCGCTTCGACATTGCAGGACTTGATGTTGCAGGCAGAAATTCTGGTGCAGTATGGAATGCGTAACAAAGCGGTGGAGCGGTTGCAGAGGATTCAAGAACTCTTTCCGCGGGAGGAAGAACGCAACGAAGATCTGCAGCGGCTTTATATGGCTGCGGGTGTAACGCCAGCGTATACCGGGAGCGCGCCGATCGCAGTTCCCGCACCGGTGGCAGCGCCGCAGACTGCCGCACCAGCGGCACCGGCGGTCGATCCAATGGCGGAGATGCGAAACGTAACGCGCGTCGCGGAGATTACGCGCAAGCTTTATCACCAAACGAGTGCGCCGGCGGTGCTGACGACGGCCGTAACGGAAATTGGCGGTCATTGGGAAGTTTCACGCTGTGTGGCGTTGATGCGCACTCCGGGTTCGGCGCCGACGGCGGTGCAGGAGTTCTGCGCTCAGGGAGTGAAGGCGGGAACATCTGCGGTAATTAAAGAAGTCATGTGCGGTTTGCAGGACATATGTTTGACAATGCCATCGGGTGAGCCGCTGGTGATTGCTGATGCGCAGCGAGGCGCGGAGTTGCAGGCGGTGCGAAAGACTGTGACGGAACTGGGCACAAACACCGTGCTGGCGCTTCCGCTTATTAATGGAACCGATCCGGTGGGAGTGTTGGCTCTGATGCACAACAAGCCGCGGGTGTGGCCGAACACCGATGCGGTGGTGCTGAAAACACTGGCCGACCAGATGGTGATCGCGCTGAATAACGCGGGCCTGCGGCGGCTGGTAAAAAATCTTTCGGTTACCGATGAAAAATCCGGACTGCTGAAGCGAGGGTCCTATCTTGATTTGCTGCTCAGCGAGAGCAAGCGGGCGGTGCAGAACGGGACGCCGCTTTCTGTGCTGCTGCTGCAATTTGGACGAAGCGCCGCGCTGATCAAAGAGTACGGCGAAGCTGCGGTGGAAGGCGCGATGGAAAAGATTGGGCAGCAGTTTGCCGCGAACATTCGGACCAACGATTTGGCATTTCGTTATGACACGACGACGATTGCCATCATTCTCGGCGAAACCGCGGAGAAAGAAGCGATGCTGGCGATCGAAAAGCTGCGCAAGATTATCGCCGGAGTCCATTTGCCCGCAAAGGATGGAGCCGAAAAAGGCCACGCGATGGAATTCTCGGCCGGGCTGGCCGAGGCTGTGGTGCGGGAGAACTACGATCCGGTAGACATTGTGACGGAAGTGATAAACCGCGCCGAACATGCACTGGCGACCTCGCTGGTGCAGGGAGCGGGGAAAGTCGTGGCTCTCGAGGCGGCGCTGGCCGCGGGAGCAGTGGCTTAGCCGGTTATTGAGCGATTGGGTGATTGAGTCATCGCGTGATTGATCATTTGTCCTTCGTTTTTCCGTTTTCCGCCCTCCCGCTTTCTTCCTTGTAATGCATTGAGTTCAATCGCAGAGTGGCCCGATCGCTCAGTGACTCGATCATGCGGTGGTCCATCTCCTTACACGCTGTTACGCCGACCAGGTAGTCGTAAAAAGTGAAACCGCAGCACTACCGACCACATTGCTTCCGGAACTTTCTTCCGACAGCGGGGTTTACAAGTTGCTGCAGCCGGGAACCCACAATCGAAATCTTGGTCAAAAAGAAAATCCTGGCGCGGAACAAAGGAGGCTGTAATGCCACTCAATTGTCCAAGGGTGGGTCTGGCCTTATCACTCTTACTCGCGTTAGTCGCCAGCGTAGCGGCTCGTGCGCAGACTGATGTTGCACTCAGCCTTTATGGCACGTTCAATCGCACAACCAGCTACAATATCGGCCTCGAACACCAGAACTCCGCTGACGCCGCTGGAGGGCTGTTCGAGCTCCGTCATATCAGCAATCCGCTGGTTGGCTATGAAGCCACCTATTCCTTCAACCGTGCCAACCAGATCTACAGCTACACCGGCCCAACCCCGGCCGGGCCGCAAGGGCCTTTTTCTACGGCCGTCTCAAACAATGCACACGAAATCACAGGCGACTGGCTTTTCTCGTTCCCCGCGGGAAAATTTAGGCCATTCGCGCTGGTAGGTGTCGGGCTCCTGCTCAATGAGCCGGTGAGTGGGCAGAGCCAAACCACAAGCTCAAACGAGCCAGTCTATGTCTATGGTGCTGGATTCGACTGGAAAGTCGTCCCGCACCTCGGCTTGCGTTTTCAGTACCGCGGCAATGTTTACAAGGCTCCCAACATCACCACAGCCTTCGGCTCCAACAACTCTTTCATGCACACAGCGGAGCCGATGATCGGCGCTTACTTCAGATTCTGAGGGTCCTCGGTCGGAAAATCTAACAGGATATTTGAGGGCCGCGCAAATCGTCGAGCTTCGCCCGGACGGACGTTCTTAGGGAGTCTCGCTCGCCGACTTTGGAGGCTCTTCAATTTCCATCCCAGCTCTTTTGCGGATCTGCGAACTTGGTCTTCCTTGGTCTGACGCAATCTCGCGTCATCGGCGGGATCCCTTCTCTGATATTCGTCAACCGAGTCTGCTTCAACGATGTTGACCTGAATCTTGTCGCCTACAGCAAGGGGCTTCTGGTTTATCCATGAGACATGCTTGCCCTCGGGTTTGACGAGGCCGCCCAGGTTGAGAAACAAGCTTTCATTTCTTGTTCCAACTAGCCATGGTGGCCGCAGACCAATTCACGATTGCCGATAAGACGCCGCTATCACCGATGCCGGCGCGGCAGAGTTTCTGGTCGTTTAGGTAAATTTCAAAAGCAATCATAGGCACAGAATTCTATCTGCGGGAAATTAGAATGCAACCCGCCAAGTGGTCAAATCTCCTTACGCGCTGCTACACTAAGCAGTTTGATTATCACTTTTGATCCGCTCTGAGCGGGATCTGCAAGGAAATCATGTTGAAGCCGGGTGATATTGCGATTGTCAGCGGGGCGCGTACGCCGTTTGGGCGCTATTGCGGCAAGTTGAAGGACTTCACGGCGCAAGAGCTGGGCGCGGTTGCGGCCAAGGGGGCGATTGAACGCTCGGGGATCGACGCCAAGGAATTTGATCATGCGGTGTTTGGCAATGCGCAGCAGACTTCGGGCGATGCATTGTATGGAGCGCGGCACGTGGGGTTGCGGGCGGGACTGCCGATTGAGACTCCGGCGCTCACGGTGAACCGGCTGTGCGGGTCGGGGATGCAGGCGATTGTGAGCGCGGCGCAGATGGTTCAGACGGATGAAGCGAAGATTGTGCTCGCGGGCGGGATGGAGGCGATGTCGCAGGCTCCGTTTTCGATTCGCGGGCGCGACGGATTTACGCTGGCTCCAGGCGGCAAGCTGGAAGATTCGCTGATGGTGGCGCTGCTCGATAGTTATTGCGGGCTGTACATGGCGAACACCGCGGAGTTGCTGGGTACGGAACATGGCATCACGCGGCAGATGCAGGATGAGTTCGCGCTGCGTTCGCAGCAAAAGGCAGACGCGGCTTATAAAGAAGGACGCATTCAGGAAGAACTGGTTCCGGTGCCGCTGAAAAATCACAAAGGCGAGGCCACGGGAGAGTCGCTGACGGAAGATGACCACCGGCGTCCGCAGACGACGATGGAGGGGTTGGCCAAGTTGAAAGCGGCGTTCGGAAAAAATGGGACCGTCACCGCCGGCAATGCCAGCGGCATTGTGGATGGGGGCGCGGCGGTGGTAGTGATGTCTCTGGAGCAATCGCTGAAGCGCGGGCTGAAGGCGCTAGGGCGGATTGTGAGTTGGGGGATTGCTGGAGTTGAGCCGAAGGTGATGGGGCGCGGTCCGGTGCCCGCGACAAAGGTGGCGCTGCAGAAGGCTGGGTTGAATTTGGATTACATCGATTTGATCGAAGTGAATGAGGCGTTTGCGGCGCAGTATCTGGCGGTGGAAAAAGAATTGGGGCTTGATCGCGAGAAGGTAAATGTGAATGGCGGGGCGATTGCGTTGGGGCATCCGCTGGGCGCGACCGGGACGCGGCTGGTGATTACGTTGCTGTACGAGTTGCGACGGCGGAAGAAAAAGTACGGGCTGGCTACGGCTTGCATTGGCGGCGGGCAGGGGATCGCGATGATTGTGGAGAGCTTGAACTGAGCTGGCGCCGCCAAATCGGTTTGTCATCCCGAGCGGAGCGAAGGACCCATGCAATTTGCCGGCGCCGGCAGAGTGCATAGGTTCTTCACTGCGTTCAGAATGACAAAGCTTCTTGTATGGATGACAAGCTACGAAGGAAGCAATCATGGAAATTAAAAAGGTCGGCGTACTTGGTTGTGGTCTGATGGGTTCGGGCATTGCTCAGGTCTGCGCGACGGCTGGATTCGACGTAACTGTTCTCGAAGTGGAGCAGAAGTTTCTCGACAAAGGCTTTGCCGGGATTGAGAAATCCCTGGCGAAGTTTGCCGAGCGTCCCGTCGAGAAGGGTGGGATCACCGCAGCGCAGAAAGACGCGATCCGGGCGCGGCTTCACGGGACGACTTCTAAGTCCGACCTGGCCGATAGCGACATTATTATTGAGGCCATCATCGAGAATGTGGAAGAGAAGAAGAAGATGTATGCGTCGATCGATGGCATTGTGAAGAAGGACGCGATCTTCGCTTCGAATACTTCGTCGATTTCGGTGACCGAGCTTTTGACTTCGGTGAAGCGGCCGGAGCGGTTTATCGGGCTGCACTTTTTTAATCCGGTGCCGCTGATGAAGTTGGTGGAAGTTGTGCGGACGATCGCTACTGCCGATGACGTTTACGACGCGGCCTATGAGTTCGGGAAAAAGCTGGGCAAGGTTCCGGTGCGCACGTCGGATAAGACGGGGTTCATCGTGAACCGGCTGCTGGTGCCTTATTTGCTCGATGCCATTCGCGCCTATGAAGAGGGCGTGGGGTCGATTGAGGATATCGATAACGCGATGAAGCTGGGCTGCGGGTATCCGATGGGGCCGTTCACGCTGCTCGATTTTGTCGGCCTCGAAACGACTTATTACATTACGCACGTGATGTACGACGAGTTCAAGGAGCGGCGGTTTGCGTCGCCTCCGCTGCTGAAGCGGCTGGTGATGGCGGGGTGGTACGGGCGCAAGACTGGTAAAGGGTTCTACGATTATTCTGACCCGAATAATCCGAAGGCGAATAAACTGTAGGTTAACCTAGCGTGCATAGACGCAGAAAAACCGATCAGGGTGTGGGCGACGCCACTCCGGAAAATATAGGTGTCTACCGCCGCTCGTGGCACAGCTACCAGGCGCGCCGGAATCTGGTGGTGGTGCTGTTCCTTAGTTTCATTTTTCTTGGCGTCGCGATTTCGAAGTGGAAGCTGGGCGAGCCGGCGGACTTCGCGATCTTGCTAGCGTGGATTGGAGTGTATCTGGCGGGAGGATGGTGGCTCACGGAGTGGAGATGTCCGCGGTGCGGGAAGGTGTTCGGGCACCGGTTGTGGACGCAGAAGTGCATCAGTTGCGATTTGAGCAAGGATGAGGTCGCAGCGGCGGCACGGAGGAAGTGAAGCTTGGCCGCGGATTTGCACGAATGAACGCGGACCGAAAAAAATTATTCAACGTTTGTATATCTCGCGTCGATGGCCCAAGCGAACGACGATCACGACCAGTCGGTCTTCTTTGATGGAACAGATCAGACGGTAGTCTCCGATCCGGTACTTCCAGTACTGCCTTAGCGGCCCATGAAGGCGTTCGCCGATGGTGCGGGGATCGTCGAGCGGGGCGACTCGCTCACGCAGGAACTTGAGGATTCGGTCGGAGACCGACTTGTCGAGCTTTTCCAGTTCGCGGCGGGCGTCAGGGTCGAATTCAATACTCCAGGCCATGTTCACGCATAATTTCCTCGAGCGGAATGGTCTTTACTCGACCCGATTCAATCGCTTCCATCCGCTTCTCGGCTAGGTAAACATCTTCCAGATCGTCAAGGTGTTTAAGGATGGCCTCGCGCGCATAGTAAGTCTTGGTGCGGCCAGTGCGCTTGGCGAGGCGAGCTAGGCGCTTTTCGATTTTTTCGGGAAGGCGAATGGCCAGCATGGGTGACCTCTTGCTATACAATTATAGCAGCTTCGTAAATGGGGCCTTGGATCGGAATGATTGCCTAGCATTTTCAGCGTCGGATGCCGCCAATGGAACGCGGAGGCTCGAAACGTGTGGGGAGCCACCACGGCTATTGCCAGCACTATATCCCAGTTAGACCTCGCATACCCAAATTCGTTACCTGATCTGCGCTCGGGTCCTAGCTTGTTATTGGCTTCCGACTATGGCGGACAACACAAAAGTGCGCCCTACGAGGCATTCTCATTTTTGATCGCTGATCTTTCTTACTGCGGCGACTGGAACCAAATGAGGAGTCGAATCCGCAAGGAATTCTTGCGCGACAACCGCAGGATGGGCTACAAGGGGATGAATGATCGCCGGAAGAGGTCGGCTCTCTTGCCTTTTCTTAGAGCAGCAGACAATATACCCGGCCTTGTGCTCACCGTTTTGGTTGATAAGCGGCTCCAAGCGGAGTTGTTATTTAGTGGCGCAGAGCGCGGGAGCGTGCCGGACTTGCTCCAATCATGGCCCGTACCCGTGGTTAAGAAATTCATTTGGGTGATTCACGTCGGTTCTGCACTGGTAGCAGGGCTATCTGCGAAGGGGCAGAACTTATTGTGGATTACGGACGAAGACGATATCGCGGCGAATGATAGCCGGATTATCGAGGCGACACCTTTGGTCGCGGGGATACTTAGCCAATACCTTCCGCACGACATGGCCCATCTGAGATTCGGTACAACGAAATGCGATAGCGGCGACCTGCTTCTCGAAGATTTTGCGGCAATCCCGGACTTGGCGGCAGGAGCTTTAGTCGAAATTCCCAAGGTCGACACCGTTCGACTAGACTCCGGCGTGCGAACCCCGTTACGAGGCTACGTGCCTTGGAAAGCCCTAAGCATCCTTTCGTGGCTGGGCCGAGGTTCGGGCGAATTGCGTAAGATAAGTGTTGTGGTCGACCAGGGGGATTCAGGGGCGCAGGTTCGGGCTCGCGCGCTTGATCTCCACATGACCGCTTGAAAGCAAAGTGAGCGCTTATGAACTTCGAAAACATACTCTTCGAAAAGAAAAACTCGATTGCTTATGTCACCGTCAACCGGCCGAAGGTTTTGAACGCGCTCAACATGGCTACCATGGAGGAGCTGCGGGCGGCGTTTCATGACATTAAAAATGATGCGGCGATTCGCGTCGTGATTTTTACCGGCGCGGGCGAGAAGGCGTTCATCGCCGGAGCCGATATTGGCGAACTGGCCAAGCAGGATGCAGTATCGGGCAAGGAGTACACGCACCGCGGGCAGAACGTGCTCAATCTGATCGAGAATTTGGGCAAGCCGGTGATTGCCGGCATCAACGGATTTGCGCTGGGTGGTGGGTGCGAGATCGCGCTGGCTTGCACGATGCGGCTGGCGAGTGAAAACGCCAAACTGGGGCAGCCAGAGGTGAAGCTGGGGATTATCCCGGGATATGGTGGGACACAGCGATTGCCGCGGCTGGTGGGCAAGGGAATTGCGATGCAGATGGTGCTCGCGGGAGAGATGATTACGGCGCAGGAAGCGCATCGCATCGGGCTGGTGAATGAGGTCACAGTGGCGGCGGAGTTGATTCCGCGGGCGGAAGCGATTGCGGCGAAGATTATTGCGAACGCTCCGCTGGCGGTGCAGTATGCGATGGAAGCCGTGAACAAGGGCATGGAGATGACTTTGAGCGAGGGATTGTATCTGGAGGCCGTGTTGTTTGCGGTCGCTTGTTCGAGTGAGGATAAGAAGGAAGGTACTTCGGCGTTTCTGGAGAAGCGGGCGGCGTCGTTCAAGGGGAAGTGAATTCTTTGCCACGGATTTTCGCGGATCTGCATGGATCAAGAGCAAATTCACCACAGAGGCACGGAGGGCAACCTGGACCGGTAAAAATACATAGGTCCTTCGCGCAAAGAGCGCGCTCAGGATGACAAGAATTGGAAGAGAGTTTAAACCGACCACGGACCCGACAATCGCGGGGAAAAAACTCAGATTGAAATTGGAGTCTTGGCCCGAGTCGGATATGCCTGCGATCGAGGGATCGCTCGTTGCGCCGGGGAGGCGGTTCGCGATCGTTGTTTCCCGCTTCAATGCGTTTATCACCGAGCGGCTTTTGCTGAGCGCGGTGGATGGTCTTGTGCGCTCGGGCGCCACGAAAGACGATATCGATGTTGCGCGGGTGCCGGGAGCGTTCGAAATTCCGCTGGCGGCGCGAAAACTCGCGGAGACGGGGAAGTACGACGCGGTCATCTGTATCGGTTGTTTATTGCGCGGGGATACGGCGCACTATGACGTGATCGTGAACGAGGTCACGCGCGGGATTGGGCAATCGGCGCAGGAGACGGGCGTGCCTCACGCTTTCGGGGTGTTGACTTGCGAGAATCTGGAGCAGGCGATTGATCGCGCCGGGCTAAAGATGGGTAACAAGGGATTCGAGGCGGCGCTCGCGGCGGTGGAGATGGCGTCGCTGAAGGAGGCCATCAGCTCTCAGCAATCAGTGGTCAGCAAAACCAAGGTTCCTCGCTCCGCTCGGAATGACAAATTTAATGTGAGGAACGACAACGCGGGGAAACAGGGCGACAAAACTACTAAGACCAGAACCGCCAAGGCGAAGCGCAAGTAATCCCTTCCTACAGTAAACTGGCAACTGACACTGGAAACTAGCAACTGCCTCTATGGGGACCCGTAGAAAATCTCGTGAGTTGGTGCTGCAGATGCTTTTCCAGGCGGACATGGGGAAGCAGACGGTGGATCAGGTGCGGCATACCTTCTGGGCGGAGCATGAGGGGACGAGCGACGAGATCCGCGGTTTTGCGGAGGATTTGTTTCGGGTGGCGACCGATCGGGTGGCGGAGATCGACAAGTTGATTGAAGGCCACGCGGAGCATTGGCGCATGGAACGGATGGCAGCGGTCGACCGCAATCTGCTGCGTGCGGGCGTGGCGGAATTTCTCGGCTATCCGGAGACGCCGCGTGCAGTGGTGATTAATGAGGCGCTCGAGATTGCACGGAAGTTTTCCAGCTTGGAATCGGTGCAATTTGTTAATGGCGTGCTCGACAGCGTGGCTAAGGATTTGGGGAAGATGGTGTAGAGGCTGCGTTCTCCTCGGGCCGTGGATGAATTGCAAAATTGTCGAGCGCTCTCCGCGCTCGACCGGACAGCCGGGGGCGGCTGTCCCTACACAAGCCCCCAACGCGCGCCTCGCCACCGATTCCTTCTCTCAGAAACTCCTACGGTTTCACGGTCACTATATCGAGGGCGCAGCTGAAGGACGAATAACAGAAACTGTTGGCGGAGTTGGGCAGCGCAGGGAAGGAGATAGGGGTCACCTGTTCGGAATTGGAGCCGGCTGTGCCGGTGACGAGTTGGTGGAGCAGACCGTCGCTACCGGCGACGTAGATCAACGTGCCATCGACCGTCATATCGGCGGCGAGAGGAGCGGCGTTTCCACTCAGGGGGATTGCGGTCGTCGCGCCGGTGTTGAAGCTATAGATCAGGACGCCCTGGTCGGTGGTCACGATATAGATTTGAGTCGCGTCGGGCGAGACGAAAAAATTGATCGGATTGAAAGTTCCGTGACCGATATCGATGTGGGTCGGAGGAAAGGTGAAGGCCGGATTGGGCGGCACGCTCTGGGCGTTGACGATATCCCGTGGGCAAAGCGTACTGAGCGTCAGTGGTCCGGGAGGGACGGGCAAGGGAACCAGCGAGGTGTTGGTGGCGATGATGTCGACTCCAGTGTTATCCACGCCGATGAAGAAGTCGAGGCCGGCGGGGTCGAGTGAGACGGGAAGCAATGCAGGGCCGAGAGCAACGTTACCCGGCGGGACCATTTTCAGCAGCAACGGCGCAGCGGGCAGTCCGGGAGCCGGCGGGGTAAGCACCGGCAGCGGCAAGGTTACCTCAGAATTGTCGCAGTTATTGTAAATCGCGAGCGTGGAAGGCGAGGCAGCTCCGCCAGCGAGCAAAGCGAATGATCCCGTGGAATTGAAGACAACCGAGGTTGCGGGCGACGGAAGCGGGTTAGCCAGCAATTGCAATGATTGCAGTGCGGAATAGGCGTAAAGAGACGTGCCACCATCGCCGAGGATGAAGGCCTTAAGTCCATCGGGTGAAAACGTCGCGGCGATTGCGCTGTTGATGTTGAGCTGGGCGGTAGTGGTCGATGAGTTTCCGGTGTTGACGACGTAGACCTTGTTCGGGGTCAACAGCGTGTCAGAGAAAATGGCCTGGCCGCCGTTGCGCGAGATGGCGATGAGCTTGCCTGTAACGAATCCGAGAGGAGTCCCGGCAGCGGGTAGCGAAGTGAAGGGGTTCGTGGACCCTCCGATATCGGCAGGGGTGATGGCAAAGGCGCCGAATGCGCTACCCATGTAGGCTTTGTCTCCGGCAAGGTCGAACATCAACGAATTAGGTGCATCAGGAATGGTAGTGGGCCCTCCGGCGGTGTCCGAACTGGTCGCAATGTCATAGAGCGCGACTCCGCAGATCTGATTGCTGTAACAGTCCTGACTCGTGGCGATGACGCTGGTGGCTGAGGGGGGACCCGTAACCAGACCGGAAATGCCAGTGATGGGATAAACCGGCTGGGGAATAAAGGGAGCTGCGAGATTAGGGTTCAGGTTCAGTGGGAAGCCAACGTTGCAGGTTGGCGGGCTGCAGGATGCGGTAATAACTCCGGCTCCAGGCTGCGCGGTGGAAATGGAGCAAGTGCTCCCCGTACATCCAGCGGTACCGCCGGGGCCAAGAGCCGCGGGCTGTGAGGATGTCCACGTAAGTGGGGGCTTGGGCACAATGCAGCCTTGAACGTCAACTGCTGTCGCGGTAATGGTTTCTGAGGTTCCTTTCGCGGCCACGAAACTCGTCTGGCCGGTGAACTCTCCGTTGGTGCCGAGTTCGAGATCGATGCACTGGACCGGGCAGGTCTCGAAGGTCGAAACTCGCGGCAAAACATCGGAGGGTTGGCTGAAGATCCCTGATGCAGAGGCGATGATTTGGGTTTGTCCCGGAGCGCCGGGCGCTACGGTTACTTGATTGGTGGCGACGTTATAAGAAGGATTCAAGACTGGCGTGATGTTAGCGACGTTCGGGTTGCTGGCCGTCCAGGTGAAAGTTCCGACAGAAGGGGTGATGTCGTTTCCGTTAGCGTCAAGGGCAGTAGCTTGCAAGGTTTCAATCTGGTTGGTTGAGAGACAGGAACAAGAAAAGGTTTGAGTTTGGTTGGTCGAACAAGCAGACGCGAATTTGATCTGGCAAGACTCAGGCAAAGCTATTTGATTGGGGCAGGCCGGCGGCGGTGAGTTGACCGGAGGTACCAGGCTGACCTGAATGCTCGCGATGGGCGGGTGAACGAAGACCGTTGTGGGAGCGCTAGAGGCTCCGAGAGCCGAGGCGGTAACCTCGACTACGCCGATGCCCGCGGGCGTGCAGATGGTGTAAAGCGGGGCGTTCCAGGTGCCGGCGCATGCGGCTCCGCCGGGAGCGATGTCGAGAATCCCGCCGGTAACTCCACCCGCGCCGGAATTGGTAACGGAAAAGGTGAACGTGGGCGAAATATGGGAGTTACCGTTGTTTACTGCGTTGGCAGTGAACGCCTGAACGCTGCCCTGTTGAAGCGAAATGCTGGGAGACGGGGTCAGTGTGATTGAGAGCGGGAAAGGAGATGCACCGGCTGGCTTGTGGCCCCCGCACGCTGGCAAAAATAATAATAAGAAGATGACGGCAATCGCCGCCCATGAAGCGAAACGCAAACTTCCCATGCACCCTCTCGTCGCCTTCGCGGTACAAACCGCGAGAGTACGGCTCACTGGAATGGAAACGTGTAGTGTAGAGGCTGGAGACGGATTCAGCAAGCCAAGATGCCTCGTAAACCTGCGACCCCTGTTGCGGTGGGATGCAGAACGCAGCGCGGCTGATGCACGTTGGAGGTCGGCGTGCGCTTTTTTGTCAATAAGAATTCCGATGTCGAAAGGGTCGCATTCTATTGCTGTACGAGTCTCAACGCACTCGCTCTTCGACAAAGGCTTTTAATCTGAAGAGTGCCTCGTCCCATTGCTTGGAGACGGAATCGAGGTACCTTTTAACCTCCTGGATCGGTTGCGGATCCAGTTCGAACAGACTTTCGCGGCCAGCGCGGACACAGCGCACAATTCCTGCTCTCTCGAGCACTCGAAGATGTTTTGTGATCGCCTGCCGGGTCAGCCTTGAACCTTCCGTGAGCTGCGCGATCGAATGGTGCTTTCCCCGGCAGAGCTTTGCGACCAACGACAGGCGCGTCTGATCGCCGAGCGCTGCAAAAACCGGCGCGTGAGGCCCGTTGGTGGTTGTCGCGACTGGGCTACGGTGTTTGCGCGACATGGTTCTCCGCGACATGGTTCTCGATGTTCTTCATTTGCTCGGTCCAGCCGCCATCGTTTCTGCGGAAGGCGTCTAGGCGTCGGTCTGCGGGAAGTTTGTCGAAGCCGGACTCGGTGAGCACCAGCAACGTGCCACTGGCGGTTTTCTCCAACCTGAATTCGACGAGTGTGGTTGGTTCCTTCGAGCAGTCGAGTGGGTAGTCCGCTTTCTCAATCGACTTGGGATGCGGCCATGTGAAGGAGAACAGCCGCTCCGGCTCCATTTTCTGGATAATAGCCTCCCACTTGAGATGCTCATAGCCGGGATAAGTGATTTGGCCGCGGGAGACTTGACCTGGCACAAAGGGGCCTTCCAGCTTTACGCGGAACCACTCGCCGAATTCGCGATGATCGGTAAGAGCACGCCAAACCCGTGAAACCGGTGCTTTGAGCTCGATGCGTTTCTCGATGTGGTCGGTCATCATATGCAACCTCCGGGTTGCATAATAACCTAGGCTTTAGAAAAACCGCAACCTTTTGGTTGCCTTTTCTTGGAACACTCGGGATCTTCACAGGTGGTTTCAGTTTGCGGCTTGAGGAAGAAGTCGAGTTCCTCTCGACTGGCGACGGAGGGCGGCTGTCCTGCGTGCCCTTTCGCTGGACTTAAGCCATTCCCACAAAACACGGTTGACGATGTTTGCAGTCACTTGCTATAGTAGTTTGGTTCCGCGAGTTCATCCTAGCTTGCTGTATGTCGTGAGTTCGTTTGGTTAATGCGCGAACTTGTGACAGAGCTTTTGAGAAACGCGTCTCCGGTAGATTTAGTTCGAGCAAATGAAGTCGGAGACTTCCTCGCTGAAAATGTTCCTGCGCTGCCTTTCGCCCTCGGACTGGTGGAGCGCCTGTAAGGCGCAACATTAGTCTGCGAGAGGATATGCAGGACAGAGCTGGCGATACGGAGCACCCCCGGAGTTTTGGCCGGGTGCCACCGTCGGCAGCGAAAACCTAGATTTGGGAACCAGAAATCTCTCTCCGCGATTTTGCGTTGAGAAGCATGGCTGGCCGAATGGCCTGCCAGCCCGGATTGTGCGGTCAGCACCCGGGAAGCGGATGGCGCGGAATGCTGCCCGTTTGCCAGCGTCAGTGTGCGACGTCGTTTAGTGCGCCTGGTTTGTGCGACAAGGAGTAACAAAGAGTGCCTACTTTCAATCAGCTGGTGGCGAAGGGCCGCAAGCGGCCACGGTATAAGACGGCGAGTCCGGCGTTGCAAGGGTGTCCGCAGAAGCGCGGAGTTTGCACCCGTGTCTACACGCAGACCCCGAAGAAGCCGAACTCGGCGCTGCGGAAAGTGGCGCGCGTACGCCTGACCAATGGAATCGAGGTTACGACCTATATTCCCGGCGTCGGCCACAACCTGCAGGAGCACTCGATCGTGCTGATCCGCGGCGGCCGCGTAAAGGATCTGCCGGGCGTTCGTTATCACGTGATTCGCGGCACGCTGGATGCGGTAGGCGTTGCGGGCCGTCAGCAGG
>Ga0307478_10002233_pt1 | contig 15523 bp, 15 predicted proteins | sample atmos_gasesECM4C_2_FD_203713 | JGI IMG/M metagenome (GOLD analysis project Ga0307478, IMG submission 203713) | Hardwood forest soil microbial communities from Morgan-Monroe State Forest, Indiana, United States - atmos_gasesECM4C_05 | ecosystem: Environmental > Terrestrial > Soil > Temperate...
GCCACTGAATTGTAGGTAGGGGAAGTCCGAGTGTAGTTGTGTCGAGCCGCTCCGTTTGCTAGTTTGGCGTAGATGCCGCCGCCTGTTCCCGAACCCCTCAGCGGGACCATTGAGACTATTTACCGATCGGAATCGGGCCGGGTTCTGGCGACGCTCGTGCGCCTCCTCGGAGATCTGGATCTCGCCGAAGAGGCCATGCACGAGGCGTTCGCCGCCGCCCTGGAGTCCTGGCCTCGGACTGGCACTCCAGACAAGCCGCGACCCTGGCTGATTTCAACGGCTCGATTCAAGGCGATTGATACTCTGCGTCGACGTGCAAGATTTGATGCGTCTCAAGACGAGCTTGCGCGATATCTCGAAGCGCAATGGAGTTCGGCGGAAAGGTTCAATGAAGAGGACAGCCTTGAGGATGATCGGCTGCGCCTGATTTTTACGTGCTGTCATCCATCTCTAGCGCCGGAAGCGCACGTTGCGCTCACCTTGCGTGAGGTGTGCGGGCTGACAACCGAGGAGATTGCAAAGGCCTTCCTCATCACTCCGCGTGCGCTGGCGCAGCGCATTGTACGCGCGAAGGCAAAGATTCGAGACACACCGATTCGATACGAAGTGCCGACGCCGCAGGAATTGCCGGAGCGACTGGGCGCGGTGCTTCAGGTCGTCTATCTCATATTTAATGAGGGCTACTCCGCCGTGGCGGGAGCGCAAGTAACTCGGGCCGAACTAACCGGCGAGGCGATTCGACTGGGCCGGTTGCTGGCCGAACTCCAGCCGGAGCCGGAAGTCCTTGGGCTGCTTGCCCTGATGTTGCTGCAGGAATCCCGTCACGCCGCCAGAACATCGCCGGCCGGAGAGCTGATTTTGCTGGAGAACCAGGATCGCTCGCTCTGGAACCGGGAGCAGATCGCGGAGGGAGTGGCATTGCTGAAAAGTGCCCTGAAGTCCCGCCGTTTCGGCTCTTACACACTGCAGGCGGCGATTGCGGCCGTCCATGCGGAGGCGGAATCGGTCGCCGTGACCGACTGGCGGCAGATTGTTGCGCTTTACGACCAATTGGTGGGAATTCAGCCTTCGCCTGTAGTGCGACTCAATCGTGCGGTGGCCATTGCCATGCGCGATGGTCCAGAGGCGGGCTTGGCGCAGATCGACGCGGTGTTGGAACACGGCGAATTGGCCGATTATTATCTGGCACATTCCGCCCGCGCAGATATGTGCCGCAGGCTCGGCAGGACCGCTGAGGCTCGGTCGTCTTATGAGAAAGCTCTGGCGCTGACCCAACAGGAACCCGAGCGGCAATTCCTGCAAGAGCGGATTCGGCAGCTGAAATAAAAACGTCGACGACTTGTCGAATTCCGGTGCGGCCGTTCGACTATATGGTGAAGGGCCGGGCAACCGGCCCGCCAAAATGTGTTTCCGGGGCGATACGCTACGCGAAAAATTCGCAAATCGCATGTCGATTCCCGGCCACGCCGTTCGACTAGTCAGTGGAGCCGCACCGCGCACCGGCGCCTCGCAACTTTCCAGGCCCAGCGCGGTCCAAGCTGCTATATAAAAGTAGCGGCCCTGATACGGCGTCCGCACAGCACTCAAGGAGAACACCATGCGCTTTATGATGATCCACTTTCCGAAAGTATACGAAAACGCAAAACCCGGCTGGGTTCCCGACTTCAAAGACATGGAGGCAATGGGCAAGTACAACGAGGAACTAGGGAAAGCCGGCGTGCTGCTCGCGCTCGACGGGCTCACCCCGCCTTCGACGATGAGCGCGCGTGTCACCTTCAAAGGCGGAAAGTCGATAGTCACCGACGGTCCGTTTCCCGAAACGAAGGAAGTGGTTGGCGGCTTCTGGATTATTCAGGTGAAGTCGCGCGAAGAGGCGCTCGAATGGGCCTCGCGCATCCCCGCAAAGGATGACGAAATGGTGGTCGAAGTCCGCCGGTTGTTTGACATGACCGACTTTGATCCCGAGACCCAAAAGGAGATCCAAAAGAAGTTCGGCGACGACGTCGCCGCAGAGATGCGCCTTTAATAGCTTTGTAACTCGCTGAGACTCGCCTGCGAATACTTGTCGATGCGTGTCGATTTCAACGCGCGTCATTCGACGTACATGTAGAGAGACCGGATAACACGTCGTCGATGTATTTCTCTGCAATTACGCTCATAACTAAGAAAAGGAGAAATCATGCCGCAGTATTTGGTTGCTATTCACCACCCCGACGGTTACGACGGGTCCCTCGAAGGCGAAGCGATGGAACGCGATATCGACGCCCTCAACGAAGAGATGGAGGCTAAGCGCGCGAGGCTCTTCGCTGGCGGGCTGCGCCCGGCGAGGGAGGCGAAGTCGCTGCGAACGCAGCCTGATGGCAAGGTGCTTATGACCGACGGGCCGTTCCTGGAGACCAAGGAGCACGTGGGCGGTTTTTGGATACTGGAGGCCGCTGACATGGACGAGGCACTGGCGTGGGGACGCAAGGCCGTGGTCGCGTGCCGGGCGCCGGTTGAGGTGCGCGCTCTTTATCCTAGTGACCTTACTGCGCTGCTGGCCCGAAGGCCGCTAAAGGCAGGAATGACGCAGTATTTGGCTGCCGGTCACCTGCCGGCCAACTTTGACCCGTCCAGCGTGACCGAAGCGATGATGCACGATATGGAGGCGCTCAACCAGGAGATGGAAGCTAAGGGCGTCACGATCTTGGCGGCCGGGTTGCACCCGGCGAGCGAAGCGAAGTCGCTGCGAGCACAGCCCGGCGGTAAGGTGCTCATTACCGACGGGCCATATCTGGAGACCAAGGAGCACGTAGGCGGTCTTTCGATACTGCTAGCCGCTGGCATGGACGAGGCACTGGCGTGGGCACGCAAGGGCGCCGTCGCCGGACGGGGGGCGTGCGAGGTGCGCGCGTTTTTCCGGTCGAACACCCCGTCGGAATAGTGTTTACCGCGCCTGCCGCAGGCGATCAAAAACCCACATTCAAGGAGACCGCATGAGAAAGGTCAAGATCCTCGAACACATCTCGCTGGACGGCGTGATTCAGGCGCCCGGTGGGCCGCAGGAAGATACCAGTGGTGGCTTCGCGTACGGAGGATGGTCGGCACTGCATGGCGGTCCCGAAGGGGGAGCAGCCATCATGGCGGCTCACGGCGACGATTTCGATCTGCTGCTGGGCCGCCGAACCTACTATATTTTCGCGGGCTTTTGGCCCAAAGCCGAGAAAAGCCCTATGGCGGACGCTCTGAACGCGGCGACAAAATACGTCGCGACCCACAGGCCGGACAGTCTTGCATGGGGACCGGTCGAGAGCCTTGGGTCGGATATCGTCGCCGGTGTTCGCCGCATCAAGGCGATGGACGGACCGCACCTGATCGTCTGGGGCAGCTCGACGCTGACGCCGCTGCTGCTCGGACACGAGCTTGCGGATGAGATCTTGCTGCTCGTGTTTCCGGTTCTGCTGGGCACAGGCAAACGGATATTCGCGGATGGCACACCGCCGCGCGAGTTCAAGCTCGTCAGCTCGAAGGCTGTCGCTTCGGGCGTGATCATCAGCACCTACAAGCCGAACGGGCCTTTGCGCACCGGCACCGTGAGCGCATAGGCGTGAGCCGACGTCGGAAATCATGGAAAAAACGGGAGGACTCAAATGAGAAAGCTAATCTTCGCGATCAACACTACCTTGGATGGCTGCGTCGACCACACCAAACAATTTGTCGACGAAGAAAAACTTGAATATTTTACTCACCTCACGCGAGAGGCTGACCTGCAGGTGTTTGGGCGTAAAACCTATCAATTGATGGTTCCCTATTGGCCTGAAGTCCTCAAAAACCCGTCTGAGACAAAAGCAGATCACGAATTTGCTCGAGCATTCGACTCCACCAACAAAATTGTGTTTTCGCGGTCATTAAACAGCGCTGAAGACAAAAAAACGAGAATCGTTGGCACGAACCTTCGCGACGAAATACTCAAATTGAAACAAGAACAAGGCAAAAATATTTTAGTCGGTGGCGTAGATATTCCTTCACAGCTCATAGAGCTTGGCCTGATTGACGAATATCGTTTTGTCGTTGGGCCAGCCCTTGCAGGAGAAGGCAGGCGATTGTTGGAAGGTGTCAGCCTGCCGGAGAGATTGCAGTTAAAACTTGTTGATTCGAAGTTCTTTAAATCGGGATGCGTTGCGCTTCATTACTCGAAACAGTGACCGAAAAATCCGCGACATCTGTGCTGCTGGCTATCCACCACTAGGAGAAGAACCATGAAATACATCTGTTTGGGCTACTACGACAAGAGCAAACACGACGCCATGACCGAGGCCGAGAAAAACGCGATGTTCGACGCCTGCTTCGCCTACGACGATCATCTTCGCGCCAACGGCCACTGGGCCATTGGCGAAGCCCTCCAGCCCGCCGAAACCGCCCTGACCGTCTATTGGAAAAACGGCAAAGTCGCCACGACGGACGGTCCCTACGTCGAAACCAAGGAACAGCTTGGCGGCATCGCCATCCTCGAAGCGCGCGACATGAATCACGCCCACCAGATCGTGTCTCAGCATCCTGCGCTCAAGTACGGCACCACCTTCGAGATTCGCCCAGTCGGCGACCTAAGCGAAATACGAAAAGCCAGTGAGCAGCGCCGCCAGAAAGCTGCGCGCTGAAGTTCGCCTGACAGAATACAAATCAATTTCGTGACCTCACTGGCGCGACGGCAATCGTGTCGGTGAGGTCGGCTCGGTCGAAGTGTGGACGGATAAGCACGAAATCGAAAAACTACGGAGGAAAGCAATGACCCGAAATCAAATACGCATCACTTTACTGAGCGGATTCGCACTCGTCGCCGCTCTGATCGCATCCCGGCCCGTCGCAGCACAAGATGCAAAAGAGCCGTATCCCAACATGGCCCCAATCGAACAGTATCTGATGGATCGCGACGCCGAAATCGCCCTCGCCCGCAGCGCCGCTCCAGACGCCATCTCCCACGACGCCTCAGTCATCGTCCTAACCCGCCACGGCTACGAAACCGCGGTCCAAGGCAAAAACGGCTGGGTCTGCTGGGTGGGACGCGGATGGATGGCCATGTTCGACCACCCCGAATTTTGGAATCCCAAAGTTCGCGCCGCGGAATGCATCAATCCACCCGCCGCCCGCTCCGTCCTGCCGTATGCCTACAAACGCACGGAATTGCTGCTCGCCGGCCATTCCAAGCAAGAAGTCATCGCCGCAATCAAAGCCGCAATAGACAAAAAAGAATTGCCAGCCCTGGAGCCGAGAACGGTCAGCTACATGATGTCGAAGGATTCGTATCTCACCGATTACGGCGGTCACAATGGACCCCACATGATGTTCTACGAAACAGCGAAAGACGGTGCAGCCTGGGGCGCAAATCTCGCAAACTCTCCAGTGCTCGCCGTAAATTACTGGTACATCTCCGCGCAATCCTATCCACAACTCAAATCCTTCCCACCACTGTCCGTCTTCCTCGTAGGAGTAACCAAATGGTCCGATGGAACGCCGGCACCGAGCATGTCTAAAGACCCAGCGGCAAACGTTAAGTCCCGCGGGACGGGTGACTACTCTTTGGATGGTTCCCAAAGCTCGATCGGATTGCCATCTGGATCTTTAAGCCACGCAAAGGTTCCCATCGAGGGGTATTCCTCGGTCTTTTCGATTGCCACGCCTTTGCTCTTAAGATGGCTGATGACTTCTTTCATGTTCTTCACTGTGTAATTGATCTTGCCGGTTCGGGGCTTATCCTTGATGTCTTCCTTAGTGGCCATAATCGCCCACGCGATCGTTCGCTTGATCTCTGGGTTTGCAAGATCCCTATATTCGAACGATGCGTAGATTGAACTGCACTCGGCATCTTCGCCTTGAGGAACTATTCCGAGGCAATCGCGATACCAGGCTGCCAATTTCTTGGTGTCGTTAGAAAACAGAAAAGCACCGCCAATTCCGTCGATCATAAGTTCCTCCCTTGGTCTCTCATCTCTGCCGCTTTCCGAACTGGCAGGCACAGTTCCAAGTCAAAATGCGACCAATCCGTCGCGCTTTCTTTGTCCAGGAAAACCTCAAGTGCTGGTGCATGCTCGGGCTCGTAGGCGCTGTTGATAAGCCAATCTCTGTAAAGGTAGTCCCAAGCTGTTGCTACCTTATGGATATCGCCGGAAACCTTTATGGCGGCGTATCGCATGGCTGGCATTTTCAATTTCGACATTCCTTCCATGCACTCGAAAGGAAAAGACGACGCAAGACAGACCTCATATCGATAAAGATGCTTTGGGGTCACGTGTGGATCGTCTACCGTCATTCCGAAAAGAATTCCTTGCGAAAAAATACCCTGGGATTTGGCCCATTCGATCACTGTCTTGAGGGCGGCAAGTACTCTGTCCAGTTCGAAGGCATTCGTAACCCGAATATAGGCGACTTGCCTTTCGGGAATGTTGAGCAATCTCACTGGAAACGCGGCTCTCTTTTCTTCCGCGCTCATGGGGAGACCATATTCGTCTTGCGGGAAGAGTTCTTTGCAAATCTTGCTCTTTTTGATCTCGCCGCTTTTTCGAAACTGACTTGGCGAAGTGTCGTACCCGAATCGGAAGGCGCGTGAAAACGTGGCCGATGACGAAAAACCACAATCCAAGGCTATATCGGTCAGGCTTTGGTCGGAATAACGAAGAAGACGAGCGGCCTTTTCAAGACGAAGCCGATTCGTAAAATTATTCAGGGTTTCACCGGAAACTGCTCCAAAAATCCGATGGAAGTGAAATTCCGAGAAGCAAGCAACATGAGCAAGCTCAGCCAACTTCACTGGGCGATGCAGATTCTCGCGAAGATAGTCAATAACCCGATCAATTCTTCGGGAATATTCGCTGCCGGCCGGGGTCTTTGCATTTGGCACGGACTCTACTGGCATTGTGGCATAGAAATACCACAATTGGCCCTTTGCGGTCAGCATCCAAAAGTCTGGCTGCCATTCATCGTCAAGCGTCTCGGAAGAGGTAGTTAGATACAGACCTTAATTTGATCGCCCGCGAACCGCTGACCAGGATATCCACCAGTCTCCTGGCGCTTTGTTGCCAGTCGGGGCTTGACGCCACGTTGGCGACGCCGACAAGAGCCCGAAGTAGATCGATAGGGTCGAGGTCCTTCCGTATATCGCCACTCTTGACCGCGCGCTTCACGAGTCTACGAAGTGCTTCATGTATCTGCGCGTAGGAAGCTTCGAACACCTTCTTGTGGTCTCCAACCAACGTATTCAGCGCCGGCGCGATGATTTGTTTTGCCGCGACGGCATCAACGAACATCAATAACCACGCCCGCAACGCCTCGACCGGAAGCATAGCCTCAGCAAACGTCTCCTCCGCTGCGGCTAGGTTTTCCAGCTCATTCCGGTAAACCGCCTTTAGAAGTTCTTCGCGCGTGGGAAAGTGGCGATACAGAGTTCCCGGCCCAACCCCCGCCTGTTTGGCGATGTCGTCCAAGCTGGTATCAGCGCCCGACCTGGTGAATGCCTGCTTCGCAACCTCCAGAATGCGCTCGCGATTCCGCAGAGCGTCCGCGCGCGGCTTTCGGCCATCGGATAAACGTTTCTTAGTCATCCTCGACATCTCAAAAAAAAACTTGTAACCGGAGACAGCCTCCGGTAATCTAACTATCCGGAGACACTCTCCACTTTATCCAAAGCGGGGAGACTCGTCAATACCGGCTCCTTTCGGCACGGAATTCGATAGCCGGTACAAGGAGGAAAAAAATATGCGCGTATTCGTCACGGGAGCCACAGGCTTCATAGGTTCCGCTATTGTCCGGGAGTTGATCGGCGCAGGGCACCAGGTGCTCGGTCTTGCTCGCTCGGATGCAGGTGCCAAGTCTCTTATCGCCGCTGGCGCCCAGGTGCATCGAGGCGATCTTAGAAACCTCGCAAGCCTGCGCAGCGGAGCAGCGACGTCCGATGGCGTGATTCACACGGGCTTTATCCACGACTTCTCGAACTTCGCCGAAAACTGCGCGATCGACAAGCGCGCCATCGAGTCTCTCGGCTCAGTTCTCGAAGGCTCCGGTCGGCCACTACTTGTCACCTCCGGGCTGGCGACGGTGGCGGAGGGGCGGACACCCACAGAGGAAGATGCTCCTCTCCCTCCTTCTCCCGCGTATCCCCGCGCCTCGGAAGCGACGGCTGAGACGTTGCTGAAGCGCGGCGTGCGCGCGTCGGTGGTGCGGCTTCCCCAGGTTCACAACACAATCAAGCAGGGCCTCGTTACCTATGCCATCGCGGTGGCTCGCGAGAAGGGTGTGTCAGCGTATGTGGGCGACGGAGTCAACCGCTGGGCAGCCGCGCACGTCCTTGACACTGCCCGCCTCTACCGGCTGGCGCTTGAGAAGCAGGAAGTAGGCGCCAGGTATCATGCGGTCGCCGAAGAGGGAGTGCCGGTCCGGGAAATCGCCGAGGCCATCGGCCGCGGCCTGAACGTGCCAGTCGCGTCCAAATCCCGCGAGGAAGCAGCATCCCATTTTGGCTGGATAGCGATGTTCGTTGGCCGCGACCTTATCGGTTCGAGCGTGCAAACCCAGCGGCGACTGGGATGGCGCCCAACCGGGCCGGGACTGATTGCCGACCTCGAACAAATGTGTTATTCGGAGACCGCTGCGAATGGCGTATCCGCCGCGCCGGTACGCGCATCCCGTTAATTGACGGAGCCGGACCGAACTGAAAATAGAAAATCGGCGCGGCTCACAAGGCCGGCCCGGATGCCGGGTAAACGCCAAGTTAGGAGATCAAATCATGCAAATCAAAGATCACGTATTCATTGTCACCGGCGCTTCTTCGGGGATCGGGCTGTCGACAGCGATGGCTCTCGCCGACCGCGGCGCGAAAGTCGCCCTCCTGGCCCGCAGCGGCGATGCGCTGCAAAAGTTGTCGCAAAAGCTTCCCGGCAGCTTGCCTGTCCCGGCAGACATGACGAAGTTTGATCGTCTGCGGGAAGCCGTGCGCGCTGTTCACCAGCATTATGGCCGCATCGACGGGCTCGTAAATAACGCCGGGCGCAGCTATGCGGCTTCCATAGAGGAGATCGACCCCGAGATCTTTGACGAAATCTTCCATCTCAATGTCTTGGGACCGATCATCGCGATGCAGGCGGTAATTCCGGTGATGCGAGCCCAAGATGGCGGAAGCATCGTGAACATCAATTCGGGAACTGCGTTCATGACTATTCCCCAATACGGCGTTTACTCGTCTTCGAAACGCGCGCTTCTTGGCTTCAGTCTCACGGCACGCGCCGAGCTGGAGAAGGACCGCATCGTCGTCAGTGAAATCTACCCGTTTATCACCGCGACAAACTTCGGCAAGAACAGGATGGGGAGCCCGGCCAACGGCGGCCCGTCCGCCGATTATGCCGGCGGCGACAAGCCTGAATTCGTGGCCGGTCTCGTTCTGCAGGCTATCGAAGAAGGACAGGCTCAATATTTCGCGAATGATCGCCTCCGCAAAATGGCTGGGGCCGCCGGCTAGGACACCACGAAGGAGATACGCAATCGAAGTAATCTACCTGCCTGGCTAACGCTCTCCGACCACCAGCGCAGGAGTGCTCTGTTTGCGGTGCCCTTCCGATACCGCCACTCACTGGGCCCCGTCCTTTCCCCTTGTCAAACTAGGAGAGCATCGGCTAGACTCCTAGTTAGACTAGGAGGCCATTGCACTGTGGGAAAAACCGCGGAACTACTCCCGGGCACATTGGACATGCTGATTCTCAAAGCGGTGTCCTTGAAACCGCTGCATGGATACGGTGTGTTGGTGCGCATCCGGCAGATATCAGAGGATGCGCTTGAGATTCCACAGGGATCCTTATATCCGGCCCTCTACCGATTGGAACACAAAGATCTCATCGCCGCCGAATGGGGCCAGAGCGAGAACAACCGCCGGGCGAAGTACTACACCTTGACCGCCGCGGGCCGTCGCCGCCTGCGCGACGAAACGGCCGGCTGGAACCGGCTGGCGACTGCGATTGCCGCGGCCTTGAATACGACCTCGGAGGAGGTGTGACATGTTCAAGCGCTTGCGTTCTCTGTTTCGTGTGCTCACTCGGCGGCGTGATTTCGAAGACCGTATGTCCGAGGAATTGCGCTTTCACGTCGAGCAATACACCGACGAGCTCGTGCGCTCCGGCGTGACTCCAGAGAAAGCGACCCGCCAAGCACAGAGAGACCTCGGCAGCCTCACCAACATCAAAGGGGATTGCCGAGAAGCATTTGGCCTTCACCTGTTTGATGAGTTTCGTCGAGAATTGAGCTACGCCGCCCGATTGCTGCGAAAGACGCCCGGATTCACAGCTACTGCTCTTTTGACCCTCGCCGTTTGTCTCGGCGCCAATCTAACGATTTTTGCCGTGATCGACTCAGTCCTGCTCCGTCCCCTACCATTTCCCGAACCAGGCCGGCTCGTGACGATATTCAACACCTATCCGAAAGCTGGCGTCGACCGCGACGGTTCCTCGCTGACCAACTACTACGAACGACGTGGCCATATTTCCGCCTTCACCTCGCTCTCGATCTATCACTATGGCACCGAGATTATCGGTGAGCCCGGCTCAACGGAACGCGAGCAGACCATGCGCGTATCTCCTGATTTTTTCGCCACTCTTGAGCTCGGCCCTGCGATCGGACGCACTTTCACGGAAGAAGAAACCACTTCTGAAACCGATCATGTTGCCATTCTTTCTGACACTTCTTGGCGACAACGATACAACGCCGATCCCAATGTGCTCGGAAGGCAGATTCGTGTAAACGGTGTTCCCAGAACTGTGATCGGCGTCTTGCCTCCCGCCTTCCGTTTTCTTTCTTCCGATGCCCGGTTGTTCCTCCCTCTTGCATCGCGTGCTGAAGATCGCACGCCCCTGCAACGGCATTCCGGGGGAAATGTCATCCAAATGATTGCCCGCCTCCAGCCGGACGCCACTCTCGCGCAAGCTCAGTCTGAGATCGACGCGCAGAACACGGCATTGGAAGTCGACGACCCGCAGGCCAAGATGATGGCCGATGCGGGCTTTCGTTCCCTAGTGGTGCCACTGCATGCGGACCACGTCGCAGCAATCCGTCCCACTCTACTGCTGTTACAAGCAGGCGCGATGGCCCTTCTCTTAATCGGCGCAGTCAACCTTGTGAACCTGCTTCTCGTCCGTGCCAGCGGTCGAGTTAAGGAATTAGCCGTTCGCCAGGCGCTTGGCGCAAGTCGGGGATACGTCGTGAGCGAAGTGATAGTCGAGACCACCTTGCTCACATTAGTTGGAGGACTACTCGGACTCGCCGTCGGCGCTGGCGGAATCCACCTCCTGCGCGTGTTGGGTGCTGATCGCCTACCCTTGGGAGGTCGCATCGCCTTCGATGCGCGGTTGGCACTGGTCGCTTTGGTCGCAGCCATCATTATGGGCATCGTGTTCGCAGTGCCCATCGCTTGGTTCAATCTTCGACGGCATCTCGGTAATGCGCTTCAATCGGAGAGCCGGGGTGGAACGAGCGGCCGCGGCGCTCAAATCCTGCGCCATGGCTTCATCGTCTCTCAGATTGCCCTGGCATTCATGCTGTTGGCCGGAGCCGGTCTACTCGGCCTCAGTCTTGAGCGTGCGATGGCCGTTTCTCCGGGCTTCCAGTCCGACCACATCCTCACGGGGCATATCTTGCTTCCGTGGGCAACCTACCCGAGCGCAGCCCGCCTGGCATTTGTGGAAACCTTAATGGACAAAACCGGCCACCTACCGGGAGTGTTGTCCGCGGGCGTGGTCAACAATGTCCCCTTCAGCGGCATCAGCGGCAAGAGCGCCGCCACCGTAATGGGTCACGTTCTCCACCCAGGCGAATCAGCGCGAGGGCACTATTCTTACGGCGTCGCGGGCGACTATTTTCGCGCTATGGGCTTCTCCCTGCGGGCAGGACGATTCCTCACCGCCGACGATTCGCGTCGCTCCCAACGAGTCTGCGTTGTGGATGAAGACTTCGCGCGATACTACTGGCCGCATGCCAGCGCGATTGGCCAACGATTGTGGGACGGCTCCGAAGCGGGAAAGGATGCCGAAGCTTTCACTGTCGTCGGTGTTGTTGGCGGGGCGAAACAAGCGGGGCTGACCGAAGAAGAAGCCCAGGGCGCGATTTATTATCCCTATGTCTTCCGTATCGGTGACAGCGTCTTCGTCGCCGTCCGCACGAGCCTTCCCCCGGAATCGCTCGGGCTGACGCTGCAAAAGGTAGTTCGGCAAATCGACGCGGACATACCGGTCAATGACCTGCGGTCGATGGAAACCCGTATTGCCGATAGCCTTGTCGCGCGTCGTTCGCCAGCGCTGCTGGCTGGCCTCTTCTCCGGTATAGCTCTGTTGCTCACGGCCATCGGAACCTATGGCGTCCTGAGTTACGCCGTGGCACAACGTCGCCGCGAAATCGGCCTGCGCATGGCCCTCGGCGCGCAGCCGGGCCAGATCCGCAGCCAGTTCTTATATCTCTCCTTGCGCCTGCTCGCGGGCGGAACGATATTAGGCATCATCGGATCATGGCTGACAGGTCAGGCCATGCAGGCCGTGCTTTTCCATGTACCGCCTCTTAACCTTGCGATCCTCGCAGGTACTATGGGGGTGATGGGGTTGGTCTCTCTAGTCGCCTGCCTGCTGCCATCTCAACGCGCCTCACGGATATCCCCGATGGAGGCTCTCGCCGAGGAGTAGACAGTCTTCTCAACCCGTCGGGCTGACGCGCAGGATCATTAGTCGCAGAGCGGGATGCAACCCGAGTGACGGGGAGCACGGAACTAATGCTGCCGGTTGGCCGCGCGCGAGTCGGGGATACAGGTCCGTGACGTCGTCGAGAAGCCCCGTTCTCGGAACTGGTCGTGGGCCCGACCAACTTTACTTGGCTGCGTAGTCTGGTTTCTGAAACTGACAGGCAATGGGAACTAATGCCGCGCTCCGCAGAGGTTCTGCGTTTGTGCTAGCACGTCGGCGTCGAGCTGGGCGACCTGCCATCCTATTGCCGAGCAAACTTGGTCCGCGGTTAATCCCAGTGCTCCGCGCATGTCTGCGCCTGCCACACGCGCTCCGGTAATTTCCGTCCCGCGAAAAATGGCGTCCCCGAAAAAAGCGCCGCGTAAATCCGCGTTTCTCAGGTCGGCGTCCATCAAGATCGTTCCTTTGAATTGAGCGCCCGTCATGTTGGCTTCCATCAATTTCGCCGAGGAAAAATCGGTCTGCGCCAGATTCGCAAACGACAAAACGGCATGCTCCATTTTCGTGTCTCGCATGTCGGCTCGCGACAAATCGGCTCGTAGCATCTGAGCGTTGCGGAGATTCACTGCATAGAGCGACGCGCCTCCCAGCCTGGCATTGGACAGCAGCGCATTCTCGAGCGTCGCGAAAGACAGATCAGCGCCGCGCAAATCGGCGCCCGTAAAGTTTACGCGGGTCGCGTCCGCGGAAACCATCACTGTTTTTGACGCCAGGACGCGGTCTAAAATAGCATCGCGCAAAACGGCTTCGCGCAAATTCGCTCCTCTCATGTCAGCTTCAGAAAGATAAGCGCCTTCCAGGTTGGCTCGCCAAAGTTTGGCGTTCACGAGATATGCTTTGTAGGCGCGCGCAAAGCGCAGATTCATTTCGTTCAATTTTGCGCCCGGAACTGAAGCGAGGGCTTCCTCACTCCAATTGCCATGCGGCGGCGGCCCGGATAGCGTCGCCTCCGTCAACTCCGCATACGGCCTGTACCCGATCGACTGCATCGCTTCCGAGGCCCACCTCAGTACACTCGACGCCGAATGCTGCGTCGCGACATTCTTGTCCGAGGGCAATCCTCGGTTTACTCCCAGCGAGAAAATCAGTAAGGCGCAACCCGTCAGCAACGCCACTCGCGCTGTGGCAAAGCTCAGCCGCAATAAATTTTTTGATTTCTGCCGCAACAGGTCTCCTGGTTGCAGCACTCGCGCCACAATCGTCGGAACGCACGTCGCAGCCGCCACCGAAAGCGTCAGAAGAAATGCGTGCAGCAGCGTTCCGCGAAAATCCTGCCGCACCAGGTAGCGCAGCCAGAACATAAACAGCGTGGCAGGCACCACCCAATACGCCAGCACCGTCGCCACCACCGTCTCCATTACCCAAAAAGGCGACCGCCCCTCGCGCATCCACCGAAAATGCCGCCTCACCAATCCCATCAAATACCACGGCCCGTCTTTTTCCAGCGTCTGCCCATCTCTGAAAACCGCGGGCAGCCCCGCCATGCTTCCCCACAAACGCAGCAGCAAAAAATGAAAGCGCAAATACAAAATGAAGAGCACCAGCGGCCCGCCCATATAAAAACTGGTCATCGAAATGATTTTCGGCAGCTTCGCAACTGGAATCGCCGAAGCATCGACGATCAGCCGCACGTCGGTTGTCAATCCCATCAGCGCGATGCAGGCAAGACTCGCCCCCAGGATCAGAAAATAAAACCACCGCGCCACCTTGGAGGCATCCGAAATTGCTTTCGTGCTGTCGAAAGACGCGATCGTCTCTGGCAGAATCGCGTCGAAAAGATTCGTTCCACCGAGCCGCCCGACCCACACGCCTTCCGCGCCGTAAAGATTAGCCCCCATCAAATTGGCGCCTCGGAGTTCAGTGCCCAAAAGATTGGCATCGCGCAAATCGGCTTGGACAAGGCTGGCGCCGCGCAAATTGGCCATCGACAAATCAGCGCCAATCAAATTCGCGCGTTGGATAAAAGCGCCTTCGAGGTTGACTCCAGTGAGGTCAGAGCGTGAAAGATTAACCCCGCAGAGATCCGCTTTGACGCCGGACTCTCCACCCGATTCCACCCAAATTTTGTGCTGATCGAGAATTTCCGCCAGATCAAGAAGCGAAATGGCCCCAGCCGCTTCTTCGGCAGAAACGTGCTTCTGCGTATCTTCGATTTCCGCGAGCATCTGAAAACTTTCCCCCACTCAAAAGGTTTGCGGCCATTTTTCTGATCATGGCGCCCACACCAAGCCCCACTATAGCTGAGTTTGACCGGTTCGAATCCCCCGTTTTCTTGTGCTGATTCGCCGCTGGGCAAAACCCATCATCTCCTACTCCAGGCACGAAAATCGCCTGCCCAAGAGTACAGGACGCGCAGAGGTAACCTGCCTGTTGAATCGTGAGTGGACGTAAACGAGGTGAAGGAAGTAAAGGAAGTAAAGGAAGTAGAGGAAACGCGGAACGCGTGCTGTGATTTTGCAAAACTTGACGGGAGTTTTTTATGAGTGAGACGAGGATGGCTACCAGCGGGGCGGTTCAGAAGAATAATGCGTTGCAGTATGTAAGCGATGCGTTGAGTGAATTGCGGACGAAGGGCGTAGCGCCGAAGCTGCGGGTGTTGGAGGGGGAGCAGAAGGCGGTTTGCAGGTTTGACGGGCGCGAGGTGATTAACCTGGCGTCAAATAATTATTTGGGATTGGCGACGCACAAGACGCTGCGGAAGGCGTCCGTGGATGCGGTGAAGAGATTGGGAGTGGGTGCGGGAGCGGTGCGAACGATTGCCGGGACGATGGCGATTCACATGG
>Ga0307478_10002235_pt1 | contig 15521 bp, 10 predicted proteins | sample atmos_gasesECM4C_2_FD_203713 | JGI IMG/M metagenome (GOLD analysis project Ga0307478, IMG submission 203713) | Hardwood forest soil microbial communities from Morgan-Monroe State Forest, Indiana, United States - atmos_gasesECM4C_05 | ecosystem: Environmental > Terrestrial > Soil > Temperate...
CACCAGGCCGTTGCGGATGGCGTAGACGACTAGCTCGGCGGTTTTGTGAATGCCGAGCGCGTCCATGATATTGGCGCGATGGACGCTGACGGTGTTGACGCTGAGCGAAAGCTGGTCGGCGATTTCCTTGTTGGATTTGCCGTCCACGATGAGCTGGAGGATTTCGAGTTCGCGGGCGGTGAGGCCGGCGTTGCGTTCGCCTTTGAGCGCGGAGGAGCGAGAGAGTTCGGGGGCCATGACGATTTCACCGGCGGCGACGCGGCGGATGGCGGTGGCGAGTTCGAGGTCTACCGCGTTTTTGAGGACGTAGCCGCGGGCGCCGGCATCGAGCGCCTGGCGGACGAGGGTGTCTTCTGAGTGCATGCTTAACATTAATATGGCGGTGTCGCGCGAGTGCTCGAGGATTTTGCGCGTCGCGACGAGGCCGCTCGAGCCGGGTAACGCGCAATCCATCACGATTACTTTGGGATGCAGCGTCCGCGCGAGTTTGATGGCTTCATCGCCATCACCGGCTTCGCCGACGACGTTGATGTCCGGCTCGTCTTCGAGCATGCGGCGGAAACCGCGGCGGACGAGGGCGTGATCGTCGACGAGGAGCACGGAAATTTTATTGGGCATGCGGCTCGAGCCTTTCTTTCGGAACTTGCAAGCGAACTAGAGTCCCATTTTGCGGGAGGCGCAGCAACTCGATGGTGGCGGAGAGAAGTTCGGCGCGTTCACGCATGGCTACCAAGCCCATGCCGGGTTTGGTGGCGGTTGCGGAGGCGTCGAGACCTTTACCGTGATCTTCGATTTCGAGCTGCAGCGAATCGGGTTGAAAGCGCAGGCGGACCCAGGCTTCGCGGGCCCCGGAATGGCGCGCGACGTTGTTGAGAGCTTCCTGGAGTACGCGGTAGATGTGAATGGCGGCGCTGGAATCAACTGAGTAAGGCGCGCCGGATTTTTCGTAGGCGATGTCGATGCCGGTTTGTTTTTCAATTGTGGGGATGTACCAGTCAATCGTGCTCTCGAGGCCGGATTCTTCGAGCATGACGGGGTGAAGGGCTTGCGAGAGGCTGCGAATATTTTCGAGCGTGGTTTGGGTGATGTCGCGAACTTCGTGAAGCTCAGAGCGCAGCGGCGAATCGGCGGGAGTGTGGCGTTCGACGCGGCCGAGCATGGCGCCGATGGCGGTGAGGATTTGGCCGAACTCGTCGTGCAGCTCGCGGGAAATGTGGCGGAGCGTGGATTCCTGGGTGGAGATTAATTTTTGTGCTAGGTCGCTGCGCTGTCGGGAGAGGGCAGCGACTTGTTCGAAGAGACGACGGTTCGAGCGGATGACGTAGAGGCTGGTGAGGATGATGGCGGCGAGAGTGGCGGTGAGAAATAAATATACCTGACGCTGGACGCGATCGTAGATTTCGCGGACCTGCAGCGCGATTTGTTCGTCGCTTTCATTATTTTGCACGAGCAGGCGGGAGACGGCGGTGCTGAGGCCTTCCTGGCGAGCTTGCAGGGTGAGGCGGATTTGGTCGCGGGCTTCTTTGTCCTGGCCATTTTGAGCTAGCGCGAAGGTGCGATCTGCGGCGTTCCAGAATTGCGCGAGGGAGGCGGCGAGATATTTTTTTTGATCGGGCGTGCGGGCAGCCGCATCGAGGTGCTCTTCGGATTGCAGCGCGTCGTCTAGATCTTCGCGGATGCGGGCGAACTGCGATTTCCAGGCGGTGAGCGGGTAAGGCTCGTCGTTATCGAGCATGTCGCGCATGGCGAGGGCTAGAGAATTCAGATCATTTTGCACGCGGAGAAGCTGGAGGGAGGTTTTGCGATTGCGTTCGACGAGGTTATTTTGCAGCGCGCGAAGGCCGGCGATCTGGTGCGTGATGTATGCGGAGTAAGTGACGACGGCCGCGAGCGTGATGATCAGCCCGAGGACCAAACCCATCGCAGGTGAGCGCAGAGCGCGGCGAAACACAGCCCCGAGGATATAACGCGCGGTTGGCAAGTTCCAATGGGCGCGAGTGATTCAGGATTGAGCGCTGCGGGAGTGCAGAAAAAAAGAGCCGCTACCTGGGGGTAGCGGCTCCGCGCGTGCATCCTAGGGGAAACTGACTTGGATCAGAAGCTATATCTCAGTGCGAACTGCACGTTGCGAGCGCCCTGCGAGGTGAAGATTTCACCGTAGTTCGATGCGCCAGCAGTGTGCTGACCGCTAAATTCCTGGCCGAAGTTGAAGATTGGGGTGTTTGTGAAATTGGTCATATCCATTCTGAACTCCAGCGATTGCCTTTCGGTAATCGAGAAGTCTTTGGCCAGGCTGATGTCGGCGGTTTTGAGACCGGGACCATCGAAGGCTCCGACGCCACAATTTCCAAAAGTCCCGGGCGCGGGTGTGGTAACGGCAGCAGGATTCAGGAAGCTAACGCCGTTGTTTGCAGGATTGAAAACCATCGGGATGTGAGCCGGAACGCCGGGTACGCAGTCCGCACGGGTCGAGAACCCTCCGGTACCGGATGTGTCGCTGCTGGCAAAAATGGTTTGAGCAAATCCGCTGTGGAAGATGAAGCTCGAACTTACGCGCCACCCTCCGGCTACAGCGTTCACGAGGCCGTTCACGTTGTTGCCAAACCGGCGGCCGTGCCCGTATGGAAGCTCGTAAACCACATAGCCGTTGAATAGTTGCGCGATGTTTTGCGGGCAACGGCCATAATCACCCATCTGGTCGTAGGGATTCTGCGGGAAAGCCCACCCCGAAATGGTTTGCGCTTCAGTGGCAACGTTATCGCCGAACTGGCCGAAGAATCCAGGCGTGTCACTCAAGCACTTAGACCATGTGTAGTTCAACTGCGCCTGCAGGCCGTTCGTGAGTCGCTCCTGGAAGACCAACTGCAACGCATTGTAGTTGCTGACACCGTTCGAAAGTGACAATCGCCTTTGGCCTGGTTCGCTGAGCAGGGTCGGGTTCAGAAACGGACTGGGGGTAATTGTGCCGTCGGCGTTCAACTGATTCTGTTGAAGCATAATGATGTTGCTTAGGTGTTGATCGTTCTCGCCGACGTAGCCGACTTGCACGGTCGTAGAATTTCCAAACTGCCGCTGGACGTTCACATTCCACTCCTGCTGGACCGCAGGGCGGATGTTGAGGTCAAAGGCGTGGGTGGTGACACCCGAAAAACAGACCGGAGCAAATACTTGCGCCAAGGCAAGAGTGCATCCGGTAGGAAAGCCGGTGAATCCCTGGTCGAGGGTGGTGACCGGCAAGTCCGTCGTCGGGGCATAGGTTACGTTGTTGGCTTGCTGGAACGGCGGGTTCGCGGTGAGCAAGTTATTCACACCATTGCTCTCGTTAAAACTCGTGATTCCATAGGCGGCGCGCACGACTGTATTTTTTACGAAACCCGGCTGCCAAGCGACTCCGATGCGCGGCTGGAAATTCGCGATGCCGTTGTACTGCTTGTACAGAGCTGGTCCCAAGCCCTGATTGTTGATCTTGGAGGTGATGAGTTCTCCTCCGAAAAGCTCGTAGTTCACCGCATTCCCATCTTGTGCAGCGCGGGGAGTATTGAGCTCCCAGCGCAGTCCGAGATTCACGGTGAGATTTGGCCTGATCCTCCAGTTATCCTGCCCATACACGGCCCAGAGGTTATTTCGCACGTGTCGGTTGCCGGTACCTGAACCGATACCCAAGTTGTTGGGAAGGCCAAGCAGGAAATCGGCGAGACCGGATCCCAAGGAAAGTGGAGCGGACTTCGGATCGGCCGGATTGCTAAGAGTCGGATTTGCTGTGTATTGCCCGTTGAAGTTGAAAAGACCCGCCAGCCCTTCAATCCCGGGGAAGAGAAAATTGTCGCGAAAGTTGTTGAACTGAATGCCAGCGTGAAATTCATGATTTCCATGAGTCTTGACGATCGAGTCGCCGATCTGAAATACCGTATCGCTGAACGTATTGAACTGCCCGAGATTGTTAGCAAGGGTGCCGACTCCGCCAAATAATCCGCCAATAGCAGGGAGGAACGTGCTCGGCGACCCAGGAATACCAAATGTCTGAGGCAGATTTTCTCCGGTGGGGTTGGAAAAGCCCTGGCTCACGGGAAAGTAACTAAACCCCGCACGGAAGTCGTTTATGAGGCTCGAACTAATCGTCCGGGTCCATCCGACGACTCCGTTCTTCAAGGGATAGTTAAAATCGGTGATGCCGTTGCTTGCCAGCAAGTAGGTTTCGGTCGTTGGATTTCGGACGGATTGTTGCGAATAGCGTCCGAAGATACGGTCCTTGTCGTTGGGTGTCCAATCGATCTTGACGTCACCTTGGTCAGCGTTGTTTAGGATTCGTTGCTGATAGAACAGAGTGTCACCGGAAGTCGGGAGCGGGTACAGAGGAGAATTCACGATGTTAGAAGCGGCTTTGCTTAACGTGAATCCTGCAGCCGTAAGGTTGTTGAATGGGATCGGAACACGAGAGGTGGGAGCCACGCCGGACTGCGGCGCATACAGTTGAGTGTTTCCGTTGGCGAGGCTGGTGCAAACGCCGGCTCCATTAAAACCCGCCGGACAGAGTTCTCCGAAATTCCCTGTGCGTTCGGCAGCACTCAGTACAATCACACTTTGCGTCGAAGGAGTGTCCATGCGCTGCCCTTCATAGTCCACGAAGAAAAAAAGCCGATTCTTGACGACCGGCCCGCCAAAGGTGCCGCCGAAGCGGTTATACCGGAGAGCGGCTTTCGGGGTCACAGGATCGGTCAATCCTGCGCTCCATTGATTAGCGTCCAACGCGTCGTTCCGGAAGAAGTCAAAGGCACTGCCGTGATAGGAGTTTGTGCCGGACTTGATGGTCGTGTTCACAATGCCGCCCAGAAAATTGCCAAACTCCGCGGAGGGATTCTGGGCGATTAAATTGAACTCCTGGATGGCGTCGGTACTGGGAGAGTAAGCCACTTCGTTGTTGTCGTTCTGATTGTTGTCTATCCCATCGAGGATGTAATTGTTGGTCTGTTCGCGGTTCCCGTTAATGTAAGGGCGTCCGATTTGAAACGTGTTTTGCCCCGAAGTAAAGGCGCCCGGATTCGTGCTTATCGCTCCCGGAGTGAGGAGGGTGAGTTCGTTGTAGTTTCCGGTGATCAACGGGATGTTTTCCGTCACAACGTGATCGATGTGCGTGCTGAGGTCAGTCGTCTCCGTCTGAAGCAGCGGGGGGACGCCGCTTACTTCAACAGTCTGCGACATGGTGCCGACGGTCAACTGCATATCAACGCGCGCAACTTGATCCAGGACCAGATCAAATGCCGAGCGCACCGCAGTCTGAAACCCTTTCGCTTCCACCTTCACTTTATAGTTCCCGATCGGGATGCGCGGAAGATAATACGCGCCGTCCGCATTGGTCTGCGTGGGGTATTCCGTACCGCGCGCAGTATCGATGGCGGTGACCGTAGCGCCGACAATGGGCGCACCGCTGGGATCGGTGATTGTTCCGTTGATGGCCGCCGAGGTTTCTTGGCCCCAGGCGGGCGATACGGTTACGGCTAGCGCGACGATAGCCAGCAAAGTCAGGGAAAGGAACAGCGTGAATTTGGTGATGCTGCTAATCTTGTTCACAAAAGCCTCCTGGCGGAAATTCGGAGAATCGAGGCTGTCATGCCTCCCACGCACCCGAAATGCCCCATTGCATGAGCAAGAGCTATATAGCTCATTATTTCTGTTGTCAAGAGAAAAATGAAAATGTATAAGGCTTCTGATAGATTTGCCGAATACGCTCTATAGCGGCTAAACGCGCTCTATAGCAGCGTGATGGCACTTGGAAGACAGGTTGAGGCGCTTCTTGATTGCGCCGAAACACTATGCTGGTAGACTCACGGGCAATTCCGGAGCGTTCATGACACCGATCGGTCGAAACGGCGAACCTACGTATAAACGAATACAGAGTGTGATCCGGCGACGGATTGAGGGAGGGCAGCTCAAGCCTGGAGATATGGTGGCTTCCGAGCGGGAGCTGGCCAAGACGCACAAAGTGAGCCTGATGACGGCGCGGCACGCGCTGGCGGACCTGGCGCGCGAAGGCATGGTGGAGAGGCGGCACGGTTCGGGGACGTTTGTGGCGCCTCCGAAAATTCATTTCAACAAATTGATGAGTTACACGGAGCAGATGGCCAGCCGCGGGCTGGCAGTGCGTTCACGGATCGTTTCTTCGGGCGTGTTGGAAAACGAGCCGGAAATCGCGGCGCGGCTTTCGTTGCCGTCCACGAGCCATTTATTCATGCTGGAACGCGTGCGGCAAGCTTCGGATGAACCGTTTGCCTTGGAGACTTGCTATTTGTCGGTGGATGAATTTCCGGCTTTGGCAGGAGGAACTTTGGAGCGCGGGTCGCTGTTTGTGACGCTCGAGCATGAATACGGAGTAGAGCTGGCTTATGCGGACGAAGAGATTGATTCGACCGCGGCGGATTTGAAGACGGCAGAATTGCTGAGCGTGCCGCGCGGGGCGCCTTTATTGCGAATGCGGCAGCTGATTTATACGACGAAGGGGAAGACTTGCATGTATGTGGTGGGACTTTACCGGTCGGGGCGGCACACTCTTTTGATTCGGCGATTCCGGTGAGCGGTTGGCGAGATTTAATTCGCCAAAGATCTAACACAGAGGGCAAAGCGGAAAAGCGGAGTTCACGGAGACATTGCGGCGGGATTTGACGCGTAGGTTTTTGCGATCAAAGCGGGCGCAGCCTGCCTGCTGCAGGTAAGCGAGCAGCGCCCCTACGGGTGCGAGGCATGATGCTAATCGGGCCGGTATCGGGCGCGACGCCAGGCCCAGGGAATCCGGTGTTCAACCTCGCCGTCGGAGGCATCTTCATCGCCGCCGTTTGGATACAGTATTTTAAGAGACGGCAAGCAGCAAAATCTCGGATTCGGGATGCTATATATCTCACCGCGATTGGTGCCGTTTTCATCGCGCTTGGGGTGTGGGGCTTGCTTTCTCGTCACTAGCTTAGTTCGCGAGACATTTGCCAGGCGCTTACTGTTGCCAGCGCGACCAAAAATATTCCCAGCGGCCAGTGATGGAGTAGAAGTTTGCCTACGCCGAAGAGGGCGCTGTAGACCATTACGCAGCCTAGAATCCAGCACCAGAGATTGCGGGCTAGATCGTGCGTTTGCGGAATTTCGGGAGCCATGGCGGCGATGGGTTGCCAGCCGGTCGCGTCGGGCCGAACTTTTCGGTAGAACGAAAGCAGGATGCTGTCCGGCTCTTTTGCGGTAAGTAACGTGACGGCGATCCAGACGACCGTGGTTAGCAGCGTGGTGGTAAGAATATCTTTTGCGAAGACGACCGTGTCGGAGCCGACGAAGAGGGAGGGCCGGCCGAGGAGTGCGTCGGCGAGACCTTGCCAGTGCAGCGCGAGAGTGGCAACAAGCGCGGTGATCATCGCGGAAATTTCGCTCCAGGCGTTGATGCGCCACCAATACCAGCGAAGCATGTAAACGCTGCCGGTTCCTGCGCCGACTTGCAACACAACTTGCCAGCCGGAACGGATGGAAGCCAGTTGCGCGGAAACGTAGCCGGTCATGATTACCAGCAGAATGGTGACGAGCTGCGAAATGTGGACGTAGTGGCGTTCGGACGCGTGACGCACCAGGAAGCGGCGGTAAAAGTCTTCGACGATGTAGGACGTGCCCCAGTTGAGTTGCGTCGCGATGGTGGACATGAACGCGGCGAGAAAGCCGGCGACGATTATGCCGCGCCAATAGTGCGGAACGTAATCGTTGACGATCATCATGTAACTGGTTTCGGGATGCTGCAGGCCGGGATAGAGGACGATGGCGGCGAGAGCGGTGAGAATCCAGGGCCAGGGGCGCAGTGCGTAGTGAGCGATATTGAACCACAGCACGGAAAACAGGCCCTGGCGTTCATCGCGCGCGCTGAAAATTCTTTGCGCGATGTAGCCGCCGCCGCCGGGTTCCGCTCCGGGATACCAGAAGGCCCACCACTGCACGCCGAGATAAACGGTGAAAGTGATTACTGGGAGAGTCCAGAGCGTGTCGCTCGCGAAGCCTTTCGAAAAATCGGGGAGGAAAGCGAGCGGATTCGAGGCGCCGTTGGTGGCGCGCAGAGCTCCGATATGCGCGATCATCGCGTCCATGCCGCCCGCGGCTTTGACGGCGTACCAGGCGATGCCGATGACGATGCTCATTTTCAGGACGAATTGAAAGAGGTCGGTCCAGAGGACGCCGGATAGGCCGCCGAGAGAAACGTAGATTCCGGTGAAGGGAATGAGGAAGAAAATGCAGACGATGAGCGCACGGCCGTCGGTGCCGGAAAATACCGGGCCGAAAACACCGCTGAGGGCGCGGGAAAATGTGTTGAGGAAGCCCCAGGTTTGCATCGTGGGGCCGAGCGTGGTGCCGACGATATTGATCATCGCTTTGGTGACCCAGCCGAGGATCATGCAGTTCATTAGCAGGCCGAGGTAGATGGCGCGGAATCCGCGGAGGAACGCGGCGGGGTTTCCGGAATAACGCATCTCGGCGAATTGCACGTCGGTCATCAGGCCGGAGCGGCGCCAGAGGCGCGCGAAAAGAAAAACCGTCATCATTCCGGATGGAAGAAACGCCCACCAGATCCAATTGCCGGCGACTCCTTGCGTGTAGACGAGGCCGGCGACGAGCAGAGGCGTATCGGCGGCGAAAGTAGTGGCGACCATCGAAGTGCCGGCGAGCCACCAGGAAGCGGTGCGTCCGGAGACGAAATAATCTTCGGAACTTTTACCAGCACTGCGGCGGAAATAGAGGCCTAGGAGAAGAGTTATTACGAGGTAACCGATAATGGCTGACCAATCGAGAAATGTGAATGGCATCGGCCCGACTTTATTGCACAGATGCGCGGCAAGAAGCAACGTGAAATCGTAGTAAATTTGCGATTTTGCGCGCCGGGGCTTTTGGTGAGCGGCAAAAAAGTTGGGCGCGGGTTGCGGAAGTGTACTATTCTGCGCGTCGTTTAAATATTTTTTCGCATCATAAACTGCTCAAAGAAGGGCAAATGCGAATTTTTTTGGTGGTGGTGATGATTGGAATTGTGAGTGGCTTGGGAGTTGCGGAGCAGGGCGCGCCGGAATTGAATTTGATGCCGATGCCAGCGAGCGTGCGGGTTGGAAATGGGGCGCTGGCGATTACGCCGACGTTTTCCGTGGCGATCGAGGGTTACCAAGAGCCGCGAATGGAGCGCGCGGCGGAGAGATTTTGCCGCGAGCTATCGCGGCGGACTGGATTTTTTATTTCGACTGAGACTGCCGAGTCGAGCAAAGCGACTTTGGTGATTCATGCGGAGCGCGCTAGCAAGGCTGTGCAGGAATTGGGCGAAGATGAGAGTTACGTGCTGGACGTGAGTAATGCGGGAGCGAAGATCAGGGCGCCGAATCCTCTGGGCGTGATGCACGGGATGGAGACTTTTCTGCAATTGGTCGCGATCACGCCGTCGGGACTTGCGGCGCCCGCAGTGCACATCGAAGATGCGCCGCGATTTCCATGGCGTGGTTTGACGATTGACGTGAGCCGACATTTTATTTATCTGGACACGTTGAAACGGAATATTGATGGGATGGCCGCGGTGAAGATGAACGTGCTGCATTTGCATCTATCGGACGACCAGGGATTTCGCGTGGAGAGCAAAGAATTTCCTAAACTGCAGGGATTGGGGTCAGACGGTTTGTATTACACACAGGCGGAGATGCGCGAGTTGATCGAGTATGCGCGCGACCGAGGAATTCGCGTGCTGCCGGAATTTGATATGCCGGGACACAGCACGGCGTGGTTTGTGGGCTATCCAGAACTGGCGAGCGGGCCGGGGCCTTATTCGATCGAGCGGCGCTGGGGGATATTCGATCCGGCAATGGATCCTTCGCGTGAATCCACGTACAAGTTTCTGGACAAACTGATCGGCGAAATGACGGAACTTTTTCCGGATCATTTTTTCCATATTGGCGGCGATGAAGTGAACGGAAAGCAGTGGGATGCAAATCCCGAGATCCAGAAATTCATGCGCGCGCACAAATTGAAGAACGATCAGGAGCTGCAGCAATATTTCACATTGGAAGTTCAGAAAATCGTGAGCAAGCACCACAAGGAAATGGTCGGGTGGGATGAAATATTGGCGCCGGGGATGCCGAAAGACATCGTGATTCAGTCGTGGCGCGGCCAAGAATCGTTGGCGGAAGCTGCGCGGCAGGGTTATCGCGGCTTGCTTTCGAGTGGGTATTACCTCGATGGGATGGCTCCGGCGAGCCAGCATTACGCCGTGGATCCGATGGCGAACGCGGATGCGACGCTTACGCCGGATCAGCAGAAATTGATTTTGGGCGGCGAAGCGTGCATGTGGGCGGAATTTATTTCGGATGAAAGCGTGGATTCGCGGATTTGGCCCCGGACCGCGGCGGTGGCGGAGCGGTTGTGGTCCGCGCAAGACGTGCGCGATCCGGATTCGATGTACCGGCGGCTGAACGCGGTGAGCGTGGAGCTGGAGGAATTGGGGTTAAAGCACAGATCGAGCACGGAAGTGATGCTGGCGCGGATGGCGGGGCCGAACGAAATGGCGGCGCTGCGGGTGCTGGCGGATGCGGTGCAGCCCGCGAGCATTTCGATTCGGGAGAAAGAGGCGGAGGTTGCCGGCGGAATTCAAACCAGCGATATTCCTTTGAATCGCATGGTGGATGCGGTGGCTCCGGAAAGCGAATTGGCGCGGCGATATTCTGGTGATGTGGAGCAATTTGTTGCCAGCAAGTTTCAGGATGTTGCGGCGGAGGGGCGCATTCGCGCGCAGCTGGTTTTGTGGCGCGATAATGACAGGCAATTGCAGCCGTTGCTGCAGAATTCATTCTTGCTGAAGGAACTCACCCCGGTTTCGCAAAACCTGACTACGCTTGCGGCGGCGGGGCTGGCGGCGCTGGATTGCATTGACAAGGGGCAGCCGGCGACTGATTCGTGGCATCGAGAGCAGACGGCGCTGATCCAGCAGGCCGAAACACCGACAGCGGATCTGATTCTTGCGGTAGCGCCCGCGGTGCAGAAGCTTGTGGATGCGAGCGTGAGCATCAGTGCTGCTCCCCGCCGGTAATTTTCTCTCCGTGGGACCCTGCTACAGTGAGCGCATCGCTACGCGCGCGTGGACTCGCTGCGTGCGGCTGACGATGGAGGATCTTATTGCGCATCGTGACTTTTCGCCCTGAGTCGAAATTGCGGCTCGGAGTGTTGTAAGGCGAGAGCGTTTTTGATTTGCATGAATTGAGCGCGGCTTTTGTAACGAAGGATTGTGACGCTGGCGCGTGAAAGCGGCGATTGCCGGTTTCATGCGATGGAACGTCCGGTAATCACGCCCAACCAGACGGAGACGAATCCGACGACGACGCTGAGGATCACGTTTAGGCCGGCGATGAGAAAGTCGCCGTCTTGAAAAACGCGAAAGGTTTCATATTCGAAAGTGGAAAACGTGCTGTATCCGCCGATGAAGCCGATGGGAATCAGATAGCGCCAGTTCGCGCTCCAATTCGTTTTTTCCGCGAGCAGGGTTACGACCAAACCAATCAGAAAGCACGCCGTGCAATTGACGATAAAGGTGCCATATGGGAAACGCGCGCCGAAACGATTGTCAACGTAGCCTCCCATCCAATAGCGCAGCATTGAACCGAGACATCCGCCGAGACCCACCATCAAGTATTTGATCATAGTAGCAAGATGCATCCTCTCCTTCAGGCTCGAACCGCGCGTACGGATGGCGAGCCAGATTCCGGTGCGTCGAGTTCAGCAGGGATCGTTGCCGGGGACATGGCTCCGCGACAAGAAACCCTTGTCAGGAGTCATCATCTGTCCCGGCTTAGATGGGGACAGCGGTTAAGGGGCGAACTCCATGCCCTCTGAGCGTAATGATACTTTTAGTTTGGCGGATGTCAATTGCGACGTGCGCGGAGTTGCGCTGGCGTTCAACCGCGGCCGCCCGGCTGAAGCCGCGCCCTAACGGAAGAGGAATTTGCCAGACAACCTTCAAAGCGAAACTGAGCCGAGAGTGTGTCAGGCGATGCCGAGTTTTTTTTGCATGTCTTCGAGAGAAATGCCCTTGGTTTCCGGGTAGAAGAACAGGACGACGAAAAATTGCAGGACCATCATGGCAGCGAAAAAGACGAAGGGATAGCCGCCGGAAGCAGCGGCCATGGTGGGGAAAATGAAGGAGATCAGGGCGTTCATGGCCCAATGAGAGAAGCTGCCGAGACTTTGGCCCTTGGCGCGGACGCGATTGGGAAAAACTTCGCTGAGGTAAACCCATATGACGGCGCCTTGCGAGAAAGCGAAGAAGGCAATGTAGCCGATCAGCAGCCAGACAAGAAGATCCTGGTGATGACCGGAAAGAAAAATTGCTGCGACGCCCGCGAGGCACGTGGCGGTGCCGACGGCGCCGATCAGAAGCAGGGTTTTGCGGCCGATGCGGTCTATCAGGGACATGGCCAGCATGGTGAAGATCAGATTGGTGGCGCCGATGGCGACGGCCTGCAAGTCGGAGGAGACTTTATTGAAGCCGGCGAAGGCGAAAATGTCGTTGAGGTAGTAAAGGATGGCGTTGATGCCGGAGAGCTGATTGAACATGCCGATGGTGACGGCTAGAAAAATTGGCAAGCGGTACTTCCAGTTGAAGAGCGCGTCGCTCGCGACGTGTTCGGCGTCAATGGACGCGATAATTTCCTGCAGTTCCTGCTCGTAATTTTCTTCGCCAGTCACGCGGAGGACGTCGCGGGCTTCAGCGACTTTTCCCTTTTTAACGAGCCAGCGGGGGCTGCGCGGAATCGCGAAAAGAAGCAGGAAGAAAAGCAGTGCGGGCGCAGCGGGAATGCCTAGCTTCCAGCGCCATTCGGCTCCAGCGAGATGGAGTTCGCCGACGAGATAGTTTGAAAAGTAGGCAAGCAGGATTCCGAGGACGATGTTGAATTGGAACAAGCCGACCAGGCGGCCGCGCCATTTTGCCGGAGAAACTTCGGCGATGTACATGGGACCGAGCACCGAAGAGCCACCGATGCCGAGGCCGCCGACAAAGCGAAAGATTACGAGAGTGGTCCAATTCCAGGAGATCGCACAACCGAGCGCGGAGACCAGGTACAAAACTGCTAGGACGCGAAGGCTATCGCGGCGGCCAAAGCGGTCGCCGGGAATTCCGGCGAGCATCGAGCCGAAGATGGCGCCGACTACTGCGACGGAAACGGTGACGCCCAAATCTTTGGGCGAGAGATGGAAGGTTTGCGTGAGCGCTTGCGTGGTGCCGGAGATTACGGCCGTGTCGAAACCAAAGAGCAGGCCGCCGAGAGAGGCTACGACGGTACTGCGCAACAGGTACGAGTTAAGTTTCATGCCGCCTTTCAGACGCGAAATGCCTCCGCGCATCCTCTCATTTATCAGACCGCTTGAAAAAGAATATTAAGGATCACGCCGCGAATATTGCCGTTAACCGCGCCGCCGCACAAACTGCCGCGGACCGACTGGCGGCGTGATAGGCTCTTCGCTGCTTGGTCTTTTCCCGGGGAACTTGCCATCGGGATTTTTGCGGCCACGGGCCTGATATTTGCGGCGCGGTGAATCCATTGTGAGGATGCCCGGCCATGACTTTGCAGGCGCTGATTTTTGATGTGGATGGCACGCTCGCCGAAACGGAAGAAATGCATCGCCGGGCATTCAACGAGGCGTTCGCTTCGCTGGGGCTCGAGTGGAATTGGCCGCCGCCGCTTTACAAGGAATTGCTGCGCATCGCCGGCGGAAAAGAGCGGATCCTCCATTACCTGATGACCCTTCAGCCGCAAGATGTGGCTGCTCATGAACGCGAAATCCCGAAAATCTATGCGCTGAAGACGAAACTTTATTCGGCGATGGTGCGAGAGGGAAAGATCGAGTTGCGGCCGGGCGTGGCGCGATTGATCGAGGAGACGCGCAGCGCCGGCATTCGCCTGGCTATTGCTACGACCACGAACCCGGCGAATGTGGATGCGCTGCTGCAGAGCGCGTTCGCTCCTTCGGGTGAATCGCTTTTTGGCGTAATCGTCGCGGGGGATGAGGTGGCGGCGAAAAAACCGGCGCCGGATGTGTTCGATGTGGCGTTGCGACGGCTGGGATTGCGCGCTTCGGCGTGTATCGCATTTGAGGATTCCGCGAACGGAGTTTTATCGGCGCGGCGGGCGGGGCTGGCAGTGGTGGCGACACCGAGTGCTTACACGGAGGAAGACGATTTCGCGGGGGCGGTCTCGGTGGTTTCGTCGCTCGGTGAGCCGGGCGAACCGCATCAGCATTTGGCGGGTTGGATCTGGCCGAAAGGTTTCGTCAGCGTGGCGGAGCTGCGCAAGCGGGCGGAAGAGTTGGCGCATGGACGTGGCGCGAAGCTTAATTTTTCCAAGTCTTGATGCAATTTTTTTACCGCACGCCAGCATTCGCGAAATCTTGGGGGCCGGGGAGAGTGCCGCGGAGATAAGTGGAGTCCCAATGGAATTGCCACCGGCTTTTGTCTTTTTCAAACGGCAGCGGTCCGGGAGTGAAGTCCACCCACTGGCTCCAACGGCCGCTTTGTTTATTGACGACCACGTTGCTCATGCCATCGAGGACTAGCCCAGCCTGACCGCCACCTTCGCGGCAGATGGTGGATTTGAACACAGCGCGGCCCACCCATTCGAAACCGTTCTGTTTGTCCGCTTCGCTCAGGTCCTGCGCCTTCAATTCCTGCACTACGAGCGCGCGGCATTGCCGGAGAAAATGATCGGGAGCGTAGGGACTGCCGGAGACTATCGCGGTGGTCCAGCCGTCTGGGCCTTTGGCCCAGTGGCGTTGCAGTTCGGCCATGACGGCTCCTTGGGCTTCGCGGTCGGCGCTGGAGAGGCCGGTGGCATTATCCTCGGCACCGTCGGAGGCGTCTGAAGTGGAATGGCCGCAGCCGATTGCTGCGAAGGCGATGGCCAGGGCGAAAGCGAGCGCGAATGGCGTCGTGTGAAAATATTTTTTCATTGGGTTCTGCCTTTGTGTGCGAAACCGCCGGCGCGAAAATTGCACCGCCGCGACAGTTATTTCACTTTCTCGAGTCGGGGAATCATGGTGTCGCGCGGGCCGTCAATCGAGCCGTCTTTGTTGATCGTGAAGACTAGCGGGCTGGGCAGCATCAGGCCGAAGTCGCCGCGCGCGACGATTTTGTTACCTTCGATTTTGTAAGTGCCGTCGACCGCGTAAGCGCCCAGACCGATGTAGGCCTTGCCATCCTTGAATTCGGCGTTGATGGTGCCGGAGGGGTCGCGATACTTGCCCTCGGTGCCGCTGCCGCAAGCGATTGCGAGCGCGGCTCCAGCCAGGACGAAGGCGAAAAGGGTTTTGCGAATCCAGGAATGATTCATGACGACTTTCTCCTTTGCGAGCGTTTTTCGGATGGCTGATCAGCCGCAGTGCCGGGCGGCGGATGGTTCGGATTGCCGGCGCACACCAAATTCAGCCCGTTGCCGCCGGCCCGCTGGCGGTGCTAAAGTCTCGGGCCCAGAGGGTGTGGAACCAGCTAGAAA